>Ga0209426_1001516_pt1 | contig 13683 bp, 17 predicted proteins | sample Deesub1362B_J571_FD_187697 | JGI IMG/M metagenome (GOLD analysis project Ga0209426, IMG submission 187697) | Deep oceanic, basalt-hosted subsurface ecosystem from Juan de Fuca Ridge flank, Pacific Ocean, CORK Borehole 1362B_J2.571 (SPAdes)... ...
GAAGAAGGCGCGAGAGATAGAGATAAAGTCTGCCGAGGCAGTACCCCTTCAGGCTGACGGCGAACTGCTGGGCGAGCTGCCAGCCCGCTTCTATGTTCTGCCGGCAGCGCTGAATATCGCCGTCTAGATAAGATTAAGGGAAAGAGCTTCGAGCGCCCTTTCCCTCAATCGTCCAATCTATGGTCGGGGTGAGAGGATTTGAACCTCCGACCTCATGGTCCCAAACCATGCGCGCTAACCGGACTGCGCCACACCCCGCAGTTTAAGCCAAGTCAAATGCTCACTGACTTGAGCTTAACTCTCAAAGAGCCAGAGAGCCGCCATCTATCCTTCGGACGAGCTTGATTTGCTTGCCTTCTCCACAAGCTCGGCGTACTCCCGGCTCACCCTCTCCTGAATTATCTTGATGGTATCCTCCGTCAGATGACGGAATCTGCCCTGCAGCTTGAGATAGTTCTCCACTGGCTCCAGCTTGGTCAGGCTCAAACTCAGCTTGTACTGCCCGTTCTCCACCTCATACAGGGGGAAGACCCCCGTCCTGACTGCCAGGCGGCCCACCTTGATCGTGTCATCGGTGGCGCACCTCCAGCCGACAGGACAAATTGATAGCACGTGGATGTAGGCTGGTCCAGGCGTCTCCAGAGCTTTGGCTACCTTTTTCATCAAGTCACGGTGGTAGCTGGGGCAGGCGGTAGCCACATAGGGTATGTCATGCGCCACGGCAATTTCCGGCATATTCTTCTTCCAGGTCAGCTGTCCCAGGCTCTCCTTACCCGCCGGGGAAGTGGTCGTCGAGGCTCCAAAGGGGGTGGATGAAGACCTCTGAATCCCGGTATTCATGTAAGCCTCATTATCAAGGCAGATGTAGACAAGGTCATGCCCTCTTTCCAGCGCTCCGGACAGCGCCTGAAGCCCGATGTCACTGGTGCCTCCATCACCCGCCAGCGCCACCACCTTGATGTTCTTATCCGGACGCCTTCCTTTCTTTACCATAGCTTTCAAACCAGCCTCAGCTCCGGAAGCCACGGCGGCGGTATTCTCAAACAGGGTATGAATCCAGGGAAGACGCCAGGAAGTATGGGGGAACGGTGAGGCTATCACCTCCATACAGCCGGTGGCATTGACGATGATGGCGTTATTCCCGATGGCCTTGGCTGCCAGCCTGACTGACAGCGCCTCACCACAGCCACTGCAAGCCCGGTGACCGGGGGTAAAGGGCTCTTCTTCCGTGATTATTCCAGGGCCATGAACTGCAATCGTCTCCATTATTCTCTCACCCCAAATATTTCAAATTCTCGCTCGCTTCCTGTCTGAGCGATTTTGATGCCTTGGCTCACCATCTCCTCAAAGTCAGCCATGGAGATATCCCGTCCGCCAAGGCCACCGACGAAGCCCACTACCGCGGGTCTCTTTGCCTCACGGTATAAGGCCGCCTTAACCTCGGAGCAGACCGGCCCTCCCGGTCCACCAAAGGAAAGGGCCCTATCCAGCACAATGAGAACCTCAGCATCTTTCACCGCCTGGCGAAGCTCAGCAAAGGGGAAGGGGCGCCACAGGCGCAGCTTGATAAGCCCCACCTCCTTACCCTCGCTTCTCATCTTGTCCACCGCCACCATGGCGGTCTCGCTGAGGCTTCCCATGGTCATCAGCAGGACTTTGGCGCCCTCAGTGCGATAGCTCTCCACCGGCGAGTAATAGCGCCCGAAGGTTTTGCCAAACTCCTGCCAGCACTCCGAGATAACCTCCTTGGCAGCTTCCAGGTTCATCTCCTGCGCCCATTTTACCTCGGTATAGATGAAAGGTGGCGCGAAAGCGCCCACCGTTACCGGCTTTTCCGGGTCCAACGGTAAGGGAGGATTGTAGGGCGGGAGAAACCGGTCAACCTCACTCTGCTCAGGAAGTATGATCGGCTCAATCATATGGCTTAAGGAGAACCCATCCAAGTGAATCATCACCGGCAGTAAGACCCGCCTATCCTCACCAATGCGGAAGGCGCAGATGACATTATCCACCGCCTCCTGCCCGTTCTCCACAAATATCTGTATCCAGCCAGTATCCCTGACCGCCATGGCATCAGAGTGGTCACACCAGATGCTGATCGGGGCAGACAGCGCCCGGTTGGCCACCGCCATAACTATCGGCAGCCGCAGCGACGAGGCAACGTACAGAACCTCGTGCATCAGCTCCAATCCCTGGCTGGCAGTGGCGGTGAAGGTCCGGGCTCCCACGGCTGAGGCACCAAGACAGGCGCTCATCGCCGAATGTTCCGATTCCACCGGAATATAGGCAGCCCGTAGCTCGCCATTGGCGACCAGCTCCGCCAGGTGCTCCACAATATGAGTCTGGGGAGTTATCGGGTAAGCCGCCACCACATCCACGTTGGCCAGCTTGGCCGCATCACCAACCGCCACCGAAACCTCTAATCCTACCCTTTTCGCCATTATTTCTCCTCCTCTACCATGGTTATGGCATCCTTCGGGCACTCCTCAGCACAGATGCCACACCCCTTGCAGTAGAATAAATCGGCTTCAAAATAGCCTTCCGGAGTCTTGGCAACGCACCCCTCAGGGCAATAGTAATAGCAGAGGGTACATTTGTTGCACTTGCTGAAATCAACCACCGGCTTCCGCGAGCGCCAGTCACCGGTTCTGAATTCGGTGGCATTGCCTGGCTCAGTGATAAAACAGCCGATTTCGATTTCCTTCCAGCTTAATTCACCTTCAGCCTTCGCCTTGGTTTTAACTTTTGCTTTGGCCATTTTACTGCTACTCCCCTATTACAGTTTCTCGGTAAGCTCTCTCCATCGCCTTAAAGTTCCGCTCCGCCACTCTGGCAAAGCGCCTCTCCAGTGGCTCCTTCATCCCCTCAAGCGTGATGACATTGGTCGCCTTAATCAGAGCGCCAATCATGGTCGTATTCACCGCAGGGACTCCTGCTTCCTGCGCAATCTTGCTGGCATCAACGGTGGCCACCCGGCCACTGATACCGAACTCGGCTCTCGCCTGTTCGACAGATTTTTTGGTATTGATGATGACGATTCCCCCATCTTTCAGCCCGGAGGTGGCATCCAGAATGGTCAGCAAGGTGGCATCAAGTATGATCACCACGTCCGGCTGGTACACCTCAGCCCTGGTCCTGATGGGCTCTTCACTATTGATGCGGTTGAAGGCGAGGACCGGGGCACCTCTTCTCTCTGGGGTAAAGCTAGGGAAAGCTTGGGCATACTTGCCCTCATTGATGGCTGCCTGGGCAACCAATTCCGCCGAAGTAACGGCACCCTGTCCACCGCGACCGTGCCATCTGATCTCAATAAGCTTGCTTGTCATCTCGTTCTCCTGACCTCACTAAAATGCCCCTGGGGCGACTTGAACGCCCGCACCCAGCTCCGGAGGCTGGTGCTCTATCCACCTGAGCTACAGGGGCCAACTGATTTCATTATACTTCATGCCCAAGAGCAGGGCAAATAAACCATCACCATTGCCCGCGTTCCCGTCAGCCCCCAATTCAAGTCTACGGCGGCATAGCCGACATATTATAACCATCCTCCATAAATTACGCAAGTATTGACATTTCCGTCCTGTGCCAATAAAGTGATTTAGGCAGAGGAGATACGCATTGGTCTGGATTAAGCTCATTTTTTGTATTCTGGTCATTTTCTTCTCCGGGAGGAAAGTAGCCAAGTACGGAGATATTATTGCTGAGAAAACCGGCCTCGGCGGCATATGGATAGGGCTTGTCCTCATCGCCATGCTCACCTCGCTGCCGGAACTTTTCAACGGGGTAAGCGCGGTAAGGCTGGTTGATGCCCCCGACCTCACCGTGGGCGACCTTCTCGGCGCCAACATGTTCAACATGTTCAATCTTGCCCTGCTTGACCTCTTCCACCGCAATGGCTCCCTCCTAGCCGTGGTGAGGCAAACTCACCGGCTAACCGGGGTGTTCAGCCTGCTCCTAGTTTCGCTCGTTGGGCTCTTTATCCTCATCAGCAGTCAGTCTCATACCATGGGCATGGGCTGGATAGGCTGGTACACGCCAGCCATCATCATCCTGTATCTGGCTTTTGTCAGGATACTCTTCCTCGCCGAGCGCCGTCAGCCCCCTCTCACAGAAGCTGAACTGATTTATGGAGATATACCCAGCAGCAGAGCCTATCTCTATTTCGCCATATCAGCGGCGTTCATCATCGGCGCTGGCATCTGGCTGGCGTTCATCGGGGATGAGATAGCCCGGGTTCACGGCTGGGGGCAGAGCTTTGTGGGCACTCTCTTCCTCGCCTTCACCACCACCCTGCCTGAAATCACCGTTTCCTTTGCCGCCATGAGGATTGGCGCCAATGACCTGGCTGTGGCTAACATGATCGGCAGCAACCTGTTCAATATGACCATCATCTCCATTGATGACCTGCTTTACTTGAATGGGCCTATTCTGGCATCGGTCTCAAAAGCCCACCTCGCCACCGCCCTCACCGTTGTCCTGATGACGATGGTATTTATCGCCGGGCTCAGCTTCAAACCCGCTAGGCTCTTCAGGCTGAGCTGGTGGAATGTCACCCTGATTCTGCTCTTCATAATCGGCGTTTACTGCAGTTCCCCATGGGCAAGCGGGTGAGATACTCACTGAGAACGGCAAGCTCAAGCGGAAGCAGGGCAAAGCCAGGTTCTTTCCCGCCAATCAGGAGCTAGCTGCCTGTGCCGAGAATGGCTTCCCGGTACAGCGGAAGCTTTTGCCTAGGTGATGATATCCCAGGCGAGCAAGATAATCAGGAAGAGCAGCACAACAAGCACCATAATCCCCAGCGGAATCCGGTATCGGTCAGGGCTGAAGGTATCAGGTTCCGGAGCTGGCTTCTTGGTGCCGAAGAAAGCGCATCTGGCAGTTCTAATCGTATCAATGAGATAGCCTGGAGGATTGGCGCCCAGCCTCACGGCAAACTGGGCCAAGCGAAGGGATAATTCCTCCACCTTTCCAAACAGACGGGCTGGCTCAACACTGAACACACGGTAGGCCAGCCGGGATGGTCTCCGGTAAACCCAATCGGTATCCAGCGTGATGGTCGCCTCAGCATGGAGCTTCTTCATTACCAGCCAGAAGGCAAGCCCGGTGAAAATCAAAAGCTGCATGGTGCCAATGACGTGGGAGGCGGTATAAGGCTGATAGTGCACGGCAAAGGGCAAAAGGTTGTAAAGCAGCGCAGGATAGACGCCAATGGCAATGCATATCGCCGAGGTCAGCGCCATGCCCACATACATGCCCGGTGGCACAGGCTCCGGCTTGAGGTTGCGGTCAGTGCCAAACCAGGTAAAGTACGGGAGCTTGAGCCCGATGGAGAGGAAGGTGCCGATGGAGGCTAAGTTCAGCAGCAGAACCACGATTCCCTGATGCTCCAGCTCAGCGGCGTAGATGACCATGGACTTGCTCACAAAACCGCTGAAAAGCGGGACTCCAGAGATGGAAAAGGCACCAACCATGAACAATATCAGAACAGGCCACATTGACCGGACGAGCCCGCCGAGCTCCGTCAGCTTGCTCCGGCCGGTAGCGTAGAGGACGGTGCCCATCCCCATGAACAATAAGCCCTTGTACAGAATATGGGCAAAGGCGTGGGCGGTGGCCCCGTTAATCCCCATCTTGGTGCCGATGCCCACCCCAGCCACCATGTAGCCAACCTGACTGATGATATGATAGGCAAGAAGACGCCGCCCATCATTAGCCAGAAAGGCAAAAACCACACCATAGACCGCCATGATGGCGCCAGCCCACATCAGCAGTTCCAGACCAGCGAAGCCGCGGGCGAGCGCATAGACCGCCACCTTGGTGGTAAAGGCGCTAAGAAAGACGCTGCCCGTAACCGTTCCCTCTGGGTAAGCATCGGGCAGCCAGCCATTAAGCGGCGGAACCGCCGCATTGAGCGCAAAACTGAAAAGAATCAGGTATGAAGCTATTCCCCCCTCAAAGTGATTGAACAGAATTGAGCCGGTCGAGACCATATGCCAGATAACGCCGGCCATGAGCACACTGCCGCCAAAGGCGTGAACCAGAAGATAACGGAAGCCAGCCCGGCGGGACTGCGGTGTCCGCCTTGCCCAGATGAGAAAGACGGAGGAAACCGCCATTATCTCCCAGAAGACAAGCAGCGTGAACAGGTCACCGGCAAAGACCACCCCCAGGGAGCTGCCCACGTAGAGCAGGGCTACCACCTGCTGCAGGGTATCCTTCACGTGAAACCCGTAGACCCCGCCCAGAAATCCCATGATGACAAAAACGTAACCAAAGGCGAGGCTCAGCCTGTCCACCCGGCACACCACCAGTTCATAGTTGAGGAAGGGGAAGGTCAGAGTTGCCCCCGCCTCCAGATGGAGGAGAAAGACAAAGGCGATGGCTACCACCACCAGGTACGCCCATGAGCGCGCCCGGCGGGGCAGCACCGGGAGCAGCATTGCCCCGAGCACGAAGATAATCGCCAGTGGAAAATTACTCATTGTCATCATTCTTGTGGTAATAATCCTCCCCTCGCTCTAGCCAGTAATGCCCGAGCAGCTTGGCTATGCCGATAAGCGCCAGACAGCCGATAAATCCGAACAAGGCGAAGAACCCGGCGATGTGAGACCAGGGGAAGCCATCGTGACCCTCCCCTATCACCAGGAACAGGTCAAGCAAAACAAAGATGACCAATAGACTGATGAAAACCGCCATCCAGCGCCTCATAGTCCACCTCCACCGAGAACGCTAGTGGCCACCTGGGAAGCCAGCTGGTAAAAGTATGGGAACCGGTCAGGAAAGAGCCCGAGCAAAAGCGAAAACAGGGCGGTCAGCGCCAGAGGAACCACCATTAAAGCTGACGCCTCACCGAACTTGGTAAACCGGTCCGAGGGGGCGAAGAAGGCACGGACGGTGATGCTCAGCAGGTAGCCGGCGTTGAGCAGGCCGCTGAGGAGGAAGACGACGGCAATCGCCAGATGCCCCCCGTCAAACGAGCCCTGAACCAAATACCACTTGCTGATGAAGCCATTGATTGGCGGTATTCCGGCGAGCCCCATTGAGGCCAAGGTGAAAGCTCCCATGGTGATCGGCATCTGCCGTCCAATCCCGTTCAACTCGCTCACCTTCTCACGGTGCGTTCTGACGTAGATAGCCCCGGCGCAGAAGAAGAGGGTGATTTTCATCACGGCATGATTGACGATGTGGAGCAGAGCGCCGACCCAGGCGCCTGGTGAGAGCATGGTCATTCCCAGAACAATATAGGACAAGTGCCCCACCGTGGAGTAGGCAAGGCGCATCTTCAAATTATCCTGACGGATGGCGATGAGCGAGGCAATCAATATCGTGGCGGCGGTGAAACCAGCAAGAATACCCGCGGCTCCGCTCTGGTGCAGTAACGCCGGGCCGATGACAAAGCCAATCGCCCGGGCGAAGCCAAAGACGCCAGCCTTTACCACTGCTACCGCATGGAGCAGAGCACTGACCGGAGTGGGCGCCACCATAGCGGTTGGCAGCCAGCTGTGCAGTGGCATAACCGCTGACTTAACCCCGAAACTCAACAGGAATAAGATGAACAGCATGATAACGCTGTTCATGCCTATCTGCGCGGGCAGAATCCCTCCCGGACGGAAGTCAACCGTGCCACTGAGCTGGTAAGTAAGAGCTAGGGCGAAGAGGAGGAAAACTCCCCCGGTAAGCAGGTAAACGAGGTACTTCCGCCCTCCGAAGATAGCCTCCGGCGTTTCCTTGTGGATAACAAGCGGATAGGTGGCAATGGTCAATATCTCATAGAAGATGACCAGCGTGAGCAGGTTGGCGGCAAAGGCGATTCCCATGGTGGCGGAAAGGCAGACGGCAAAGCTGGCAAAGTAGCGCGTCTGCTTGTGTTCCGGCACGCCGCGCACATAACCAATGGAAAAGAATGAGGTCAAAATCCAGAGCAGTGAGGCAGAGAGACCGAAGATAATGCCCAAGGAATCCACTTTGAGCGCCAGAGAAATGCCCGGAGAGATGTTAAATAAAGTTATCGCCGGGTAATTACCCTGAAGCACGCTGGGCAACATGGATAAGACGATGGCGAACTTGGCCAGCGCCGCCATTATCGTCCAGGATTCCCGGACATTCGGCCGCTGATTAGGTATGACGATGAGAACCGTGGCTAGCAGCGAGACCAGCACCGCCAGCAACGGTTTCAGCGAGTAGTATGTTTCCATAAAGCTAAATCTCGTCCTTCTCTATCAGCTATGGTAAAAGCGCCACCACAGGCATCAAAATCTGCGTGACGATGAACGCATTAATCAAGCCCAGAATAATGATGCCCACAGCCAGGACCAGTATCGGCACCAGAATCCTGGGTGAAGGCTCGGTGGCCTGCTCCACGGCCGCATCACCGCTTGAGGGCACAGCATAGAGCTTCTCAATCATCCGGAAGAAGTAGACAGCGGTGAGCAGGCTGCTGGCCAGAATAACGCCCACAAAAACCCAGTTATTGGCGTCAATGCTGCCCAGCACCAGGTACCATTTACTGAAGAAGCCACCCGTTGGCGGGATGCCCACCATGGACAGCGCCGCCACGGTGAAACCCGCCATCATCAATGGCATCTTGCGCCCCAGGCCAGCAAATCTGGGTATCTCATGAAGCCCGGTTTTATACCGAATGCCGCCGGCAACCAAAAAGAGGCAGCTCTTCATAAAGGCGTGGTTGAGAATGTGCAGCAAACCACCGATGAGCCCCAGCGGATTGGCCAGCCCAATCCCCAGCCCAATATAGGCAACCTGAGCCACGGTGCTATAGGCGAGCATCCGCTTGAAATCCCGTTGCGCGATGGCCATCACCGAGCCAAAGATGATTCCCACCGCAGCCATCCATCCGATTACCGTGGTCACGGGCAGGACGTCAATGAAATACTGGGGCTGGAAAATAGTCAGCATCATACGCACCACAACGTAGGCGGCAACCTCAATCTGAATCCCGGCCAGAACCGCCGCCACCATCGGCGAGGCGTAGCTATGGGCATCCGGCAGCCAGACGTGCAGCGGGAAGAGCGCCATCTTGATGCACATGCCAATAACTATCAGGGCAACCGCTGCCATTACCGCCGGTGAGCCATACAGAGGCACCAGGCGCTGCGCGGCATCAGCCATGTTGAGCGTGCCCGTGGAGAAGTAAATAAAACCAACCCCCAAAAGATAGAAACTTCCCGCGATTGTCCCCAGTATCAGATAACGGAAGCTGGCCACCACGGCACGGTCCCCGCCCAGGGTGATTAAGGCATAGCTGGCTAAAGAATAAATCTCCAGGAAAACAAAGAGATTGAACAGGTCACCGGTGATGACCACGCCGACCAGCCCGGCAAACAGCAGCAGCAGTAAACCGTACAGCGGGATGCCCTTTCTGGGGGTCTGATACAAACCAGCCTCAGGCGGGTAAACCACGGCGATGAGACCGATAAAAACAATAATCAGCGCCATAAACGCCGAAAGGTGGTCAAGCACGTACTCAATGCCAAAGGGCGGAGGCCACCCGCCCAGGAAGTAGCGCAGCTTGCCCTCAGAAAGAACACGGAAAATTCCAGCACTGGCGGCTATCAGCGCGAGCACCATGCCGATAATCGCGGCCACATATGCCCACCTCAGCCGCCATATGCCCACCAGCGTGGTGATGAAGGCGAACAGCAGTAATGGCGCCAGGATGAGAATTGATAGACTGGACATTTACTCAGACGTCTCTTTCATTTTCAGCATAATTGCTCTATCATCCAGAGTCTTGTACTTGCGGTAGATGACGATGAGAAAGGCGAGCGCCGCCCCGGTCAGGGAGATGCTCACCACAATACCGGTCAGGATGAGTACGTGAGGCAGCGGGTTTATGTACTGGGCTGCCTTCATGCCAAGCCGCGGGTCAATCACCGGCACCGACCCTCCCAGCTTGGTGGCACCCTCAATAAAGAAGAGGAAGATGGCCGTCTGGAAAATGTTCATCCCGATGAGTTTCTTCAGCAGGTTGTGCTTGCCGAGCATGCCCCAAAGGCCAATGGACAGAAGGATGATAACCATCAGGTAAACGTAGCGGGACAGGAACATCTCAGCCATTACCATCTCTCCCCAATCAGACTGTCAAAAATCAGCACCAGGGTGCCAAAAACTGCCAGGCCTATGCCAATCTCAACAATCAAAATGCCCAGAGCTCTCAGCTCAGCACCGTGCACCCAGGGGATAGGAAGGCTGCCGTAGTCCAGGAAAGCGCCCCCAAACAGCATGGGAATTATCCCCGTCAGGCCGAAGATTAACATACCGATGGCGCCCAGTGCTGGCCCCAGCTTGGGAGGGAATTTCCGGTAGGAGATCTCGGTGCCCAGGTATAACCGCTGCAATATGATGCTCACGGCGAGGAGAACGCCTCCCTGGAATCCGCCCCCAGGACCGTAGTGCCCGTGAAATATCACGTAGAGGGCAAACAGCTGGATGAACGGGATGAGTAAGCTACATATGATCTGAACGATGATGCTCTGATAGCGTTCCTTTATCACCGGCTTTCCTTTTCATAAGGATTAAGACACAAGCCAGCCCTGCCGTGAAAATCACCACCGTTTCCCCAAGGGTGTCATAGCCTCGGTAGTCCGCCAGCACCGCGGTAACGATATTGGGGGTGTGGGTGTCCTCAACTGAATCCTCGATATAGGTTGGTGAAACGTGAACGCTGGCCGGAGCGTTTGGGTCAGCATGGCCCGGCAGGCCGCTGGTAGCATACAGCATCAGGGCAGCAAACAGGAGCATGATCAGCGCATTAACCCACTTCAATCTTCAGACCTCCGCCTGGTGAGGAATAAGGCAACGATAAACAGCACACCACTGATACCCGCGCCTAATGTAGCTTCAACGAAGGCGACATCAATCGCCCCCATCTGGGTAAACAGCAAAGCAACAAAGAAACTATAAGCTGCCAGGGTGGCCACCGCCGCCAAGAGGTCACGCAGCGAAAGCGCAATAATCGCCGCGATAATGAGAATAACCAGCAGCCAGAAATCAATCTGCCAGATCATGACTTCTTATCCTTTGTATCCTCAGCATTCTGCTGCTTCTTTGTCCATGGCTCCAATCCAGTCCGGAGCGCCGCACGCGCTATGGCGTGAGTTGCCGTCGGGCTGGCAATGAGCACAAAAAATATGATAAACAGTATCTTAAAAGTACTGAGTCCCCAGCCGTTATAGATGGCTAGCCCGGTGAGTGCCAGAATCGTGCCCAGCGTCTCTGACTTGCCCACAGCATGGGTTCGGGAGTAGAAGTCCGGCAGGCGAAGCAGCCCGAGAGCACTCACGGTTAAAAAGAAAGCACCGCCGAGCAGCAAAATAACCGCCAGGATAGTCTGGACCAGCGTCATGGCTGCCGCTCCCTCCCCCGGTCAAAGTACTTCCCCAGCACGATGACGACGACAAAGTTCAGCAGGGCGTAGGCGAGGGCGATGTCCACAAACATCTCGATTCGCCCGAAGAGGAAGCCAATCAAGGTCAGCAGAATGAAGCCATTGGTCCCGACCAAACCAGAGGCGATTACCCGGTCAAATATGGTTTTGCCCACAGCCACCCGGTACATAGCGGCAGCAGTCAGCAGCGCAATAAAAATGGTGATGCCGAGAAGGAAAGAGTTCATTTCTCAATCTCCTTCAGAGAATGCACCCACTGGGTAGCAGGAGGCGGCTCCCTTTCCTCCATATAGACCGTGGCCACCTTGTTCTGCATGGTGGCATCTTCCAGTTCCCCAGCCAGGGGGCGCTTCAGGGTATGAATGACGTACTGCCCGTTTTCCAGGCTGGCGGTTATCGTCCCTGGGGTCAGGGTTATGGAATTAGCCAGCGTTACCTGGGAGATGCTCTTTTTCATCCGGGTGCGGAACACGAGCAGCCCGGGGTCAATTGGCATTTTGGGATGGAGGACAAGGTAGGCAACCTGGACATTGGCCATCACGATGCGGGAAAGCAGCCACGGCAGATACACCACAAAGCGCCACAGCTGAAGGAGAACCAGCCCGGGCTTAACCTCCACACTCTCCCCGTGGCTTAAGGCAAAATGAAAGAGGTCATTGGTGAGCAAGGTGACCAATCCCGCCGCCCCCACCCCGATGGAAATATGCATCACATCATAGTGCCCGGAGAGGATTAACCAGAACACAAGCAGGATGACAAATTGCAGGACTACGCTAATCAACCTCGTTTGCCTACGCTTCGTGGTTGTCGGCAATCGCAACGTGTCTTTCATCCGTTCTGACACTCCATGCTGAGCCCCACGATCGTGGCATTGTTGACCGCGAGTCCCTTTAGCATATCTGTCATCCCTTCTGTCTGAGAAAGCGGGCGATGCGGCTTATCTCCACCGACACTCACCCGCTTTCAATGTGCTTGCCCCAAAAAAGTCCCGTTGCTAAATCTACCACGGGAAAAAGATTTAGTCAAGTATGGCTCTGCCTCTCACCGCTTTCCCGACGACTTAAAAAAGTGCCCCATTACCATCTTTACTGGTCAAAGAGACGCCGCAGGTAGGCTACCGCCTGCCGTGCCGCTGGCTCCGGGTCACCCTCCGGGACAAGAACCACAGAAGCCGAGCCCTCAAAGCCCTCTTCCTTCAGAACCCGGGCGATGTGGGGCCAGTCAAGAGTCTCCTTCTCAGGGCTAACTCCGGGAGGCAAACGGCTGGGCTCATAGAGGTGGATGTGCCTGGCTTGACCCTTGGCAGCTCTGATGCCCTGCTCAATGGAGGCCTCCACCGCCCAGAGCTGATGCGTATCCAGCATCAGGCTGAAATTGGGGCTGCCGATTTTCTCCACCATCGCCATAACTTCCTCATTGGTATTGAACAGACTGGTGAATTCAGCCTCAGCCGGCTCCAGCATGATGACCGCTCCCGTCTTCTCCGCGTGCTCGGTGAGCTCCCGGAAGACCTCCTCAGCCAGCTGCGTCATATCCTTTTTGCTCATTCCCGGGATTCCCAGACCGCGAGCCATCCCCAGACCCACCCGCGCCTTGAAGTATCCGGCAAAATCCAAAAAGCGCTTAAAAGCCTCAATTGCCCGCCTCTGGACCGCCTTATCCTCGTGGAGAAGGGCCATCCCCTGCGCGGCGATGCGGCCGCTGTTAACTACCGGCATTATGGCTCCAGTGCGTCCGAGGGCATGAGCAAACACCTCGGGGTCAGGAACACGCTCCGGGTTGGGCATGAACTCAATGCCATCATACCCCCACTCAATAGCACGCTGACCAACCTCCGCCGGAGTCCCGGTGAGCACCTTCACCACAAAGTCAAGCTCACGCATATCCGGCGTCGAGGCAAAGAGGCAGAACTTCACTTTTGACGTCATTATTACCTCCATGGTTTAAATAGCCACTACTTTCAGCAGATACTCATACCACCATCAACTATCAACGTCTGCCCGGTCATATAATCAGAGGCATCTGAAGCCAAAAATATAGCTGCACCGGCATAGTCCTCGGGGCGCGCCACCCTGCCCTTGGGGATGGCACGGGCAAACTCCTCAAGCTCCTGGGGATGCTCCCGAAAGTATTTCTCATTCAACGGGGTGATGGTCACCCCGGGAGCAATGGCATTAATATTAATATTGTATTTTCCCCACTCAAGGGCCAGCGCCCGGGTGAGATGAGAAACCCCCGCCTTGGAGATGGCATAAACCGAGCGCAGCGGCTGCAATTTGGTG
>Ga0209426_1001519_pt1 | contig 13648 bp, 23 predicted proteins | sample Deesub1362B_J571_FD_187697 | JGI IMG/M metagenome (GOLD analysis project Ga0209426, IMG submission 187697) | Deep oceanic, basalt-hosted subsurface ecosystem from Juan de Fuca Ridge flank, Pacific Ocean, CORK Borehole 1362B_J2.571 (SPAdes)... ...
AAACCCTAAATCACTTTTCATGGATCTTGATGAAATTCGACAAATTATTGAGGCTGATGGAGGGAAATTTATCATTGTTGAAAATGGCAAACCAGTGATGGTGATTTTAAGTTTTGAGGAATACAAACAAAAGCTAAAAAAGGAAAATCCAGTTTTAAAAAAAGAGCTTCCCAAAAAGATTCCACCTAAAGAGTTAACTGAGGGGGAAATTAAGGTCGAGGATTTACCCCTCTAAAACTATTGACATTTAATTTAGTTTCTTTAATAATAAAAATTAGAAATTAGTTAACAGTAAACATCTAACAGTTAACAGTAATTTGGCTCTGTTTGCTGTTTTCTGTTTACTGTTTTTTCAAAAATGGCTGAGAAAGAAAAATTTATAAGAGAAAAGCCCCACGTTAATGTGGGAACTATCGGTCACGTCGACCACGGTAAAACTACCTTAACCGCAGCCATGCTTAAAATCCTGGCCATGAAGGGATTGCGGGCCTCCAAAAAATCAGTGGAGGATATTGATTCCGCTCCCGAGGAAAAAGCCAGGGGGCTAACCATCTGTGTCTGTCACGTTGAGTATGAAACTGAAAAAAGGCACTATGCCCACATCGACTGTCCTGGCCATGCTGATTATATCAAAAACATGATTACTGGAGCAGCTCAGATGGATGGTGCTATTTTGGTAGTTTCTGCTCCAGATGGTCCTATGCCCCAGACCAGGGAACATATTTTGCTAGCTAGACAAGTGGGACTTCCAGCCCTGGTAGTATTTTTGAATAAGGTTGATGCAGTGGATGATCCAGAGATTGTGGATTTGGTTGAGTCAGAAGTGAGGGAGCTTTTAAAAAAATATGGTTACCCAGGAGATGAGATTCCAGTAATTAGAGGATCGGCTCTTAAGGCTCTGGAGGTTTCCTCACCGGAGGATGAAGCGGCAAAGCCAATTTTGGAATTGGTTGATGCTCTGGATAACTACATCCCCGAGCCAGTTCGGGAAATTGACAAACCCTTTTTAATGGCAATTGAGGATGTTTTCTCTATTGCCGGTCGGGGAACGGTGGCTACTGGAAGAATTGAAAGAGGCTTGGTTCGGCCCAACGATGAAATTGAGCTGATTGGTTTTAGGGAAACCAGAAAAACGGTGGCAGTAAGCATTGAGATGTTTGGTAAAACCTTGGATGAGGGAAGGGCTGGAGATAATGTTGGAATTTTGCTTCGAGGACTGGAAAAAGAGGATGTGGAGCGCGGCCAGGTTTTGGCCAAACCCGGAACGGTAACTCCCCATACCGAATTTGAGGGTGAGGTTTATGTTTTAACCAAAGAGGAGGGTGGAAGACACACTCCTTTCTTTACCGGCTACAAACCCCAGTTTTATTTCCGAACCACCGATGTAACTGGGGAGGTTACCTTGCCAGAAGGAACAGAGATGGTGATGCCAGGAGATACGGTCAATTTGAAAATCAAATTAATTGCTCCCATTGCTCTTGAAGAAAAACAGAGATTTGCTATTCGGGAGGGTGGAAAGACAGTTGGGGCTGGAGTGGTGACCAAAATTGTTAAATAAATCAACGATGGCGAATTAATTTCGCCATTGGTTGAGCTTTAGTTCTTTTAAGATGCCAGCCAAAAAGGAAGCTGAAGAAATTGAAATTAAACCTCGGCTAAGAATTAAGCTGAGGGCCTATGATCATAAGGTGATTGACAAATGTGCTCGCGAGATCTGTGAGACAGTTTTGCGTTATGGAGCAGAAGTTTCCGGTCCGGTACCTTTGCCAACTGAGATACATCGCTATACCGTCAATCGTTCTTCCTTTGTTCACAAAGACAGTCGAGAGCAGTTTGAGATGAGAATTCATAAAAGATTGATCGATATTATCAATCCTTCCCCCAAAATTTTGGATGCCTTAATGAGTCTAACTTTACCGGCTGGAGTAGATATTGAAATCAAAACCTAGTTTAAATTTTTTTAAATTAATGCTATATTAATAATGGCGGTGAAAATATTTTGACAATTTAAATTTTAAAATTTTAAGCGCTGGAAAACCGGGCCAGGCCCGGTTTTCCATTAGAAAATGAAGTTTATTTTAGGATTAAAATTGGGAATGTCCCAGATTTTTGATGAGAAAGGAAATGTTATTCCAGTAACTTTGATTGAGGCCGGACCCTGCATTGTTACCCAGATTAAAACTAAAGAGAAAGATGGATATTCTGCAGTTCAGATTGGATTTGGGGAGGCTAAAAAAGTTAGCAAGGCTTTAGCCGGACACCTCAAAGGCTTGGGGAAGCTGCTCTTTTTGAGAGAATTCCGAAATGAGAAACCTGAAATTGATGGTAGAGAGTTAAAAAGAGGAGATAAAATTGAAGTTTCAATATTTAAGGAAGGAGATTTAGTCAGGGTTTCTGGGCTTTCTAAGGGTAAAGGCTTTGCCGGAGTGGTGAAAAGATGGCATTTTGCTGGAAGGCCAGCCACCCATGGTACCAAGCATGAGCTTCGAGCTCCCGGCTCAATCGGAACTTCTTTTCCAGAAAGAGTTCCCAAGGGAAGAAAAATGGCCGGAAGAAAAGGCTACGTAAGGGTGACCATTAGAAATTTGAAGGTAGTTAAAGTTGATCCAGAAAATCATATTCTGGCCATTAAAGGAGCAATCCCTGGTCCCAAAGGGGGCTTAGTTGAGATCCGTAGCTAGGGTTTGTGCTTCACTCAGCGAAGCATAAAAAGTACCGAAGCTTTCGCCTCGGTACCTGAAGAACAAATTTCCACATTATTATTTTATTGATACTAATAAAGTGATATTAACAAAGAAATAACAATAAAGAAATAACTATTGTTAATAATACTCCCGCACCAATCCCTAGCCAAAGGTTTATTCCGCATGCGGCAGCAACAAGACCACCTACCAGTACTGATATTACCCCCAATATAAATATAAAATATTCGCGGTCTTTCCACATCAGTGATCACCCCATCTTTTTAGATATTTTATAATACTAAATTAACTTATGCTTATCAAGTGTTATGATCAAAATGGAAAAGTGATATCTCAAATCAGGTTACCAGCTGAGGTTTTTGGTTTGAAAATTAATCCTGATTTAGTTCATCAGGTTTTGGTTTTGCAGCTCGCTAATCGAAGAAAGAGGTTGGCTAAAGTTAAAACTCGGGCGGAAGTTCGAGGTGGAGGAAGAAAACCCTGGAGGCAAAAGGGAACTGGAAGAGCCAGGGTTGGATCCATTCGCTCTCCTTTGTGGCGAGGAGGGGGAGTAGTCTTTGGCCCAAGGAAAGAAAGAAAGTTCAAAAAGAAAATTCCAAAGAAAATGAGAAGAAAGGCTTTGCTGATGGTTCTTTCTGGCAAGGCCAAAGAAGGACTTTTGATCTTGGTTGATAAATTGAAATTGGATCAGCCCAAGACTAAGCTGATGAAAAAAATTTTAGAAAAATTGCCCTGTAAGGAAGAAAGTTGTCTAATTGCCCTTCCCCAGTATGATCGCAATTTAGTTTTAGCGACAAGAAATCTTCCTGAAGTGGATACCATTTGGGCCAGAAATTTGAACGTCCTTGACCTTTTAAGTTATAAATATTTATTGCTCCCCAAGGAGGCCTTGAAGTTAATTAAGGAAACCTTTATCAAATAATGGCTTTACTTGATATTTTCAAAAAAAAGAAAAAGCCAAAAGAGGTAAAAAAACCCCGGGAATTTAAGATTGAAAAAAGGCCAAAAAAGAAAATAATCAAAGAAAAGGCAATTCCAGAAAAACCAACTCCCAAAAAAATTTCAAAATTAGCCTATCAGGTTTTGAAAGAACCCCATGTTACCGAAAAGGCTACCGATCTTGCAAGAAAAAATCAGTATATTTTTAAAGTCTTTCCCCAGGCTAACAAAACCCAGATCAAAAAGGCAATTGAGGATCTTTTTGGAGTCAAGGTGATTGGAGTTAAGATTTTAAAAGTTCCAGCCAAAAGAAGAAGATTGGGAAGAATTGAGGGTTGGAGGAAGGGATACAAAAAAGCCATAGTTAAAATAAAAGAAGGCCAAAAAATTGAAGTTTTGCCAAGATAAAAATGGAAAAAACAATTTCTTCCAAAAAAATATTAACTAAAAAAGAGCCTGAAAAGAGGCTGCTTTTGGCATTGAAAAAAAGAGCGGGAAGGGCTCGTTTTGGAAAAATTACGGTTCGCCATCGGGGTAGGGGAGTAAAAAGACTCTATCGAATTGTAGATTTTGGTCAGGAAAAAATTGATCTTCCGGCTAAGGTGATTGCCATTGAATATGATCCTTATCGAACTGCCTTTATTGCCCTTTTGGAATATCCTGATGGAGAGAGACGTTACCGAATCTGTCCCCAGGATTTGAGGGTAGGAGAGGAGGTAATTGTGGCAGAGAAAGCTGAGATTAAGCCAGGAAATCGAATGAAATTAAAAAATATTCCAGTGGGAACCATGGTTTTTAACATTGAGCTTGAGCCTGGTCGGGGAGGAAAAATTGTGAGATCAGCTGGAACCGGAGCTAGAATTTTGGCCCACGAGGGAGGATTTTGCCACCTTGAGCTTCCTTCCAAAGAAATAAGAAAGGTTCCTGAGGAATGCTTTGCCACCATCGGAATGGTTTCCCATCCTGAACATGCTTTTGAGGAGTTGGGTAAGGCTGGAAGAAAAAGATTAAAGGGTCGTCGGCCAGTAGTTCGGGGAACGGTAATGAGGCCAGCTGATCATCCCCATGGAGGAGGAGAGGGAAAGGCTCCGGTAGGAATGAGATTTCCAAAAACTCCCTGGGGAAAGCCGGCCCTGGGAATAAAAACTAGAAAAAGAAAATGGACTGATTTTTATATAATTAAAAGAAGAAAATAATATGCCAAGAAGTCTAAGAAAAGGACCTTGGGTAGATCCCAAGCTTCTCAAAAAAATCAAAAAAATTGGCAAACCCGACCCAAAACAGATTATTAAGACCTGGTCTCGAGATTCAACCATCTCTCCAGAAATGGTTGGTTTTACCTTCGGGGTTCACAATGGTAAAGAGTTTGTACCAGTTCATGTCACTGAAGAGATGGTGGGGCACAAATTGGGAGAATTTGCTCCAACCACCAAATTTTTAAGACACGGAGGAAGAATGCAGAGAGAACTTGAGGCCAGGGCTCAGGAAAGGGAGGCAGAAAAACTAAAAAAAGCTCAAGAATAACTCTATTTTTGACTTTTGATTTTTATTATGCCAGTTTCAGCCAAGCTTCGTTATTTAAGAATTGCACCAAGGAAAGTTAGATTGGTAGCCGATTTGATCCGAGGGAAAAAAGTTGAGGAAGCTCAAACTATCTTGGAATTTACTCAAAAAAGAGCGGCCGGCCCTCTGCTTAAACTTTTAAAATCGGCCATTGCCAATGCCAGGCATAATTTTCAGCTTGATCCTGCTAATCTTTTTATTTCCAAAATCACTGTAGATGAGGGTCCCAAGTACAAAAGATGGATGCCTCGGGCCAGGGGAATGGCCTATGAGATTCAAAAAAAGACCTCCCATGTGACCTTGATTTTGGAAGAAATTGAAAAAAGACCGAAGAAAATTAAAAAAGTTCGCAGGGTCAAGGTAGCTCCTGAGAAAGTTGAAAAAGTTCCCAAGCCAGAGAAACCAAAATTAAGACCAAAAAAGGAGCTAATCCGTCCCAAAATTGAGAAAGGAATAAGAAGGGTTTTTAGAAGAAAAGCATTCTAAATTAAGAAAATGGCTCATAAAGTTCATCCCAAAATTTTTCGAATAAAAAAAATTGAGGATTGGAATTCCCGTTGGTTTGTTAAGCCAAGAAAGATTGGAGATTTTTTGATTGAAGATTTAAAAATTAGAGAGTTTTTAAGAGAAAAATTGAAATTGGCCGGAGTGGGAAGAATTGAAATTGAGCGTTTTCCAGGAAAAATTAATATCATTGTTAATACTTCCCGCCCTGGTCTAATTATTGGCCGGGGAGGAGAGGGAATTGAATTTTTAAGAAGGGAAATTGAGAAAATTTTGGGTAAAGAAGAAAAAAGAGAGATAAAACTTGAAATTAGAGAAATTAAAGATCCCTGGTTAGATGCCCTGCTTTGTGCTCAATGGATTGCCCAGCAGATTGAAAAAAGAATTCCTTATCGAAGAGTGCTCAAACAAGCCCTAGATAAAATTATGGCTCATAAAGAAGTGCAGGGAGCCAGGGTGGAGGTGGCCGGAAGATTGGATGGAGCAGAAATTGCCAGGACCGAATGGTTAAAGCAGGGAAGATTGCCTCGCCAGACTCTGCGATCCGATATTGATTTTGCCCATGCCCAGGCCTACTGCTCCTATGGAGTGGTAGGAGTTAAGGTCTGGATTTATAAAGGCGAAAAATTTTAAAATATGCTTTATCCTAAAAAAGTAAAACATCGAAAATGGCGAAAGGGAGTTTCCAAGGGAATCGAAGTTCGAGGAACCGAGCTTGCCTTTGGCTCCTTTGGACTGAAGGCTCTGGAGACTCGCTGGATTTCTACCCGTCAACTTGAGGCGGCAAGGAGAGCAATTTTGCGCTATCTTAAAAAAGGTGGTAAGCTTTGGATTAGAATTTTTCCTCAAAAACCAGTAACCAGAAAGGGAGTGGAGGTTCCCATGGGTGGAGGAAAGGGAGCAGTTGAGTTTTATGTCTTTCCAATCAAGCCAGGAAGAATAATTTTTGAACTGGAGGGAGTGAAAGAAGAAATAGCCAGGGAGGCTCTAAGAAAGGCAGCTGACAAATTACCAATTAAAACTAAATTTGTAAAAAGATAAAAATGAGGTTAGCTGAGCTTCGTCAAAAATCAAAAGGAGAATTGGAAAAACTTTTACTTGATTTTCGGGAAAGATTGCGTCAACTTAGATTTGATTTGGCTTCTGGTAAAGTCAAAAATGTGAGGGAAATCCGCCATTTAAAAAAAGATATTGCTAGAATTTTAACCTTAATTAAAGAAAAAAAATAATTTTATGCTCAAAAAAAGGCTAACCGGCATTGTCGTTTCGGATAAGATGCAAAAGACCATAGTGGTTAAAGTGGAACGAATAAAAAAGCACCCTCTTTATCAGAGGCGCTTTAAGGTTCATAAAAAATACAAAGCCCATGATGAAAAAGAAGAATGCAAGATAGGAGATAAAGTGATAATTGAGGAGTGTCGGCCAATTTCTAAAGAAAAAAGATGGAGAGTAATAAAAAAACTTTAATTTAGATAAAAAATGATTCAGCTTCGGACCATGTTAAAGGTGGCAGATAATACTGGAGCAAAGTTGGTCCAATGTATTCGAGTTTTGGGAGGTTTTAAGCGAAAATATGGTCAACTTGGTGATGTAATTGTGGTTACAGTAAAAAGGGCTGAGCCAAGAAAATTGATAAAAAAACATGATGTTTTAAGGGCGGTAATTGTCAGACAAAAAAAACCCTATCGGCGGCCGGATGGTTCCTATATCCGCTTTGATGAAAATGCCTGTGTGATTTTAGAAGGAAAAACTAGGGAACCCAAAGGAGGAAGGATTTTGGGACCAATCGCCAGAGAAATTAAAGAAAAAGGTTTTGATAAAATTGCCGGCTTAGCCGAAGAGTTAGTATGAAAATAAAAAAAGGTGATCAAGTTTTAATAATTTCAGGTAAAGATCGAGGAAAGAAGGGAAAAGTCCTTCAGGCTTTTCCTAAAGAAAGAAAGATTGTGGTTGAGGGAGTAAACTTGAAAAAAAAGCACCAGCGTCCAAGAAGGCCGGGAGAAAAAGGTCAAATTATTCAATTTCCTGCTCCAATTGATGTTTCTAATGTCAAGTTAATTTGTCCAAGATGTGGCAAGGCTACTCGGGTTGGTTTTAAAATCGAGGAGAAAAAGAAATATCGAATTTGTAAAAAATGTAATCGAGAAATCTAATTTTATGCTCAGATTAAAAGAAAAATATCAAAAAGAAGTCTTGCCTCTGATGATGGAAAAATTTGGCTACAAAAATCCGATGGCCGTCCCAAAAATTGAAAAAGTGGTAATTAATGTTGGTTTTGGCCGGATGATTTCTGGGAAAACTCCTGAAGAACAAAAAAAAGTTTACCAACCAATTTTGGAAGATTTGGCCTTAATTTCCGGGCAGTGGCCAATTTTAACCAGAGCCAAAAAATCAATTTCTGGTTTTAAAATTAGAAAGGGAATGCCAGTTGGTGCTAAAGTTACCTTAAGGAAGCAAAGGATGTATGATTTTCTAGATCGATTAATTCATATTGCTCTGCCTCGCTCCCGAGATTTTCGGGGAATTGATCCTCAATCAGTAGATAAGGAAGGAAATTTAACTATCGGAATTAAGGAGCAGATTTGTTTTCCTGAAATTTTACCAGAGAAGGCTAGATTCATTTTTGGCTTTGAGGTAACGGTAGTAAGCAGCGCCAAAAATAAAAAAGAAGGGCTTGAATTTTTTAAACTTTTAGGGTTTCCGATTAAGCAGGGAGTAGGGAACAGCTTTTAGTAATTCCTTTCCTTTAAAATATTTATGGCTACCAAAGCTCAGATTGCAAAATCTTTAAAACCGCCAAAGTTTAAGACCCGAGTGGTTCGGCGCTGTTTTCGCTGTGGAAGAAAAAGGGGATATATGAGAAAATTTAAACTTTGTCGAATCTGCTTTCGGGAACTTGCCAATAAAGGTTTGATTCCCGGAATCAGAAAATCCTCCTGGTAAACTATTTTCAATTTTATGGATCCTATTGCCGATATGTTAACCCAAATTCGTAATGCCCAGGCCGTTTTATATCCCACGGTTGAAATTCCCTATTCCAATCTTAAATTTGAAATTGCCAAAATTTTGGAAAAAGAAAAATTTGTAGAAAAAGTTGAAAAAAAAGGCAAAAAAACAAAAAGAACAATTGAAATTACCCTAAAATATGAGAAAAAAACTCCAGCTATTTCTGGACTGAGGCGAATTTCAAAGCCAGGCCAGCGAATCTATCTTCCTTATAAAAAAATTAAAAAGGTAAAAGGAGGCTATGGAATTGCTATTATTTCAACTTCCGAGGGACTGATGACCGACAAAGAAGCAAGAAGACAAAAACTGGGAGGGGAAGTGCTTTGTGAAATTTGGTAATTATTATTTTATGTCTCGAATTGGCAAAAAACCAATCTTAATACCGGGGGAGGTTAAGGTAGAAATAAAAGACCAAATTCTTAAAGTTATCGGCAAAAAGGGAGAACTTAAAAAAGAGATTCCCCCCGATCTTAAAGTTGAAATTAAAGAAAACCAGATTTTTCTTTCTCCCCTAACCCAGACCAAAAAAGTGAAAGCTTTATGGGGAACCTTTCGGGCCTTAATTTTTAACATGATTGAGGGAGTAAGTAAGGGATTTGAAAGAAAGCTTGAAGTTTTAGGGCTGGGGTACCGAGCCTTTGTTGAGGGAGAGAATTTGGTTTTGCAGGTTGGTTTTACTCATCCCATTAAAATTGAGCCTCCTCCTGGAATCAAATTTTCAGTGGAAAAAAACGTAATTACAGTTTTGGGAATTGATAAGGAGTTGGTGGGGCAGGTTGCCGCTAAAATTAGAAAGGTTCGTCCCCCCGAACCTTATAAGGGAACTGGAATTCGTTATCTTGGTGAAAGAATTAGAAGGAAGGTCGGAAAGAGGGCAGTAGGAATTACCTAATTTTATGGAAAGAAAAATAAAAAAAGAAAAAAGATATCGGCGTCACCGAAGAGTGAGGGCCAAAATTTATGGTACCGCCAGCCGTCCTCGGCTTTGTGTTTTTAGATCAGCAAAACATATTTATTGTCAATTAATTGATGATGAAAAGGGAAAGACTTTGGCCTCTGCCTCGGATTTAGAATTAAAAAGGTTAAGGAAAAAATTGACCAAAAAAGAAAAGGCCTTTGAGGTTGGAAAGCTAATTGCCAAAAAAGCCAAAAATTTAAAAATAGAAAAGGTGGTCTTTGACCGGGGAGGATATCAATACCATGGCCGAGTAAAGGCCCTGGCTGAGGGAGCCAGGGAAGGAGGGCTTAAATTTTAATATGGAAAAAGAGCCGAAAATTGAAAAAGAGGAAAAAAAAGAGGAGTTTGAATCCAAGCTTTTAGATTTGGCCAGAGTTTCTCATACTCGGGCTGGAGGAAGAAGATTGAGATTTAGAGCAGTGATTGTTACCGGAAATAAAGCTGGAAAAGTGGGGGTGGGAGTGGCCTCCGGTTTAGATGTGGCCCAGGCAGTAGAGAAGGCCACCTATCAGTCCAAAAAAAATATGATTGAGGTTCCCATTGTGGAGGATACCATTCCCCATGAAGTTTATGCCAAATGTGGAGCAGCCGAAGTTTTGCTGCGACCCCAAAGAAAGGGAAGGGGACTGGTAGCCGGAGGAACAGTACGAATTATCTGTACTCTGGCTGGAATAAAAAATATTTCCTCCAAAGTTTTGGGCCGAACCGGAAACAAAATTAACAATGCCCTAGCCACCATCTGGGCTCTAAAAAAACTTAAACAAAAATGAGATTACATTTAATTCGACCTATTCATAAAAGAAAAAAGAAAAAAAGGATTGGACGGGGAGGAAAAAGGGGAGCTTATGCTGGAAGGGGAATTAAGGGGCAGAAAGCTAGAGCAGGAAGAAGAATGAAGCCTCTGATTCGGGAATGGATTAAAAAATATCCTAAATTGAGAGGTTATCGATTCAAACCCTTATTTCCCAAACCAGCCATAATTAATCTTTGGGTACTGGAGAAAAAATTTAAAAAGGGAGAATTGGTCAGCCCGGAGATTTTGATTGAGAGAAGAATAATTCGTAAAATGAAAGGGAGGGTTCCCAAAGTTAAAATTTTGGGAAAAGGAGAGATAAAAAAACCCTTAATTATCGAACGGTGTCAGGTTTCCAGCCAGGCTAAGGAGAAAATTGAGAAAGTCGGAGGCAAAATTAAAAGCTAATTTATGTTAGAGAAAATCATTCAAATTTTTAAAATCCGAGATTTGCGAAATAAAATCCTTTTTGTTTTGGGGATTTTTGTGGTTTTTAGAATCATGGCCAACATCCCCATGCCCGGAATTAACCTTGAAAACTTAAGACGATTTTTTGAACAAAACCAAATTTTTGGACTTTTAAATTTATTTACCGGAGGGGCACTGGATAATCTATCTATTGTGATGCTAGGGCTTGGGCCCTACATTACCGCAGTAATTATTTTGCAACTTTTAACCATGATTTTTCCACAACTGGAACGAATGTATAAAGAGGAAGGAGAGGCGGGAAGGCAAAAATTTAATCAGTATGGAAGAATGATGACTGTCCCCCTGGCTATGCTTCAGGGCTATGGAATGTTAATGCTTCTGCAGCGGCAACAAATTATTGAACCCTTAGCCTTTCCAGTTTTGATTGGCTCAATTTTAACCGTTGCTGCCGGAACTCTATTTTTAATGTGGCTGGGAGAGTTAATTTCTGAAAAGGGAATTGGCAACGGAGTTTCGCTTTTAATTTTTGCTGGAATCATTGCCGATTTCCCTTCTAGCATCAGACAGATGATTTTAACCTGGGATCCAGCTCGGACTCCGGCCTATCTTTTATTTTTCTCTTTAGCTCTGGTGATTATTGCTGGAGTGGTTTTAATTACCGAGGCAAGAAGAAATATTCCGGTCTCTTATGCCAAAAGAGTAAGGGGTTTTCGAATGTATGGAGGAATTTCAACCTATCTTCCTTTAAATGTGAATCCAGCGGGAGTGATCCCTATTATTTTTGCCCTCTCCATCATGCTCTTTCCAGGAATGGTGGCCAATTTTTTTGCCGGAGCAGGGGGAGGGTTAGGGGAGCTGGCCAAACAGATTGCCGATTTTTTCCAAAATCCCTGGATCTATGGAGTGTTTTTCTTTCTTTTGGTCTGCCTTTTTACCTATTTTTACACTGCAGTTACTTTTGATCCCAAGGCCATTGCCTCCAATTTGCAAAAAATGGGCGGCTTTGTCCCAGGAATCAGACCAGGACAATCTACCGCCAATTTTTTATACTACATTTTAAATCGAGTCCTTTTAATTGGAGCCTTGTTTTTGGGAACTATTGCGGTGATGCCCTCCATTGTCCAGGGAGTGACTGGGGTTTTAGCCTTTCAGTTTTTGATTGGAGGAACCGCTCTTTTGATCGTGGTTTCTGTAGTTTTGGAATCAATGCGACAAATCAGGGCTCAATTACAAATGAGAGAATATGAAACTTTCTAAAAAACCATTGGTAATAATTCTGTTAGGTCCGCCAGGTTCGGGAAAGGGAACCCAGGCCGGTCTTTTGGCTGAAAAATTGAATTTGTATTATCTTGAGACTGCTAAAATTATTGAGTCCCGGGTAATGGGAGCAAAAAAAGGTGAGTATGTAATGGTTAAAGGGAAAAAATATCCCCTGTTGAAAGAAAAAAAATTATGGGAAACTGGAATTTTATGCAGTCCTCCTCTGGTTAGTTTCTGGGTAAAAAATAAAATTAAGGAACTTTTTAGAGAAGGGAAAGGAATAGTGATGGCCGGCTCTCCCCGAACTTTACCGGAGGGAAAAGATTTAATTCCCTTTCTTAAAAGGAGAATTGGTAAAGGAAATATTAAGGTAATTTTGCTTAAACTTTCTCCCCGCCAAACTTTTTTAAGAAACACTCGAAGGCGAATCTGCCAGCTGATGCGTCATCCAATTTTATACACCAAAGAGACCAAAAATCTAAAAAGGTGCCCTTTGGATGGATCAAAACTTAAAAGAAGAAAGGGTCTGGATGATCCCCAGACCATTAAGATAAGACTGAGAGAGTATCAACAAAGAACTTTCCCCTTAATTGACTATTTTAGAAAGCAGGGACTGGAGGTTAAAACCGTCAACGGTGAGCAATCGGTGGAGAAGGTCTTCAAAGACATCCTTAAGGTCATAAAATAACAAAACAATTCAAAAATTTCACAAAAATTATTTCATAAAAAATTAAAAATAAATAAAAATTAAAAAATAAACATAAAAAATAAATAAAAATAAATAAAAACAAATTAAAAATAAATAAAAAACAAATTAGAAATAAATAAAAGTAAAAGTAAATGAATAAAAAAAATCAACTTGAAATCATTGCCATGGCAATGATTTCAAGTTATAAAATGATTTCAAGTTATAATGGTAATTATAAAAACCAAACAGGAAATTGAGGTGATGAGGGAGGGTGGTAAGATTTTGGCCAGGATCATGAAAGAGTTAGAAAAAGCGGTTCGGCCGGGAATTGAAACTAAAAAACTTGATCAGCTGGCTGAAAGCCTAGTTTTAAATTTTAAAGCTGAATGTTCCTTTAAAGGATATCGAGGTTTCCCGGCCTGTCTTTGTACTTCAATTAATGAGGAAATTGTCCATGGCCTGCCCTCGGAACGAAAATTGAAAGAGGGAGATATTATTTCTCTTGATTTGGGAATTTTTTATAAAGGATTTCATACCGATTTAGCCCTGACTCTCCCAGTGGGAAAAGTTGATCCTGAAGTTCAAAGACTGATTCGGGTAACTAAAAAGGCACTTAAGCGAGGATTAAAAAAGATTCGTCCTGGAAACACAGTGGGAGATATTGGCAATACTATCCAAAGGTATGTTGAATCTCAGGGATTTTCAATAATAAAAGAGCTTTGCGGTCATGGCATTGGAAAAAAGGTTCATGAGGACCCCCAAATTTTAAATTATGGCCAACGCCATCAGGGTGAAGTGTTAAAAGA
>Ga0209426_1001521_pt1 | contig 13621 bp, 13 predicted proteins | sample Deesub1362B_J571_FD_187697 | JGI IMG/M metagenome (GOLD analysis project Ga0209426, IMG submission 187697) | Deep oceanic, basalt-hosted subsurface ecosystem from Juan de Fuca Ridge flank, Pacific Ocean, CORK Borehole 1362B_J2.571 (SPAdes)... ...
CCCCTGCCACGAGCAAAGAAACCCCCGCTATCGCGAGCAGAAAGAGGTTTATCTGGTTAAAGGCCTCGGTTATTCTCTCCAGGATCGCTCTGAGCTCGAGAACCCTCACCTTCTTCTCTCTCGAATTTATCGACTTTTCAACCATATCTTTGAACTTCTCGATGTCGTCAAGACTCTCAACCTTCACGATGACCATCGCGTAATCTTCCATTTTGAAAAGATCCGTGAAATCTTTCTCAGAAACAATTATCGCGTTGTTCGGATTGATGTCGAACCTCGCTCCTTCCTCTTCCAGAATTCCCGAAACCACGAACTCTCTTTCCTTTATCGAAACCTTGTTTCCAACCCTCAGCTTCAGTCTTTCAGCCAGGGTGCTCCCCACGATGCATGATCCAGAGAGTCGATTGCTACCTTTTTCGATCTCGAACAGCTCGGTGACCGTATGCTTTTCCAATCCGTAAACCGTGGTGAACGTTCTTTTGTTCTTGAAGTAAACGAGAGATCCCTCGTTTTTGATTGGCAGTACTGATTTCAGGTAGCCCATTTTCTGGATTTTCGAGACCGTTGCTTTATCGATACTCGAATATCCTCTGGCGTAGGAGGGGACTATAATCACCTCATTTGCGAGATCCTCGAATCTCTCAAGAACGCTCTTCTTCAAACCCTCGCCAAATATTCCGATGCTGGAGATCGCCATGACACCGATGACTATGCCGACTACCGCGAGGACACTTCTGACCTTCGTTCTTGTAAGATTTCTTTTCGCAAGTTCGAAGTACATCTAACCCCCACTATCAGTCATCTAACCCTCTACGATCCTTCCGTCCCTTATCCTGATTACACGCTGTGCGTATTCCGAGATCGCAGGATCGTGTGTGACGATTACCAGCGTAACACCCTCTTCCCTGTTCAGATCTGTCAGTATCTTCATCACAACGTCTCCGCTCTTCGTGTCCAGATTGCCCGTCGGTTCATCGCAGAGGAGGATCGCCGGACTGTTCGCCAGAGCCCTGGCTATTGCAACGCGCTGCTGCTGTCCGCCGCTGAGCTCGGTTGGTTTCCTGTCCATTTCCTTCTCCAGTCCCACTTTTTCTAGCAGTTCCCTTGCCTTCTCTTCCCTCTTCTTAGCGTTTAAGCCTCGAAAGATCATCGGTAGTTCAACGTTTTCCAAAGCCGTAAGCGTTGGGATCAGATTGTACTGCTGAAAGATGAAACCTATCTTCTCCCTTCTCAGCTTCGTTAGCTCATCGTCGGCGAGCTTGGAAGTGTCGACTCCGTCGATGAGCACCTTTCCTCTCGTCGGTTTGTCGAGGCAGCCGATCATGTTGAGCAGGGTCGACTTTCCGCTTCCAGAGGGGCCCATTATTGCAACCGACTCCCCTCTGTCAACTTTGAGTGATACTCCGTTCAAAGCGTAAACCTTCTGAATGCCGACCGTGTAGATCTTGTAGACATCTTCCAGCACTATCTCTTCCATCCCCTCTATTCCATCCATCCCTTCCATGCTTCCCATTTCACTTTCTGGATTTCAAGATTGCAACAACGATTATCGCACCAACGATAATCGCAGCTATCCCGATGTAGGCAAGGGTATTTTTTGATGTGTTCTCGATGCTCTTCCTATGTACCTTGAAGTCCTTCGATATCGAATTCGATACACCCAGCTCGTTCGTCCACGAAACCCTTATCACACCCTCCTTAACATCCGGCTTTAACGTGAAATCGAAGGTAAAGAAGTCTCCCGCATCCAGTTCTCCAACGAAGAGGTTTTTGGTGATATTATCACCAAACACTTCTATAAGCACGTTTCTGACTTTAGATATTCCTCCGTTGCTGAGGTCTCCAGTAATTTTAACCTCTTCAAGCGTTTTCTTGATATCGAGGTTGCTTATTCCAATAATTTCCTGAGCGGTAGCGGTAAACTCGATCCTTCTTGCAGCGGTATAGTCGTTCCCCATCTCGTCCTTGTAGCTTACGCTTGCGACGATCTCACTTCTACCGACCTTTTCGGGCGAGAAAAGGAAAGCAACTGTGATGGTGGAAAAAGGATCCAGATACGCGACTTCCTTTCTTTTTTCGGAGAAGGTTACGCTATCGCCACCAACCTCAACCGAGAGTGCGTAGATCCTGTCGTTTCTTAGATTTGCGATCGAAATCCTAAGGGTTGACACGTCGTTAACGGGCAGAATCGCGTAGCTTAGGTTCTGACTCAGGAAAACTCCCCTGCTGTTTTCGTATTCCACCTCAACTTCCTGAACGCTTTCATGGTAGTTCCTTCCGTTGTAGTAGGAGATCTTAAAACCAAGAGCTTTCTTTTCTGTCGGATAAAACTTTAACGCTCCAGAAGCTTCCTGAATGCTGTTAAAGTAGAACATCGAGGGCTCTGAGTCGAAGAGGGGTTCAACCATGACCCTTTCAAAGTTAATCCTGCTCGCCACCGAGAATTCAACTTCGTTAACCTCGTTTAGCGTTAACCTGCTTTTTTTCAGAACGATCATCGGCTTCTCGTCCGCAACTTCAACGTTGAATATGTGTTTTTTGCTCTCGTTTTTCGTGGTGATCAGAACCTCAACGCTGTATATCCCCGCTTTGCCAGCTTTAACCGTGAACGGGAGTTCGTAGGTTGTACCGCTCGATATTGTTCCTATCTCGGTTACGAACTTCGGCGTTATTTCGATCCCGTCTGCTCTGAACGAGATGCTTTTAACGTCCTCGTTCTGGGAAGTCAGGTACAGCTTACCATCCGCCACGTCGTTTGGTAGGAGAATTGAAGGGGTCAGGTCTACCTTGGACACCTCAACCGCGCTCACCTGTATTGCAGAGATTGCGGATATGAGTATGAGGATTACCGGAATCTGAACTTTTATTTTCACGCAAACACCTCCGGCATAAGCTTTACCAAGCTCCAGATAAACTTGTCGGCAGGTTTAAATGAATCTGGAGAAAATAATGTTTATGGAAAGTGATGAGGTTAATTCTGTCAGGGTTCGCAAGCTATACGAATTCGTTCAGACGAACCTCTTCTTTGGAGATGAGACGCTTAGTGTCGGCGAAATCAGCAGAAGTTACAACCCCCTCGTGCTTTTCACGATCCTCACCTCATTTCTAAATGGAAAAGAACTCATTTTCGGAGACTACGGCAGCGGAAAAACGACATCTGCCGAGAGAATAAGCAGCCTGATCAAAGCCGTACCGCTCGAATTCATCCAAGCTTCAACGATTCACGGTCATCCGGAGCAGACGGAGGAGAAGCTTAAGGCGACCCTTGATCTCGCTGCTCTGGAAAGAGAGGGGAAGGAGGTGATAAGGTGGAAGCTGCTTCCGTTTTCTCCGGCGATAATCATCGACGAGATCAACCGTCTGCCAGTGGGGAAGCAGAGTATGATTCTGAACGAGGTGGACAGGAACATCTGGAGTTACCGCGGAGAGACTCTCATCTTTGAAGACACGAAGCCCTTCTTCGGAACGATAAACTATCAGGATGCTGGAACCACCCTCCTGATTCCTCCTTTGCTCGACAGATTCGACGTGGCTGTTGAGACGACGATGCTCCATCCGGTGAGGAAGAGGCTCGTCAGGCGGGGGGTGGATGATAGCGTTCTACGCGATCCAAAGCTGGCCAAGGAGATGATCGATTACATAATGGAGATGAATCTATCGGAAAAGGCAGGAGAAGTTACGAAATACGTCGAAGAGGTTTCGGAGTCGTTCAGAGAGGTGATTGAGGAAAGAGCCCGCAGCATGGGATTCGATCTGAGAGTTCCTGGAAAAGATGAGGCCGAGAAGATAAGGAAGGAAATAGAATCGTACCCCCTCTCAACCGATTTCGAACTCCTGATGGATTATCTTGGTCAGGAAGTTTACTGCCATCTGGGAATCAACAAGGACTTCTCGAAGTGCAACGGCTGCCATTACGCGAACTACATCTGCTCCGACATCTATGCGATCTCAAACAGGGCTGAGAAAAGCGTCACTCTTTACTCAAAAGCCGTTGCTTGGTGGAACGGAGACGAGGAGGCGGGAATTCTGCATTTGGTTACCGTGCTTCCCTTCGCGCTATGGCATCGCACGGAGATCTCGGATAGAAAGCGGTCCGAAATCAGAGAGATAGAGAAGGAAGTTAGCGATGAATTCTTCGCGGTTAAGGATAGCCTTGCAGGTGTGAAGAAGAGGTGGGAAGAGCACAGAAGTCTGCAAATCGAAGCTTATAATCTGCTTAAAAGGGGGGAAGAGAGAGAACTCGAAAAAATGGCCGAACTCGTTGGACACCCGTTCTTCAAAAGTCTTCTGAGAAGGTGAGAGAAGTTGAGAGGCTTAGGGGGTTTAGAAAAAGGTTCGGAAAGGGGTTTTGGAAGAAATCCGGAAAAAGGTTTGAGACTCCCAATGGAGTTCCTTGAAGAGATCCTTGAAGAGACATTTGAAAGGGCCAGAAGGAAGCTTTACTATCCACCCATTGAGCGATTCGAAGTGGTTGATGGGATGAGTGAATTTCACTTTGGCAGAAGGACTAAGCTTATAATTGGGAGAGAAGACCTGGTTGCAAATAAAAAGGCCCTTGAAGGGTTCTTCGCATTAAACCTCAACCACTGGGCAAGGCACCCGTACGATCTTAAAACGGTTCTGCTTGAGGAGTTCTGGCTGAAAGATTTCGAAAAGAGGAGCGAGATCAGGGACCTCTTCGACGATTTCGTCTCCGCTTTGGATCTGATCTTCAATCGCGGAATTGAGGAGGTCATCGATTACTACCGCCACGCTCCGACAAGGGGGAAGCAGGATGTCTTGATGAGGGCATACCTTCAGCGGGTGAGCGGTGAGCGAATCGTTAAAGCATCGGAGGAAATCGAGAGCAGGGTTGATGAGCTGATGAAGATTGATTTCCTCGATCTGAGAAGGATCAGGCTCAGAATGAATATCGTCAGATTTGCAAAGGTTGTGGACGACCTGATAGAGGGGTTCGAACCTAAAATAAAGGTGGATAAGATTGCAGAGGACGATCTCAGACAGGCAATGAGGGAGGCTGCCTGGGAGCTTGATGATAAAGAATACGAGGCTTTCTGCATGTTCATAGGTAAAAAAACGGATACCGAGATGAAAAAGCCGAGAAAACTTTGGTACATGGAGAGAGCAAGAAAATATTCAATATACATCCAGCCTCTAGCGAAGACTGGTTCGATTTATCCTTCAGAGATCAAGGAGTTCGAGTTCGATGACGGGATCGAATCGTACAACCCGGTTGAGAGCTACGGCAAGCTGATTCCGGGCATCGCTAAGAAGTTCGTTTACGAAGATTTCGAGGGCATTTCTGGAGGAATGGCAGATGCGGTGATAGTGATGGATTCATCCGGAAGCATGACGGATCCGGAGAAAGAGGTTTCCTATGCGGTTTTAGGGGCTTTCGTCATAGCCAGAAACTACCTCGAAAACGGGGCCAGGGTTGGGGTGGTTAACTTCTCAAATCGGAACATCAGCTTACCTCCAACCCGGAGCGAGATCGTTTTCGACCATCTGATCCTCTATCAAGGGGGTGGGACGCATCTTGACGTGCACGAGTTGGGGGAATACCTGAAAAGAATCGGAACCCAGGTGGACCTGATCATGATAACGGACGGTGGGATCGAGAACATCGAGGAGGTTGAAGATTTCATATCGAGGCTTAGATCTCTCACGCTCATATGGATAAAAAGGTACGTAAATGGATTGAAGGAGTTCAGGGAGAGGATAGATAGGTTAAAGAGGATAAGGAGTGTTGATGTGTTCGATGTGGAGAACGAGGCGGACATCCCGTCGATGGCGGTAAGAAGGTTCGGTGATTTTTATGGGTGAAAGTGTTATAGGTGAGAGTAGGGATGGAGAGGGAGATTTTGGGTAAACTGATCAGGAAGATAGAGATCCCCGAACCGGAGAAGAGGAGAGAGTTCAGAATCCAGTCGAGTAAGATAGAAGATGCGGTTTCGGCTTTCATCGAGTGGGCGAAGGACAAGTACGGATGGAAAAAGGAAGTGTGGGAGGACGCCTTTAAGCTCGGAAAGGAACTCTCGACGGAGCTTTGTATTTCGGTTAACGAAATTCCGCTGATCCAGAGATACAGAATCGGCGGAATATTCGGTTTCTTTATCTCCGGGTTGATCAACGATTTTGAGGGGAGCTTTAACCTTAAGCTATGCCCGATGTCTGGACTCGGGTACAGATTTAAGGCCGGAATACTTGAGGTTTTCGGAGAGAGAATGATATATCTCGGATCCAAGATGAGGGGAGGGAGGATAGTTTTACACGGAAGTGCAGGAAACTACGCTGGACTGGAGATGGAGGGGGGAGAACTCGTTGTAGAGGGGGATGCAAAGAATTGGGCGGGTTACGGAATGAAAGGGGGAAGGCTCGTCATAAAGGGAAACGCCGGAAACGTTTTGGGTGGAAAAATGGAGGGGGGAGAAATCCTGGTTTACGGAAAGGCTGGATACTGGTTGGGAGAAGGTGCGAGAGGTGGAACGATAGAGGTTAAAGGTCACAACGCTTGAGGGTTTCCTAAAGCTGTTCGTCGTGTTTCACGGTTCGTGGTTTATTGGTTTATGGCTCATGGATTGTGGTTCATGATTCATAGTGGTTCGCTCTAATCAAAACCCAACCTCATAGTCATTTCAATCATTTCATCATCCTTTCAATAAACTCTAAATAGTTTCCCGCAATTAAGCGACTATGAAACACAGAATTCTCTCAAGACCGAGTTATAGCTTGCTTGAACTTGAACTGGAAAGCGGTGAGGAGGTACAGGCCGAAACCGGAGCCATGGTTTACATGAGAAACGTGGAGCTTAAAACCGAGATGAAGGGTGGCATATTCGGAGGTTTGAAGAGGTCTCTGCTCGGTGGAGAATCGTTCTTCATCAACCGATTCATCTCGAGGGGAAGGGGCCTTCTCGGACTTGCACCGAGATACCAAGGCGACATCGTGCACATCCCGATGGATGGTAGAATGTACGCTCAAAGTGGAGCTTTCCTTGCTTCATCCACCGATATAGATGTGGATACAAAATGGGGTGGAACGAAAACCTTCTTCGCTGGTGAGGGGCTTTTCCTTCTCAAGCTTGAGGGGAGCGGTGATTTGTGGCTTTCCTCGTTCGGCGGAATCGAAGAGGTTGAGGTGAAGGACTACCTCAAAGTCGATACTGGACACATCGTTGCCTTTGACGAGGGATTGAGCTTCAAAGTTTCAAGGGCAGGTGGGCTTAAGGCGACCCTGCTCAGCGGAGAAGGCCTCGTCGCAGAATTCAGCGGAAGCGGAAAGGTCTGGATTCAGACGAGGTCTATCGGCGAATACGTTGGCTGGCTCGCCTCCTTGCTGCCGAAAAGAGACTGAGCTTTTTTGCCTTTCAACTTAACCTTTCAACCCTTTAACATGTTTGGTCTTCCAATTTGTAGCCGAGTTTGCGTAGAACGTCTAAAGCTTTCTCCAGATCCCCCTCTTTAACCATAATATGGTCGGTGGAATAGGAGGAGAGAACCAAGACAGAAACGCTATTTTCCGCGAGGGCCTGAGAGATCCTCGCGATGAAGCCAACTGTGTCGAACGGCAGAATGGTTTCAAAGGTTATGACCCTGAAATCCTTTTCAACTTCTATGGCTTCCAAGCTTTCCGAACCCAAAAAACCTTTCAAATCCTCTAAACCTTCAAAAAGACCTTCCTCGGCAACAATGGTTAACTCCCTTCCGTCGTTTATCAGTGCGAAGAAGGGAAATGTCAGATAAAAGTTCAAGGAGCTTGGATCCCTTACCCTGGCAACAACGTATTTGGCTTCGCTTACCCTGAGCTTTATTTTTCCTTCACTCCGACCCCTCATAAAACCCTCCTGTTTTTTGGCACAAAGTTGATGATCCGGTTTCCCTTCACCTTCCCGCACCCGAGAAAGTATGGGCCGGACTTAATGATGACGTACCTCCCGGTCCCTTTTAGTTCGTCTAAGACCAGATCGCTCCCTCCCATCCACTCCTCAGCTTCCTCTCTACCAACTTCTACAACATTTTTCCTCGCTCTCGGTCCAACGAGAAAGGAACCTTCGATGGAAAGTCTTAAACCATCCCTCTCTATCGTTCCGAAATAAATGCCCTGGCTAACCCTTCTGAGTTTTAGCTTTTCACAATTCGTGTAGGCGTAGATCCTCTTTTTCCCCATTTCTTTGAAATTTAGATCCTCCATTTCAACCCCGAACTGCCCCTTCAGCATTCTTTCTATCTGCTCTCTCAGCTTTTTCTTCGCATCTTTTCTTTCATTATCCATCCCATCACCCCGGCTTCAGGATTTTTGCCACGAAAAAGCCTTCGGTGTCGTTGTCTTGGGGGTGGATTCTGAGGCATTTCCTCACCTCTCTGCTGAACCTTGCCCCCTCAAATTCGGTTATCCCGCGTCTGGCTTTGACCGGCAGATCGAGCTCTTCGATTTCAGCGTTGCTTGTTGAAAGCAAGGTATCGACAACCTCCTCATTTTCTTTAACGTCGAGGGTGCACGTCGAATAAACCAGAAAGCCCCCAGGCTTTAACGCTTTGTATGCCGCCCTTATAAGCTGCTTTTGAAGCCTTGACAAAGCCTCAACGTCTCGCATTCTCCATAGTTTCAGATACTTGAAGTTCTTCCTTATCATCCCAACGTTGCTGCACGGGGCATCGAGCAGAACCCTGTCGAACTTGTTTTCGTATCTGCCAAAGCTCCTCCCATCCATCATCGTCACGATGGCGTTTAAAACTCCGCACTTCTGTATGTTTGAGATTAGGATGTTTATTCTCGAATACTTTACATCGTTTGCGATTACGCATCCTTTATTTTGCATATAAGACGCGATTTGTGTCGTTTTAGCTCCGGGAGAGGCTGCCATGTCGAGAACGAACATCCCCGGCTCGACATCCAAAGCGATGGCTGGAATCATCGAGCTCGCCTCCTGAGAAAATATGAGGCCGAGCTGGTGCTCTATCGTTTTTGTTATTCGCTTATCCTCTTCGTAGTCCCTTTCATCAACCCCCTCGTAAACGAAGTAACCCTCGCTGCACCACGGAATTCGCTCAAGATCGAATTCTAAGGAGAGACTTTTTACCACCTCCTCCGGTTTGCCTTTCAGCAAGTTCACCCGAAAGCTCTGCCTCAGAGGCCTGAGCATGAACTCGATGAACTCCTCACTCGAATCTATCTTCGAGTACCTTTCGAAGAATTCCGGGTTTATCCGAGTCAGATCTTCAGTCGAATCTCTGGTTAGATCTTGAGCCGTGCCCCGGTTTTGAGAATCTTCAAGCTCGTTAAACCTTTCCTCTCTTTCTTTCCCTCGCATTCCTAAGACCATCTCATCAAAGTTTTAAAAATTGAACCGTTGAGTTCGTGGTCCAAAGCAAAGTTAGGTTGCGAAATTTGAAGAGGTAAAAGAGGAAAAAAGGATCGGCCAAAGCCAAACCTAAGCTTCAGGTAAATCCGAACCCAAAATTGGGGATAAATCTGCAAAAAACCGAAAGTTTTTTTGATTCACCACAGAGCTTGAACCCATGCGGCTGAAGTTTATTGCAATCGGGATAATTCTGGCCCTCGCAATAGCAGGATGTGCGGAGCAGGAGGGAAAAACGGAGGCAAAGATAAAGGTAGGAATTCTGCCGATCGAGGATGCTCTGCCCTTCGTGGTTGCAGATGAGGAAGGTTTGTTCAAAAAGCACGGCTTGGATGTTGAGATAGTCAAGTTCCAGAGCGCGATCGAGAGGGATGCGGCGCTAACATCGGGAGAAGTGAACGTCGTGCTCACCGATCCGCTCGCGGTGATCCTGCTGAGAAACGGCGGTGTTGATGTAAAAATAGTCTCTCTATGCCTCGGTAAAACACCACAGGAGGGGGTTTTCACGATCCTTGCCGCCCCAAACTCATCGATAACGAAGCTTGAAGACTTGGAAGGAAAGAAGATAGCGATTTCCAGCAACACGATAATCGAATACGTCACCGACAGAATGCTTGGAGACCTTAGGGCTGAGAAAATCGAAATCAAGAGCATTCCGCTGAGGCTTCAAACTCTGCTCGAAGGAAAGGTGGATGCGGCAACGCTTCCAGAGCCGTTAGCAAGCCTTGCAATCCTGAAGGGTGCGAAGAAAATAATTTCGGATGCGGATCTATCAGAGAGCGTATCGCACACGGTTATAGTCTTCAAAAGCGATGCAATGGGCGATGTGGATAAATTCCTTGCCGCATACGATGAGGCCGTCGAACAGATTAATGCGAATCCTGCAAAGTACAGACAGAAGTTCTTGGAAATCGGAAGGGTGCCTAAGCCATTGGCAGAGAGCTACAAAATGCCGAAGTATCCTAAATCCGAGGTTTTTCCGAGGGAATTCTACGAAGGTTATCTTGAATGGGCAACACAGAAAAAATTAATAGAGGAAAGCATACCCTACGAGGAGGCAGTTTATCAAGGAAAATGATTGAAGCAAGAAAAGTATCGATGATCTATCCGAACGGAACGGAAGCCTTGAAAAACGTCAGCTTCTCAGTCGAAAAGGGCGAAATATGCTCAGTCATAGGCCCCTCTGGATGCGGAAAGTCGACCCTTCTTTTTATTTTCTCAGGTCTGCTTAAACCTACATCAGGAGAGGTTTTCGTTAACGGAGAACCCCTGAACTCTCCAAGAAAGGACGTGTCGCTCATTTTGCAAGATTACGGCCTTTTTCCGTGGAAAAACGTTAGAGACAACATCGCGGTGGGAATGAAAATTCAGGGATTTAGCGATGACGAGATAAAAAACGCCGTCTCCTCACTAATCAGAAGGATCGGGCTTGACGGGTTTGAAAAAGCCTACCCTAAGGAACTTTCCGGAGGTATGAGACAGCGGGTCGCCTTTGCAAGGGCTTTAGCCTTAAAACCTTCGATAATGCTTATGGACGAGCCATTTTCCTCGCTTGACGCTCTGTCCAGGGAGAAAATGCAGGATTTCTTGATCCAGATCTGGAGGGAAACCTCCGCGAGCATAGTCCTCGTAACCCACAACATCGAGGAGGCGGTGCTGCTGGGAAAAAAGATCGTTGTGCTCACGGAAAGGCCCGGCAGCGTTAAAGAAGTGGTCGAGAACGAGGGGGCTGCAAGACCGGAATACAGATACGAAGAAGGGTACTTCGAGAAGTGCAGGGAAGTCAGGAGGCTCGTGGGATTGAAAGAAGTTTGAAGAACGAGTTTAAAGTGCAGTTAAACTTCAGTTGAGGTTTGGCTAAGCAAAAATCGAAGGGAAAGTAAGATGAACAAGATGGGCGACGAAAATTTCATCCGAAAGAGGTTCAAAGGATGCCTTCTTGCGACCCTCACGATCCTGATCCTGTGGTGGTTCGGGGCAAGCGTATACGCATCTCCGGCTTTGCCGTCACCCCTCGTTGTAGTATACTCTTTCATTTCCGACTTGTCAAAACTTCTTCCCCACATCCTCGTGAGCGCCTACAGGGTCGTTTACTCAATTCTTCTCGCTCTGTCTTTTGCGATCCCAATCGGTTTGATAAGCTACAAGGAAAGGATCGACAGCGTGGTTGCCCCCTTCATCTACCTCCTCTATCCGATCCCCCACATAGTTCTGCTGCCCATTATCATTCTGCTCTTCGGCATAGGGGATGCATCCAAGATCTTTCTGATCTCGATGATAGTCTTCTTCCAAATTCTCGTAACGACAAGGGACGCGGCAAGAAACGTGAGCGACTACTACATCCTATCGCTCAAATCTTTGGGTGCGAACGAGTTTGATGTTTTCAGGCATGTTATTTTTCCGGCAAGTCTGCCGAAGATTCTTACGGCGATGAGGATAAGCATAGGAACTGCAATTGCCGTTCTTTTCTTCGCCGAATCCTTCGCAACGTCAACTGGCTTGGGGTACTTCATCCTCGACTCCTGGAGCAGAGCTGACTACAAAAGCCTCTATGCGGGTATAATTTCGATGGCATTGCTCGGCTTTACGTTGTACCTCTTAGTTGAATACCTGGAAAAGAGGTTCTGCAGGTGGGTTTAGCGTCGGCTTAGCGTTGGGTTTAGTCGAGCTTAGCGTGAATTTCCTCTCCAAATAAGCTTTATTCGATCGCTATATAATATTTCGGTAGCTATTTATATTGTTAATTTAAAAATTTTGTTTGGAGAGGTATTATGGACTATGAATTGATAAATTTGGAAGATGCGATGAAAGCCAGCAGAAAGGAAGTGATCGAGAGATACAGGAAGCATCTCAACCCAGAACTCGCATCTCTTCTCGCGATGCTGGGATACGACAGAAAGTTCGTGAAGGCCGAAGGGTTTAGAATTTTTGATGATGGTGGGAAGGAATACCTGGATTTCTTGGCAGGATACGGAACTTTGAATCTCGGACACAACCATCCTGAGCTGATGGAAGCGCTGAGGAAAGTCTCAGAAATGCCGAACGTATTCCAGGCTTCAATGGGAGTTATTGCCGCATCCCTGGCGGAAAACTTGGCGAGAATAACACCGGGCGATTTGAACAAGACCTTCTTCTGTAACAGCGGGGCTGAGGCCGTTGACGGGGCGTTAAAGCTTGCCAGGATAAGCACGGGAAGGAAGAAGTTTTTGTACACCCAAAACTCCTTCCACGGCAAAACCTTTGGAGCTTTATCCGTTACGGTAAGGAAGTATCAGGATCCCTTCAGACCGCTGCTTCCCGAATGCTATTCTGTGCCGTTTGGAGATGACAAAGCTCTCGCTCAGGAATTGAAAAAGGGAGATTACGCTGCGTTCATCGTGGAGCCGATACAGGGAGAAGGGGGCATAATCGAACCTCCGAGCGGTTACTTGAAGGAGGCGGAAAACCTTTGCAGAGAAAACGGAACGCTGCTGATTGCCGACGAAGTCCAAACCGGATTTGGAAGGACTGGGAAGATGTTCGCGGTCGAACACGATGGCGCGAGTCCGGACATAATGACGATGGCGAAGAGCTTGGGTGGCGGTGTTATGCCCATCGGAGCGTACATAGCAACGGACGAAGTTTGGCAGAGGGGATACGGAGACAGAAATAAATGCATCCTCCACACCTCCACCTTCGGAGGCAACACCTTCGCATGTGCCGTTGCTTTGAAGGCTATTGAAGTTCTCGTCCGGGATAATCTGGCTGAAAACGCCCGCAGGATGGGGGAGAGACTTCACAAAAAACTGGATGGGATCGCTGATGAGCACAAGCTCATCAAGGAGGTTAGGGGCAAAGGATTGATGATCGGTGCAGAATTTTACGAACCAAAGCTGGCTAAAGGCTTTAGCGTGGAGTATTTGGCTGGAATGGTTTCGGGAATCCTCCTGCAGGAGTATGGGGTTATAACCGCCTACACGATGAACAATCCGAACGTAATTCGATTTGAGCCTCCGCTGACCGTTGGCGAAAGAGAAGTCGACTACGTGGCTGAGTCGTTGGAGAATGTATGTAAGCGGCAGAAGGGTTTGCTGGGGGTTACCTTAGACATCGGGAAGAAAATGCTGAGGAGGCGGATGGGTTTTGGGGAATAAGTTTTCCAGATAAACCCAAAACCAGATAGCTATCTATCTCACCCCAACCAACCCCACTAACTCTAACTCCACTGACCTCAAACCCCTGCAAAAAATTGGATAGGGTCCATTATTAGCCTTTTAGAAAAAC
>Ga0209426_1001522_pt1 | contig 13620 bp, 16 predicted proteins | sample Deesub1362B_J571_FD_187697 | JGI IMG/M metagenome (GOLD analysis project Ga0209426, IMG submission 187697) | Deep oceanic, basalt-hosted subsurface ecosystem from Juan de Fuca Ridge flank, Pacific Ocean, CORK Borehole 1362B_J2.571 (SPAdes)... ...
GGACAGAATCGGAATTATTGATGAGGGAGTTCTTATTGAAGAAGGAAGTGTTTCGCAAATACTTGAAAAACATAACTCAAATTCTCTTGAGGATGTTTTTATTAAAATAACGGGAAAGGATTTAAGGGAATGAAAAAGATATATTCAATATTCAAAATTTCTGTTTTAGGATGGTTAAGGGAAGGAAGCGCTTTATTTTTCACCTTTATGTTTCCTGCTGTATTTTTCATAATATTTTCCCTTGCCTTCAGAAAAGGACCCTATTCTCCGGAAAGGACCTTTTATATATATGTGGTAAATCAGGACAACAGTAAATTTGCGGAAAAATTTTATGAAATACTGAAAACTTTAAAATATGATTCAGGAAAGGATATTTTTCATGTAGAGTTAAAAGATAAAATAGAAGATAAACTGATAAAAGATGTAAAAACAGGCAAATACTCTGGAATTCTTGAAATAAATAAAGGATTTTCTGAATATGTTATGGACAAAGGAATAGAAGATGCTGTAAAAAAGATTTCTGTTAATTTCTATAATCTTTTTAAAAAGGGAAATGCGGACTTTTCCTATTTTAATAAATTTAAAAAGAAGATAAAAAAAGGGAAAGAAGAAAAAACTTCTGATACTCTGAAACCATCAAAAGAAGAAAAAGAGAAAGTAATTCCTCTAAATCTTTACGGAATGGAAAAGAGTCTTGATTTTGTAATTCTGAAAAATATAATAAAGGGGGTATTAAAGGGTTTTATAGATAAAGTATCTGATTCAACTCTTTCGGTAATTTCAAAATATATGGGTTTGAAAATTGAAAAGAATAAGGAAGAGAAAATGATAAATGAAATTTCCCTTGCACCTGAAAAAATAACAACCTTTGATTATATTGTTCCGGGTCTTTTTATTTTTTCAATACTTATGATGTTATCAGGACTTACAATCTCATTAACCTATGCCTTTGAATTAGGTCATATAAAGCTTTTGAGGTTAACAAAATTAAAACCAATTCATTATATAACGGGTGAAATCCTCGGTTTTCTTATTTTAGCAATTATTCAGTTTTTTATAATGTTTTCTGTTGCCTTTTTCTTCGGATATCATATAAGGGGAAATGTTTTTGTTATGATTCCTGTAATTATTCTTGCAGCAATATCAACAGGTGCAATAGGAATGATAATAGCTTCCTTTTCGAAAACTACGAAGCAGGCAAATTCAATAGCAGTTCTTATCGGTATAATTCTCGGATTTGCAGGGGGAATATTTTATTATGTAAAAACACCTGAAATATTCAAAGGATTTGAAATTCTTGATATTGTTCCCATGAGACATGCTTCAATTATTTTCAAGAATTATATGACGCTCGGAGAACCTATTTTGCAGAGTTTTAAATCAATTATGATTTTAAGTATTGAAACCTTGATACTCTTTGTTATTTCCCTTTTTATTTATTCAAAAAAGAGAGCTGGTTATTTGGGATGATTATTTTCTAATGTAAACTTTTAATTCCCTTTCCACATAAGCTCCGAAAGCACCTGTAATATCATCTCTATTAAAATTTGATTCCCTTTTTAAATTCCATTTATAAAGGTCTTCGTTTTCTGCAAATAGATAAATTGTATATTCACCTTCTATATCAAAAAGCCCTTCCCTTCTGAAAAGGTCAAGGAATGTATCGGGTGCAAAAAGTGTTATAAAGGAATCAAGAGGATTTTTAAGATATATAACATAAAATTTTGCATTCTTACTTTTTGTCCATAAAAGAAACTTATTACTCGGAACATTTATTGTATCATTATTTTGAGGATAAATTATATCAAAAGCACCGGGTACTTCTGTTATTGCAAGCAAAGACCTTGAATCAGGGAAATTTACTTTCAGCGTGCACCTTACCTCGGGTGGAACTTCAAAGGTATCCGCATAAATTAAATATTCATTACCCTTTTTATCATTTGCCATTTTCTCTTTCAATATGAATTCATTATTTAAAAATTCTACTCTAACATCTACTCCATGCAATCCCTCTCCTGCCCTTTCATCGGGAGAATAAACCCTATCAACATAAATATACTGCTCAACTGTATTTCCTGTTGATTTCACAATTCCCCATACCACATAATCAGGAACATTCGTTTCAGTTGAAGTCTCTTTACAGGAGAGAAGTAACAGGAAAATTGTCACAATGTAATTTATCACACTGAAAGTTTTAATAAAATGAATAAATTGTCGCATAAATGCAACCGCTACAGAAATTATTCTTCGCTTACCGCCATCCGAAAAATAAAAACCCTTCATTTTCAAAACCTAATCCTAATTTCAAAGCTTGGAACAATGGGTAACTGATAAATTGTTTTTCTCTGCGGTGGCTCTGTGTCATAATCATAGTAATACATCAGAACATTTTTTCTGTTATAGATATTTATGATATTAAGAGAGAATTCACCTTTTACATTTTTTATCCTGAAAGTTTTTGCAAAGGAAACATCAAGGCGATGATAGGGAGGAAACCTGAGGGAATAGGGAGAGGATTCTATCTCCTCCCAGTTTTCCTCGGAATAATGTCCTGGAATCGGGGGATAGAAAAACCTGTATCTGCCTGCAACTCCTGTGTATGGGTCACCTGTTGTATAAACAAATCTCAAACCCGTCTCAATACCCCAGAATATCTTATAAAAGACATTAAAAGAAAAATTAAAGGTTTTATCCCATCTTAAAGGGTGATACGCATTATCATTATCAAATTTACCTATAACTTTAAGGACTGTAAGTGTCAGATTACCTCTTAATTTTCCGAATGTTTTTTCAAGAAAAGTGTCAAAACCATAACTTTCACCTTTTCCTTTTAAGAAAAGTGTTTCATCAGGGTTCAGAGGGTCATAATTTTCAAATTCATAATCAAGTATATAATTATATTTTTTATAAAAAATTTCAAAATCAAATCTTCCCCAGTCAGGAAGGTATGAAATTCCTGTTACATAATGATATGCATTCATCGGTTTCCATCCATCAAAAACAGTAAGCCAGTAATAAAAACTTGAAAAAATTTCTGAGAACGCAGTAGATACAAGATGTTGATTATAAATACCCCATCCAAATTTAAGAGCAAGATTTTCCTTTAAAAAATATTTCAAGTTCAACCTGGGTTCAATTCTGAAATTTTCAGTATTTCTGTCAGGTCTCTCTTTTATTCTTAAATAAAAATAAGAAAATCTGAGTCCCGGTCTTATTCTTAAATTTTTTATTTTAAAATTAAAATCAATAAAGGAAATAAATTGATGAGGGCTTCCTTTATCAAGTTGTTTTATTCCCAGAATATCATTATCAAATTTACCATCATAATGATAATATTCAATTCCCAGAATTTTATCAAAACTTCCTTTAAAATTTCCTTTCCATCTGAAGCCTGAAATCGAGACCGGGTTCCACAGTTTTATCCAATCATCAAGTTTAAAAAGACTCCAGAAGGAAGATACAAAAAATACAAATTCATGTAAATTATTTTTATGTATCAAAAAATTTCTGAAAGAAAAACCATCGTTTCCCCATTTCAAAAATATGTTATTTTCCTTATCATAAAAAAGGTCTCTACTTATAACATAAGAAATCTTTATTCTGTATGATGGACTGACCGTAATCTGATATGATGAAAGAATATCCCAGAAATGATAGGGAAATTCATAATCTTTATTTATAAGAGGTAAAAATTTATCAAAATATGTTCTTCTTACTGAAACAAGAAAGTTACCTTTTAAAAGAGGACCCTCTGTTAAAAAATGGGCTGAAATTGCTCCAACAGAAATTTCATTTTTGATTTTTTCTTTATTACCTGATTTTATTTCAGCATATAAAAGGGATGAAAGCACTCCTCCGTATTCTGCGGGATAGGCTCCCCTGAAAAATTCATATTTTGAAATAGCGTTTAAATCAAAGACAGAAAAAATTCCACCCATATGATAAGGATTATACAAAGGAATACCGTCAATAAGTGTCAAATTCTCCTGAGGAGAACCCCCTCTAACTGACACCCTTCCTGAAATGTCCGCAACCTGAATAACACCGGGAAGTGTGCTTATTGTTCTTAAAAGGTCTCCTTCTAAAAATTTAGGAGCAAATTTAAAAGTACCTGTTTCCATTTTTAAAGATGAAACCGCCTCCTCTTCAAATTCCTTTTTTCGTGCATAGATAATTATTTTCTCAACCTCTATTTCACTTTGTTCTAAAAACACATTCATTATTTTGCTTTCATTTTTCTTTATTTCAATTTTTTCGCATTTTTCTTTGTATCCCACGATCTTAAAACATATTGTATATTTTCCTTCAGGAATTCTTGAAATCACATAAAATCCCTTATCATCCGTAAAAGAGCCTTTATTTATTTCTTTCAAATAAACCATCACATAGGGGAGTGCTTCATTCGTTTTTGAATCCCTTACATATCCGGAAACCGAAGCAAGGTTTAGGATAAGAAATAAAAGCATAAATTATTTTATATTATAAAGAATTATTCATTTGTAATACTTATATTTAAAAACATTAACTAATTCGGCATTTCGACAATTACCGAAGTTCCGAAGTTATAAAATTATCAAAGTTACTATCTTGTTTTAACTTTTTAGTTTAATATTAAATCCAAAATTTTATTAATATTTGCTTCAATTTTGAAACTTTCCTTTTCCTATATGTATAATGGAAATATGAAATCACTTGAGGAGATGATAAAGGAACTCCCGCCCGACTTGAGGCAGGAAGTTGAGGATTTCATTGAATTCCTTTTAAAGAAAAGGAAGAAAAAAAGAAAAAAATTAAAACAGGATTGGGCAGGTGGATTAAAGGATTTAAAGGATAAATATACTTCTCTTGAACTTCAGAAAAAGGCTCTCAGGTTACGTGGAGATTGATGTATTTACTGGATACCAATATTTGGTTGGAAAGACTTTTAGAACAGAAAAAACATAAGGAAGTAAAGTATCTTTTGGACAGAATAAATTCCAGTGATATTTATATTACAGATTTTTCCTTCCATTCTATAGGGCTCATTCTTACAGATTTAAAAAGATTTGAGTTGTTTTTGAAATTTGTAAATGATTTATTCATTGAAGGTGATTGTAAACTCATTAATTTAACACCCGAAGATATGCCGACACTTATAGAAGTGATGAAAAAATTCAATCTTGATTTTGATGATGCTTATCAATATACGGTTGCTGAGAAATATAATTTAAAAATAATAAGTTTTGATAAGGACTTTGACAGGACCGAAAGAGGGAGAATGACTCCGGAAGAAGTATTGAAAGAAAGAAAAAAGTAATTTGTGGATTTAAGAACAATTTTAACTTTTGGACTCTGAATTCCGGAGATTTATTTTCTGATCTCTTACGAGTTACCGACACGTGATAAAATCTTTCAATGCTTTTGAAATTAAGTGTTCATTCTTTTATAATCAAATTTAAAACTCACGGAAATAGATAAAAATTTGTTAGAAAAAAGGCTCCGGGTGCTTGAGATGGAGATTAAAAAATTAAAAAAAGAAATAAAAAGACTAAAAGAAGGAAAAAATTTTAAAAACTTTTCGGATTTGTATGGAATATGGGAGAAATACGGAGATATCCCGTTAAAAAAAATAAAAGAAGCACAAATTAAATTCAGATTAATTAAATGATTTATCTCCCTGATACCTATCCCTAAGTGTGGTTTTTCGCAAAGAGTAAAAATTTAAGTAAGAAAGTCTTAAAAATTTTATTAAACTCTAAAGCAAAATTTATAATCCCTGCAATAGTTCTTGCAGAGATAAAATATTTGCAATTTAAATTAAAAGTTTCGTCTCTTTTGATGAAATCTATTTTACAATCTATGCGGATAAAAGATGTAGAATATATCCTCTGGACGAAGACGTTATAAAGAATCTTAATCCAGAAATAAAGTTTAAAGAAGAAGTAATTATACTTACAAAGGACAGAAAAATACGCAATTTTAAATTCGTAAAAACAATATGGTAATTTTATTTATCAATTTTGTTTTTAAATTTTAACTTCTGAATTTATTATTTCTTCACTGCCGGTTTTGATATTCTAAAATTTATTTGCTTCTATAGATTTCTGTAATTTTGGCATGCTATTATTATTCGGTAGCTACCACTATTCCGTGTTTGTTTAAATAAATAGTCTTTTTAAGATTTCCTTTTTCATCGTAAATCCATTTTACTATAGCAGTCTGAGAGCCTTTCCAATGGGTAAGTTTACCGTTCATATCAAAAAATCTTTTTTCTATTAAGTTTCCTCTTTTGTCATATCTATATTTGATCATAGCTACTCCCCAGTCTTCTCTGTCCTTTAACTCTCCGTTAATTCCAAAGTACTCCACTTCTATCACATTTCCTTCTTTGTCATATTTCCATTGAACAAAGGCTATCTTTGCATCTTTTCTTTCTTTTAATTTCCCGTTAACCCCAAAATATCTCTCTTCTATACAGTTCCCTTTGCTGTCATATTTCCAACGAATTATAGCTATACCCAGGCCTTTTCTCTCCTTTAATCTCTCATCGGTTCCAAAATATTTCTCTTCTATTCTGTTTCCTTTCTCATCATATTTAAATTGAACTATAGCCATCCCATCTTTATCTTCTTTAAGTTTACCGTTAATATTATAATATCTTATTTCTTTTATATTGCCTTTCTCATCATATTTCCATTTTATTTCATATACTCCGTTTTTATCTTTTATTCTCTTCCCTCTTGCATCAAATCTTATTGATTTTATTCTTCTTCCTTTGTCATCAAGTGTCCAAACATATTTCGCAACACCGTTTTTATCTCTTATAATTTTACCCTCTTTGTCTTGGTTGGTTAAAGATTTTTTATATCCCCTGTCGTCCAATTCAAAATAATAACCATATACACCGTTATAATTTTCCACTGGATTGTTGTTAGGGTCATAAAATGTCCATTTTTCATATTTCTGGGTCCGAGTTATTTCAATTCGCGCAACCTTGAAATAGGGATCATAGTGGAGGTGTCCGGCTTTTAAATATTCAACCCTTATAAGTCTATTTTTATTATCATAAGTAAATTTATAGCAATTTACTTCTTTTGCTGTATTTTCATCTATAGGGTATCTTCCTATGATGTTGTATCTACCATCCACTTTTATATGTCTGTAAAACTCAACTCTTTCCTGAGAATAAAGTGTATGTATTTTAAGATTGCATATAAATATAAGCAAAAAAAATTTTCTCATTTCTTACCTCCTCTTTATAACCATGAAATATATAAATAGCCCCAGCCCGATTAAAATTATAATACCAGTTATCCCTATCGGAAGTACACTCAAAGTTACTATTGCTACACATAACAAAAATATAAAGCCGATAAGTTGTAATAACATATTTAGAGGTTTTACTCCGATTTTATCGGGTTTATAATCAGGTTTATTAAGGTTTTCCAAAGTTTCAATAAAGCGTTTTATACAATTTTTAGCACCCGCAGACCATATATCATTGCTGATCGCAGTAACAGAAATCATTGAACCGTCCTCGCATTGTCTTATTTTTATTTTTAATTTAACATTTTGAAATCCATATCTACAGACAGCATCAATAGTCATATCGGCTTCATTTACATTCTTTACACTGCCAATCATATTGAGTGCTTTTTTCACATCCAAAATACTCTCGTTGACAGGTTTGTTATATTTTATATCCTTAAAACTTTTGCCTAAAGCCATTTTTGTATCTCCTTTTAACTTAACATGCAAATACTGTTTACTTTTTTATTTTTTGATTATATATTTCCACTTTATATCCACAAACTTCTCTACTTTCTGAATACTATCTCCCAAAAATATATCTAAGTATCTATAATTATCGTACGGTCCCCATTTCTCTTTTTCATTCATAAGAAAGTAATATTTTCCATTTTCCAAAACCCAAATTTGCCACTTGGAAAGAGATTTAGAAAGATACAGTGGAGAACCTATAGCATCAAAAGGACCTAATTCCGTGGCATTTATGATTAAATAAAATTTATCATTTTTTGTTCCAACGAATACCGGACGTGGACAATAGTACTCACGATATTCACAAACATCAGCCACAGCTATAGTTTCATATGGACCAAAGATTTTACCGTTCATAATTATATAGTTTGTATCCTTTTTAGCAACCGCAAAGCTCCACAGAACTTTATAACTTCTCCAATATCTTATAAAATCAGAAACTTTGTCATAAGGACCATATTCTTTGTTATCAACAACCACATATAATCTGTTATTTTTTTCCACAATAGCATATCCTTTGATGCTTACAAAATATGACGGAATTTCATATGCACCCGATTGAGATTCTATCATCTGTTCTATAAGTGTTTTTACATCTTTTTTCCTTTTTTTACATCCTGAAAAAATAAAAGATATAATTACTAAAATTCTAATAACTTTGACATAATATCTCATATTTTCTCATTGATAAATTTAAAGGGGTTTGGACCTGAAATAAAGTTCATATTTTACTCATTCTTGTTTTTTTTCTTTATTCCAAAAAAGGCAAATGTCCCTGCGATCCCGAATAATATTCCCCAAATTAAAATGTCAGTTTCTGTTGTAATTCCTGTAAGAAAAATCAATGCCAGCAGATACAAAAAGTAATATCCAACCTGCTTTGTAACCTCTTAGTGATAAAGAAGCTCCAACAATTCCGATAATTCCCATGAATATACTAATTACACCAGCTCCAGCTACCTCATTTCCAGTTGTCATTGCTTTCTCTTCTTGAAAGGTCTTACCTAATTCGTATGCAAATGTTCCAGCACAGGCTGCAGGAAATCCCCATAACAGCGAAATTATACCGGTTACTAACCCTAACACAAATGATGTTACTTTCATACTTTATCCTATACAAGTCTGGAAAGCAATTATTAAAAAAACAATCATTACCACTATCAAGTAAATTTTTCTTGATAACTTTTCCATGGCAATTTCCCTATTTTATACGCGTCATTTTCCCTTTTCTACATATTTGACATATTGAGGTCCCTCTGTTACATTTTATACAAGATACATTACCACACTTATCACATTTGTATAATATTACACCCTTTTTACCACACTTTGGACAAGTCATAGCCATTTTATTTCCTCCCCCGCCCCTGGGCACCAAGAGGGCGGATTTGCCCGTTCAAGGCCGGTGCCGCCGATGGAAGGGTTTGAACCTCCCGAATTTTTAAAAACTTAATAAGAAAAAACGAGAATTTAAAAGAAATATTTAAAAATTTAACAAAGAGAATTAATATACTACGAGAGAGAGAGAGAGAGAGAGAACAAACCGAAAATTTTCATATTTTTATTATAAAAAATTTTAAAAAATCATTTCAAAAAAGAAAAAAAATTTTTTAATCAATTTCCAATCTTAAATTCTTGTCATTTTAAATTGACAAATTTTTTAAAATCCTGTTATACTAAGGAAGCGTGACTTTAGAAAGAAGTTTTTATAATTTAATTTTTTATTTAACCCCGGTGGAGCATGAGAAATTTATTGAATTTTAAAAGATTTTCTGAAAAATATAAAAATTTAAAGGATAAAAAAATCGGTGTTCTTACAAATCACGCTTTCTGCAATAAAAATCTTATAAATTTTGTCGATTTTTTAATAGAAAATGATTTCAACATAAAAATAATCTTCTCTCCTGAACACGGATTTTTCGGAACAGAACAGATGGAAGAAAAGGTTGAAGACAGTTTTTATAAAAATATAAGAGTTAAAAGCATATACGGTGATAAACTTGAACCCGAAGATGAGGACATAAAGAAAATTGACGTTTTAATAATTGCAATTCCTGATAATGGCTCAAGATATTATACCTATAAATGGTCCATGATGAAAATGATTGAAAAATGTTCTGAATTTAATAAAAAAATAATAATTTTTGATTTTCCTAATCCTTTAAACGGAATTGAAATTGAAGGACCTTTAATTGAAAAGGGTTATGAGTCCTTTGTGGGTCTTTATTCAATACCCGTGAGATTCGGCTTAACAGTCGGAGAACTTGCAATTTATTTAAATAAGGAATTCAAAATAAATGCTGAAATTGAAGTTTTTAAAATTGAAGGATGGAAGAGAAATTTTTATTTTGATGATATTGATTTTCCCTTTATTACAATGTCACCGAATATGCCTGATTTTGAAACTACTCTTTTATATCCCGGAATGTGTCTCTTAGAAGGAACAAATGTTTCTGAAGGAAGGGGAACCGCAAAACCATTTAAAATTTTTGGTGCTGATTTTATTGAACCCTTTGAATTATTAAAAAAATTAAATGTAGGAGCGGTTTCCAAACCGCGAGGAATAGAAGGAGCTAAATTTAAACCAATTTATTTTAAACCTATGTGGAATAAACATAAAGGAAAGGTATGCGGAGGATGCGAAATATATGTTACTGATAAACACAAATTAAAACCCTTTAAAATGGGCTTAAAAATAATTAAGGCAATAATGGATTTATACCCTGATAAATTTGAATTCAAAAAACCTCCCTATGAATTTGAGAAAGAAAAGATGCCCTTTGATATACTTGTTGGAAATTCTTACATAAGAAAAATGCTTGAAGATGGTGCTGAGATTGAAGAAATTGAAAAGATGTGGGAAAAGGAAATTGAGGAATTTAAGGAGAAAAGAAAGGAATATTTTATTTATCAATAATAAAAATTGAGAATCAAAAATGGGAAGAATATAATTTTAAGATGAGAAGGAAAAAGAGACTTACGGCTGTTCCCCTTATCTATTTCAAAAACGCAAAGGAAATTTTAAAAAAGGCTGAACCGGATTATGAAATTGGAATATACGGAAATATAAAGTATGTTCAGGAAGCATTCGGGACATTATGGTTTGCAATTTTAAAAGCAATTGATTATGCCTTAACAAAAAAGGGAATTCCTGAAAAGGACCTTCCTCAAGATTGGGAAATTTACAAATCTTATATAAGCAAATATCTTACCCAAAAAGATGGTAAACTCTTGAAATTAGCAAATAGTTTATATAAAGAAATTCACATAGCAGGATATTATAGAGGACTTTTAGAAGATATAAATAGAATAAAAGATATTTTTAAAGATGCAGAAAAGTTTATAAAAAAACTGATGTAATTTCGAAAAATCAGTTTCCTTAAATTGAGGAATTTCAAAAACTGAGATTCAAAAGCTAAGATTCAAATACAAAGTTTTTTAAAATCTTTGCATTTTGAATGCAAATTTTTTAAAATAATATACGGTTGAAAAGCAGTTTGGTTTATTTTATCTCAAAAAGTAAAAAGATTCTATATGTAAATTTTGAAAATGAAAGACTTTCTATTAAGGAGAGTGAATTGAATAAGGTTTATTGCATTGATAACGGCATAATCACTGCATTAAGTTTCAAACTTTCACAAAACAAAGGTAAACTAATGAAAAATCTTGTTGCAATTGAACTTTTGAGAAGAAAATTCTATTTTCATCCTGATTATGAAATATATTACTGGAAGGACTATCAGAAGAGAGAAAAAGCAGATAAGGAGTTTAAATCCGAAAAAATGCTTATAATAACATGGGATTCAGAGGAAGAAATAAAAATCAACGGAAAAGTTATAGAATTGATTCCTTTATGGAAATGACTTCTTGTATATGATTGATTCAGGGATAATTTTATCAGCAGGATATTCAAAGAGATTAAGGCCTTTAAGTTTTTTTGTTCCCAAACCTTTAATAAAAATTAAAGGAAAACCTATAATCTTTCATGTCTTTGAGAAATTAAGAGATGCGGGTGTAAAAAAATTTTATGTGAATTTATTTTATAAAAAGGAAAAAATTGAGAAGGTTCTTTTGAATTCAGAATATAAGGATATGATTTTTGTTTTTAAGGAAAAAGAAATTATGGGAACAGGCGGAGGTATAAAAAATTTTGAAAAATATATTGAAGGTGATTTCATTGTTCATAACTGCGATATATATCATGAAATTGATTTGAGGGATTTTATAGATTTTCATTTAAAAAAGGGAAAGAAAGGAACATTGCTTTTAACTTATATGAAAACAAGAAGCGAAGTTGTTATTGAGAATGACCTTATAAGGGACATAAAAATTCATAAAAAGAAGGAAATTTTTCTGACATATGCAGGGATTTCAATTTTTAAAAAGGAAATTTTTAAATATTTGCCTGAAGGTAAAAGTGAGTTGCTGGATGTTTTTTATAAATTGATTGAAGAAAGGGAACTTGCAGGATATGTAGTTGAGAATGAAAAAATTATTGATATAGGGACTTTTGAAGGGATTTATACTTTATTAAAATATTGATTTTATGAAGTTTTAAATATTATATTAAATTGATTTATTATGAAGAATAAAAAAAGCTTTAAAAAAATTATAGACAAATTAAAGGAAAAAATAAAAGAAATTAGTCCTTCGGCAGAAATTATTCTTTTTGGCTCAAGAGCAAGAGGAGACTATGATAGTGAATCAGACATCGATTTGTTAATTTTAATAGATAAAAAGAAAAAAATAACCGAAGAGAAAATAATTAATTTATGTTATGAATTCGAATTAAAATATGACATTATTATAATGCCTTTAATTCATTCCAAAAAAGAATGGAATTCCTTCCCTTACAATGTTTCTGAAATCAAATATTTCATTGAAAAAGAAGGCATAAAGATATGAAAGAAGAGATAATTACTTTAATAAAATACAGATTAGAAAGAGCAAAGGAAACTCTTGAGGATGCTAAAATTTTGTTTAACAATAAAAGATATAATTCCTGTGTAAACAGGATTTATTATGCAATGTTTTACAGTGTGCTTGCTCTTTTGAGGACAAAAAATCTTATTGCTGCTAAACATTCAGGAGTAAAATCACTTTTTCATAAGGAATTTGTGAAAAAAGGAAAAATACCCGTTAAAATGGGTAAATTTTACAATAAAATGTTCATCAAAAGAAGTGAAAGTGATTATGAGGATTTTAAAAAATTTGAGAAAAAGGAAGTGGAAGAGTATCTTAAGAAAGCCGAAGAATTCATAAATCTTATAGAGAAAATTGTTAAGAAAGAAATTAGTGAATAAAGAGGGTTTTAGGGAATTTTTAAGAGTATATTCCTAATAATATAACAATGTTAAATTTCTATCGGGAATGTAGCGGTGCGATTTATCGCACACATTTCCCCCTTGACGAAGTCCCCCATTCGGGGGATTTAAAAAGGGGATTAAGGGGGATTGACAAAAGAATAAATTTAAAACATCCCCCCTACCCCCCTTCTGAAGAAGGGGGAGAATTGGAATGTCGCATAAATGCGATCGCTACAAGATATCCAAATGACAATGCATTCTAAAATCCTTCACGGCGGTTCTGACAGAATTTTCATCAGAGCAAAGGGATTGAAAAATTTTGTTATTTTAAAAGATCATGATGAAATTCAATTTATCTCTTACATAAAAATAGGAAAACTTTTGAATAAAAGAAAACTCGGTGCACCTGAAATATATTTTTATGATTTTAAAAATAAAATAGCGATTGTTGAGGATATAGGAGATAATCCTGTTTTAAAAATTTATAAAAAGGATACGGAAAAGTTATACAGAAAAATAATAGATTTTTTAATAAAACTTCAATTTGAAGCAAAAA
>Ga0209426_1001524_pt1 | contig 13598 bp, 15 predicted proteins | sample Deesub1362B_J571_FD_187697 | JGI IMG/M metagenome (GOLD analysis project Ga0209426, IMG submission 187697) | Deep oceanic, basalt-hosted subsurface ecosystem from Juan de Fuca Ridge flank, Pacific Ocean, CORK Borehole 1362B_J2.571 (SPAdes)... ...
GGTTATCATTCTCCTCCCAGGTATTTCATAATAGAATTAGCAGCTCGTTTACCCGCAAGGATGGCTTCAATAACCGTCGCTGGACCTGTGACAACGTCGCCTCCAGCGAAAACTCCTTTCATGGTGGTTTCCATGGTTATCGGATTTATCCAAATCGTGCCGTCCACATTTAACTCAACTTCCTTTGGTAGGAAAGAAACATCTGGAGACTCGCCTATGGCAAGAATTGCCGTGTCGATTTCCTTAATGAACTCAGAGCCTTCGATTGGGATTGGTTTTCTTCTTCCAGACTTGTCGGGTTCACCCAACTCTGTTCGGATACATTCCATGGCTTTGAGCTTGCCATTCTCACCCAAAAAGCGTTTAGGCGCGGCTAAAAACTCGAATTTCACCCCTTCTTTTTCGGCTTCAGACACTTCCCATGGAATAGCAGGCATCTCCTCCCTTGACCGTCGATATAAAACAGTGACTTCCCTTCCACCCTGCTTCAAGGCTGTTCTAGCAGCGTCTACTGCAACATTGCCGCCGCCTACAACTATTACCCGCTCGCCCAAGTTGAAGGGCTCTCCGGAATTAACCTTTGAAAGGAATTCTAGGGCGTGAACTACACCTTCCAGTTCAGCTCCCTCTACTCGAAGTTCACGGCATTTATGTGCTCCAGCAGCAACGAAAATAGCGCGATAGCCCTCATTCCAAAACCTTTGAAACTCGTAGCTTTCACCAACGTTCACATTCGTCCTAATTTCCACACCCATTTCTCGTAAGCGATTTATTTCCGTGTCCAAAACCTCACGGGGAAAACGAAAGGAAGGTATGCATTTGCGCAGCATTCCACCGGGCTCTGAAAGCTGTTCAAAAATCGTTACTGGATAACCTTTATGAGCTAGCTCGTAGGCCAAGGCTAGCCCGGCGGGGCCAGAACCTATAACAGCCACTTTTTCGTCCGAATGTTTATTGGTTTCAGGAGTTTCGCTTGAAATTTTTTCGTAAGCCTCCTTGACTATGGATTCCAATAGCTGCTTGTCTATTCCAGCTCTTTCTGGGTGAAAACATAGATGTAGGGTGGTTAATGGAAGCGGTATTTCTTTCATGATTTTCGTTAAGGCTTTCTTTAAGGGTTGGGTGATCTCTCGCTTTATAGCTAAACTCTTGACATTGTGAAATATTTCCGGAGGCTTCAGTCCTTGGGGGCAACGTTTGTAACAGTCATAACACCACGCGCAAAGCCAAAGCTTATCCTCATTGGTTATAGCGTTTTTTTCCAAAAACAATTTCTCAAGTAATACTCGTGGATTGTAATAACCGTTCAAAAGTTCATGTACTGGACAGCTTGCGGTGCAAATGCCACACTCAAAACAATCTTTAAGCTTTTCCAAGTCCGCAATCACATCTAAGGCTTCTTCTACAACTGCGGATTGCGTTTTCCGCATCCCCCAACTTCCTCTAATAGAATATTGGTCAGATATAAAAGTTTACAAATGTAAAGGGTTTCCGCACACCGCAACCCGCAAAAGGACTAAAACAAATATTACCCTTTAACAAACATCAACAACAGGAGAGGATACACGCTTTTGAAAACAAAAGTTGACATAAACTGCGACTTAGGCGAAAGCTACGGCGCCTTCCACATGGGAAACGATAGAGCAATAATGCCTCACATAACTTCGGCAAACGTAGCATGCGGCTTTCACGCCGGAGACCCGACAACCATAGCCAGAACACTGCAACTTGCAAAAAGGTTCAATGTCGCAGTTGGAGCTCACCCAGCTTATCCAGACTTAATGGGATTCGGTAGAAGAGAAATGAGTCTGACCATTGAGGAATTAAGAAACTATGTAATATATCAAGTGAGCGCCCTTGAAGGCTTCGCGAAAGCCTCAGGCATACAGCTTCAACATGTAAAGCTTCATGGAGCGCTTTACAACAAAGCTGCAAAGAACTCTGAAACAGCGCAGACCGCAGTCAAAGCAATAAAAGCATTAAATCCAAACCTAATAGTTTTCGCGCCGCCAAAATCTGCTCTAGCTGAGGCCGCGGCAAAAGCCGGAATACGCGTAGCCTACGAGGTTTTCGCCGACAGAGCTTACAACCCTGATGGGACCTTGGTTTCCAGGCGGAGGCCAAACGCTCTAATCACAGACGTAAAAACCATAATTGAAAGAGTTATTCAGATGGTTAAGGAGCAAACTGTTACGGCGGTTAACGGTGAAAACATTCAGCTAGGTGAAGTAGACACAGTATGCGTTCACGGCGATACTCCTGAAGCCGTAAACATAGCCAAAAACCTAAAAAGGGCGCTTATAAAAGCTGGTGTTCAGGTTAAACCAGTAAGAGCTTTCCTGTAAATTAAACCAGCGCCTGAAGTATGAGACTGGTAGACATGGCAATAAGACCGACGCGTTATTTTCCCTTCGGCGACAGCGCCTTAGTAGTTGAGATCGGCGACGTAATTGACCTAGAGGTCAACGCGAAAGTCTTAGCCTTGGACCAAGCTATAACACAATCGAAGATTTTCGGCATCCAAGAATGCGTTCCAACTTACCGATCGCTACTAATACGCTACAATCCGCTTAAAACAACCTATGAAGAGCTGGTGTTCCAAATAAGAAACTTGGAAGGTTCCATCCAAGAAGTAACTGTTGAGGAAAGGGAAACGAAAGAAATTGTTGTTCCAGTGGTTTACGGCGGCAAATATGGTCCAGATTTGAAGTATGTGGCTGAAATCCACGGTTTAACAGAGGAAGAAGTTGTGCGTATACATTCAGCAAAACGCTATAGGGTCTACATGATAGGATTCATCGCGGGCTTCCCGTATCTGGGGGTGGTAGACGACGAAATAGCCACACCGCGGCTGAAAACCCCGAGAATACGGGTTCCGGAAGGAGCCGTAGGCATAGCTGAAAAACAAACGGGAATATATCCGCGTGAAGCACCTGGGGGCTGGCGGATAATAGGTAGGACTCCTATGAAACTTTTCAACCCGTCAAGGCATCCACCATCGCTTTTAAAACCTGGAGATATTGTCAAGTTTAAACCAATAACAGAAAAGGGAGTTTAGAGCTCTAAAAGCGAAACAGTGAAACAAAATGAAGCTTTTCCACGTATTAAAGCCCGGAGCCTTTACTACTGTTCAGGATTTGGGCAGGTACGGCTATCTACGATACGGGGTACCTGTATCAGGCGCTATGGATACTTTTTCGCATGTGACGGCAAATCTTCTTGTAGCTAATCACCCAAACGATGCAACGCTTGAAATAACCCTTCTCGGGCCAGAACTTGAATCCTTGGCGGAAACCGAGATAGCCATAACTGGAGCTAATCTCTCCCCAAAAATAAACAAAACCAACGCCCCAATGTGGCGAACAATAAGGATAAAAAAGGGCGACATAATCAGCTTTGGAACACCTCAAAACGGATGTCGCGCCTACCTCGCTGTAAGAGGTGGAATAAACGTTCCAGAGGTTCTTGGAAGCAGATCAACGTATACAAGAGGTGGATTCGGCGGAATAAACGGCAGACCCTTAAGAGCTGGCGACACAATTTATGGATTCAATAAAACCGAGTCCCTCAGTGTTAAACTAGAAATGCCTAGAGAGCTAGTACCAGAATATCCAAAAGAATACGTTGTTCGAGCAATCCTAGGCCCCCAAGCAGAGAGTTTCACAAAGGAGGGTATAGAAACCTTCTTCTCCAGCGTTTACACGATAACAACTGAATCAGATCGCATGGGCTATCGTTTAGACGGCCCAAGTATAGAACACGTAGACAAAGCGGATATAGTCTCCGATGCTATACTTCCAGGAGCTGTTCAGGTTCCGGAAAGCGGAAAACCAATCATAATGATGCGGGATGCCCAAACAACGGGAGGATACACAAAAATAGCGGTTGTCACCACTCCGGATCTTTCGTTGTTGGCGCAAGCTAAACCGGGCAACACTATAAAATTCGTGAAGACCTCCCTTGCCGAAGCTAGAAGTCACCTGATAGAGTTTCATAGAAAGCTAAACACGATAAAAACCAAATTCTTAAAGAAGCCTTAGAATAAATCAACAGCAGAAGGGAGACTGCTCTAATGCAGGCTGAGACGAGAATTCACAAGAAGGGAACCTTCACATTCAAAGAAGCGTTGGAAAGCGTAAAACATGCTTCAGAATTTCAAAAAGCTGGGGCAATAGCATGCTTCATAGGTGTAGTTCGAAACCAAACCCCCACAGGTGAAAAAGTTTTAGGGCTGGAAATAGAGGCCTACGAAGAAAAGGCAAACGAAACCTTGGAGGAAATATGTAAGCAACTAGAGAAAAGCGAAGGCATAATAGATGTACAAATCCATCACTTCACAGGAAAATTCAAGCCTGGTGAGGAACTAGTCTATGTTCTCGTGGCAGGAGAGCACCGCCAAGAAACCTTTCAAACCTTAAAGGAAGCGGTGGAGCGTTATAAAAAGGAAGTGCCAATTTTCAAAAAAGAATACATAATCACAGATAAAGGCGAGAAACAGTCCTATTGGGTAAGCGAACAAGACATAACGTGAATGGATTAACCTCTCTCTTTCTCACGGTTAGAGTAGAAAAAGCTTATCTTTATAAAAGAAATGTGGAGTTTAGCTGACTACGTTGATTATTTTCTTTCTTAGCTTAATAGCAGCCACTGCGACGACTATGGCGATTGTTGCTCCGATGAGGATAAGCAACAGTTCGGGGGTTACCAACTGTGGGATCGGTGGAGCTGATGCCAAGCCAATAGTCGGGTCGTGTTCTAAAGTGTAGTTACCGAAGTATGGATAGCAGAGGAACAGCCTTAGGTGCCCGCCCGCGGCAATATATGATGCTGTGACATTCACATAATCGACGGTGTTTCCATTTTCATCTAAGAGCCTTGCCCAAGGTACGAACTCGAGGAAACCAGCCAAGGTCCTCTCTTTTCTTGCAAAGCGGATTCTGAAATGTTTTCTGAAACGGTTAGTTAGTTGGAGAGGCCTCTCATCCTCATCTTGGTTAGCTGTTTTGTTTTCATTCACTGGACAGTATTCGTTGTTCACCATTGCGCCTTGCATTTGAGACATTGATTCAACGTTGTTCGTGTTTTGAAGCTCCCCTTCTGCTTGGCTCAAGTCCTCGATTCTTATGGACGCCAGGTTTACCCATAGGGCAAGCCCTGTCTTGTGGGGTGGCACGTTGATTTCATATTCTTCTTTCAGTTCTTCCAAGAATGGTTTGAGTTTATCTATGTTCCACTCCCAATTTTTTACGATAAAGTCGAATTTCAACTGTCCAGCTGCTACAGTGTAGCTGTGGTCCTCGTCAATAATTTCTGTTGCGTTAGTAGTGTAGAACCTACAGCGGATTTGTATGTTGCCCTCTGCAAATTTGAACTTTGGCATTGGCACATTTTTCAATGTGAAGTTAAAGGACCAGTAAGAAACATTGCCTTTGGTCACTAGTTCTGGGGGTTCAAGCTCCCAGGAGCCGCCGCTGAATGGTAGGAAAGCTGGATGCAAGCCATAAACGCCTATAACATGTTGTCTCATGTATTTCATTCTCTCAATGATTCTTTGCCGTAGTTGAGAGTGCATTCGACCCATTTTGGGGCCGATAAATCTTTCTTCTAGTCTTTCCATGATTCTTGGCCCGTCTGCGTGATGACGTCTAACATAATGTGGCACGTCGAAGGTTAGGTATTCGATTACTCCTTTGAATTTTAGCACGTATACTTGGCTTGAATCGTTTGTGTACCACCATATTAAAATGGGTTTTTTCCCGCCTGCTGGAAATAGGAGCGTTATCAACGGTGTCTCAAACTTGTACCATACGCCTTCTCTTTTTGGCTGCACAGGCTGGTTTTGGGCGTTATTTGGTAAATCCTCGTCTGCATTTGCATTATTGATTAGTACGCCTGTTGAGAACAAAGACAGCAATAAAGCTAAACTCAAAGCTAATATTTGTTTTTTCCTAATTTTCACGGTTTTTCACCGATAATAACTGTGTAAAATGGCTTATTAAGAAAATCGCTTCGAAAAAAACCGAATTTACGCTTTCTATAGTTCTAGAAATCTCGAACTTTTATAAAAAACGGCCGAGTACAAATAGCACTGTCATGTTTATGTATACAGCTGTTAGGCTAATGATGATAGCTTTGTCGAGTCTTAAACCTTTTCCGAAGCAAAAGGCTGCGGAAACCAGCAGTAAGCTCCAAATCTGTAAGACCATTAGAATGCCCTGCATAATTGTATTCAGCGCCATTGCGTCTAGATTTGATAAAACAGTTGGGATTGTTAGGTATATATAGGGGTAAGCAGCCATGGGAATTGCTGCTATGCCCATGCATGCAAGAAGCTGCAGTTCATTTCCAACTCGCTTGTAGAGAAGGAAGGAAAAAAACTCCGCAAACAGAAATAAGCCTAGCCAGTTGAAAACAAACAACAAGGCTATGGTTGTGAAGCTGCGGAAGGAATATGGAAAATAAAAGAATAGCGCCGGGTCCAGCTTGGCGTAAGCTGAACCGTAAGCGCCTAGAAGCAGTATAACCAGCGAAAAGGGTAAAAATCTTAGAGGTTTTACAGTTTTTGCGAAAACGGGTGAGAGAAAGAGCCATCTTCCTAAACGGTGACTAAAGGTTTCGCTTATCTCAAGGGTTGCGGGGATATTTCCCTCTTTTAAGATTCTGTAAAGCGCTCGTCCGCGATCGTTAAGCCTGTACTTTCGTTGCTTGTCCTGGGTTATAAAGTCGGAAAGCATGTCTAAATGGTAATATACCGTGCCTACGCCTAGGCCTAAGGTTTCTTTCAGCTCCTTAAATCCAATTTTCTCTTGATTACCTAAAATTTCAATTATCTTTCTACGCGTTGGATCTCTAAGCAATGTGTAATATTTTGACAAGCTTTCCATTTTCATACCAGCCCAGGTAACTCTAAAGTTTGCAGGGAACTAAGTAATATGGGTTTGTAGTCTGAACATGCGCAGTTTAGACTACTTCCTTGTATACTGGGTGGCCCTTAAACCTCAAAATCGTTTCGGACTTTTCGAATGTTCCGCTGGGCAATCGTACACAAAGGGAGTTCACTATGGCTCCGTCTGGAATGAAACGTACTCCATCTAGGAGTTCACCTTTGGTTACACCTGACGCTGCAAAAACCAGCTCGTTGCCCTTAGCCAGCTCCTCCTCATAATAGGTTTTCTCCACGTCTACGCCTGCTGCTTTAAGCCTTTCCAGCCTCTGCGGATCATCCGTTTCGCCCTGCCAAACCTTAACCAGCATGGTTCCTCCTAAGCACTTAACTGCCGTTGCGCCGATTGTAGCTTCTGGGCCTGCTCCGGCCCCAATTAACAAGTCAACACCTGAGTTTGGAATACAAGTAACCACGGAGGCAGCGATATCCCCGTCGGGAATCAGAATGATTCGCACTCCCAAATCTCTCAGCGTCTTCAAGATCTGCCTATGCCGTTCCCTTTCAAGCATGATCACCGTGAGATTGCTAAGGCGCTTACCTTTCTGTCCAGCCACTGTTTCCACAATTTCTTGGATGGACATGTTAAGCGAAAGCTTCCCTTTCGAGTGCCAGTCAGTGGCTACCTTAAAATAATATCCGTCATCCGGAAGCACCTGTAGACAGCCTTTAGGCGCACAAGCCAAAGCCGAAATCGCGTCTTTCCTTCCCTTACTGACAGCAGTTGTGCCGTCAACCGGATCCATAACAAACTCCACTTTGGGCTCGCGGCCGGTTCCAACTTTTTCCCTGTGACTAAACGCTGGAGCATCATCCTTAGGACCTTCACAACAGATTATTTCGCCGTCCACATCCATTTGAGCAAAGATAGCTCTAGAAAACTCAACGGCCTTTCGGTCAACAATTTCCTTGTTTCCCTGCCCAATGTGGAGGGCTGCACCTACAGCTGCGGCTATGGTAATTCTCGTTAAAGAAGGCGCTAAAGCCCTTAACGAAACCAACAAATTACACCTTTCTCAAAATTCTTAAGAGTGTTCAGTGTATTTTGCTTTATCGCTTCTTTCACAGTGAATCTGCAAGCTCCTTCACCTTCTGCTTTATCTGCTGGAACACCTTTTCAGCGCCTCCTTTGGGCAGAAAATAAGGGTCTTCGATATTCCATACGACTATTTTGGCTTCGCATTCAGGGCACATTTTCAGAAGTACATGACGGTGTCGAGGTTCCATAGCTACAATAAGGTCGTATTTGCGAAGATTTTTCATGTCTAAACCTTCGGGAGTAGATTTGAGGTATTTAACCGCGTTTTCCCTGGCTAAAAACTCTTTGGCGACTTCTGAAATGGGAATTACTGGGTTGGTTCCCGCGGAATCTGCTTCGACTTCTGGCTTGAACTTTTTCATTAGGGCTTCTGCTACTGGGCTACGATAGGCGTTGCCGGAGCATACGAACAGAATTTCCAATTCTCGATTCCCTTTCCTTGTGCATACCTTTATTGCTTCTCCTATAAAGCTTACATATGCGCTGAGACAACGCTTTTAAACATCGTCAGAAACTTCTCTTCGAAGGTGAGACGTTTGCCTTATTGCTGGAAGTGTGGAGCAAAGCTGAAGGAAAACGAAAAGTTCTGTCCCTCCTGCGGGACTTCTGTTGTTAAGGTTATTCAAGAGGAGTTCTCGGTTTCCGCTGACAATCTCATCGAGAAAGTTAAAGAACTCCTTCACGAAGGAAACGTAACCAGAATAATCGTTAAAGACGAGAAAGGGAAATCCTTGCTTGAAATTCCCGTAACTGTGGGAGTTGTCGGCGTCCTTGTTGCGCCTTGGCTCGCAGCATTGGGCGTAATAGCTGCTCTAGCCACCAACTGCACCATAGTCGTCGAAAGAAGAGAATAGCAAAATGGGATCCGTAGAATTTGCGCTTCTAGCAATCACTTCGGTCATAGCCGTAATGAATCCCACAAGCACTGTAGCGATCTACCTCGCTCTAACAAGAGAAATAAGCCCTGAAGAACGGCAAAGAATAGCAATGAAATCTATGAAAATAGCCTTTATGGTACTGGCCTTCTTCGCGTTCACAGGACAGCTTGTTTTCCTAATTTTTCACATAACCTTTGCTGCCTTCAAAATCGCCGGCGGAATCCTCTTGGTAGTATCTGCGTTCAAAATGCTTCACCCTAAACGGGAGGAGTATCCCTCAGAAGAACTTGAAGATATTGCCACGATACCCTTAGCGTTTCCGCTCACAGCGGGACCAGGAACAATAACAACAGTAATTCTTCTCGTTTCCGAAGCCAACAACCTACTAGAGGCTTCGCTCGTTTTTGTAGGGATTTCAGCGGGAATCGCAGCCTCATACATAGGAATGAAATATGCCCCAAAAATATTCAGCTTCCTACACGAAGAAGGCCTCCGAGTAATAACAAAACTCATGTCAATAATTGTACTAGCTATAGCAATACAATTCATAACAAGCGGAATAGCAGAAACTATACCCCAAATCCTAAACCCCAAATAACGCTTTCATAAAGCAAATGGCGCGGGTGCAGAATTTGAACAAACTGTTGAACATGGGAAGTTGTCTTTACGTTTTAGGGTTTATGAGTTTCTAGCCTTGAATTGGCCTTCTTGTCTTAGGGATGTTTGTGAGGCTTTGGGTGAGCCTCCTAGGCAATGTGGGTGATTGTTTAAGGCGTTTGTGGAAGAAAGGTTTGATTTTGAGGACTCGTAAGACTACGTTTGAGTTTGAGGAAGCATTAATTAGGTAAATTTTGTTGTTCTTACAGCTACTAATAAAATATTAAAAAGGGAACATTGTATTAGATTTTCAGTATTCTTTGTCTTGCGATAATCATGGCTGATGCAAGTGAAATGAATAATAACGTTGCTGTAACTAGAGATAATTCTGGAACTAAAGCGTACTGTGAAGATTGTGCTGTCAAGACATAACTATCAACCAGAGCCACTCTATTCGTATATGTTAAAATAATTTCAAAGGGCGCTTTTTGACCAGCATTAATATCGCTTGGATCCGAAAATGTAAACCCAGTTGCTACTACATTGCCTCCACTATCATAGAACGTTGCAATAACTTGCACATTAGTAGCACTTCCGGTCCCAACATTTTTTATCTCACCGACTACATGCATATATCCGATTATATCAGTATAGGAGCTATGAGATAATATGTCTAGACCTAACGGAATTGGATCAGTAGTAGAAAATGTTACACTTAGACTGTAATGATCTACCTTTGCTGCTTGTGTAGTGTCAATTAAGAGAACTTCAAAAGGAGACTTTCTTCCGGGTAATAAAATGTCTAATGAAGTGAAGGTAAAAGAGGTGTCTATCACTGTATCGCTGGAGTCGTAAAATGTCGCAGTAATCTTGATAAAGCTAGCAGATGCATCTCCAGTATTTTCGACTTCTCCTGAAACATGGTAGTAGCCTACAGAATCGAGCCAACCACTGTGGGTTAGGATATTAACCTGAGCAGCTGCTTTTACTGATTGTATATTAAACGATAATACCAACATACTCATTAAAGTTATCATCAGAGTAATTAATGCAAATTGTTTAGCCATGTTACATCAATGTTAATGATATAGCATTCAGTTTTTATTATTTGCGGAATAATCTTCTATTGAAAAGGTTTCTAAATTTCTATTTTATAAAGCATTGAAATTTTATGAGCTTTCTTAATTCTTTCTTCTCAATCAGTCCCTTTCTGTCTTGAAGTTTTGCTAATTGAACTGCTAACTCTTCTTCGCGGCAAGTGGTACTTTTGTGCTAATCTTTGTCTCACAGTTTGCTTCTCACGTTAAACTGCTTCTGATTAATAGAAACAGAGTGAAACTATCAGTTTCAAAAGTTTGTGATTTGTCAAAGCAAATGGGTGTCGAAGTCAACGAACTTGGGATTGTGAAGGGATGTACTGTATATGTAATTGGCAAAACAATTGTGTTAGGAACTGAATTATTGAGGCACCTTTCATTTGAACAACGTCAGGCTGTAGTTGCCCATGAACCATATCACATTAAGAAAAAGCACAGATTGCTTAATGTTTTCTCTTTGTTACTAATCCTAGGAATTGCATACCTTTGCTTTTCGAACTTTTATGTGCTCCCATTTCTTATGAAATCACTGACCTCTGTAATACTAGCAGTTACAGTAAACATAGCTCAACTCGTTTTTGTAATGACGGCGTTTTATACCTATTAGTTGGCATTTTGAAATGAAAGCTGACGAAGTGGCGGCAGGGTTTGTGGGAAAAGAAATACCAAATCATCATTGCTAGCAATTACAGACCAGAAAATCTTGAAGCCCCTATGAAACTCACCCTTCAATTCTGGAAAGGAAACATAAAAGTGAAATTTGAGTTTAGTATAAAATCAGAAAGGGTCCTTTGCTAAATCGTTAATCATTTCTGGTCTTATTTTCAATCGTTCTTTGCGAATAACTCACAAAACAACTATAATGGCGGTGCTCATAAGAGGCTACTCAAGTTCAATGGAAACTATATGAATAGACAACACTAACACTTTACTTAGCGCTATTAACAATCTTAACAGTAAGTTTTACAATAATCAGTCGTAAAAACAGAAGTTTTTCGAGAAATTGCTTCGAAATGTTGTGTTTCTGTTGTAGATGGTTTGGCGCGGGGTGCGGGATTTGAACCCGCGCGGCCCAATGGACCACAGGCTTAGCAGGCCTGCCCCCTACCAGGCTAGGGTAACCCCGCAAAGATTCCCTTAAACTTATTTTCCAAATATCCACTATAAACTATTCAATAAAATTATCTCACGCGCTATTTTTGTGTTTTTGTTATATTAATGCGTCATGCTTCTCTTCGCTGGGATAGAGCTTCGAAGGATAGCATTTATAGATGAAAGGTAAAAAGGAAAGTTCCAGCATGTTAATCCTGGGTATAGTCTCTTTTTATCACAAACCTAGCGATTGGTTTCTTGTTGGTTTAATTCTCTCCTTCCTCTTAAGGAAACTAAATAGATTTAATTTAACTTTTCCAAATTTTAACTATTTAAGTTTAGGTGATTCATCTCTTATTGATGAAATTGAAGAAGATCAAGTTAAGGATTCAGGAGTATTCCATTAATAAAGTTGTAGGTGATGAACTTGAATTACTTATTCACGAAGACGCGAACGTTATTGACGTCATAAATGAAGCTGATAAGATCATACGTAGCAAGGGTAAATTTCCATCTGAACATTATAAGTCCTTGCTTCATTGGGTGTATAACCCTATAAAAGAAAGGTTTTATGAACAGACAGGCATAAATGCATACACAGAATCGCGGGAATTCCTCAATGTCAGAAACAATCCGAAAATGAAACTCCCAAACAATGTTATTATAATTCTGATACCAGAAGGCGGATGCATAACTGCAAGGGAAGAAGTTATTGATTATGAAATATTCTGTAAAGTAATCTCAAAGCACATTAAAACTGGTTAATTTGTCCTTTCTAGTGAATGCCAATAAATGTCGTTTTAGTGGATTGAAATGAGGTAAAATTTTCTATGGTTCTGAATTGGAATTTGAATAAATACGTAATATTTTTATGCTTCAAAATCATATTAATATGCTTACATATGATGTCGTAATAAACAAGACGTGCGATTCGGGGGAAACGTATGAAGCATATAAGGTTCAAACGTGCCGGTCTAACCTTCACAATGTTGATTTTGATTCTGCTTTCATCAATTTTGATTAGGCTTGTTCCAGCTCAGGAACCTCCACCAGAGGAACCTCCAGGGGGACCTGCATGGTGGAAAGAAGGAAAGTTCAACGGCACTTTTATTCGTTGGGATAAGCAACAGCAGTTTTTTGAAGAGTCTTGGAATTGGCTGAGTCAAGCCTGGGAGTTTGGACCTTATCCCACCTTTAGGATATATCTCCAAAATGGAACTGAAGTTAATGACGCCAACTATATTCCGTTAGGAGAAAATTTCACGGTTGTAATAGAAGTCAAGAAAACCATATTCACCGGGAATGTCACTCTCGGACGAGCTGGCCTCAACTGGTATACGGACATCCGTTCAGAAAATGGAACCCAAATAGGCTCTGCATACTGTAGGATGGTCTACGTCAATGAGATAAACACTCCTTATTGGAATGAGTCTAAAACCTGGCATATAGAAAGCTTTGTTTTCAACAATAGTGACACTTTTGGGATGCCCGGAGGGCCTCCTCCACCAGAAGAAGGCAAGCAAATCAGCTTCTACCACTTTAACGAAAAGTTAAGCACAGTAACAGAAACAAATGAAATGTGGATAGTTGAAGTAGTTGGCTATTTCAACTCGACTACCACTCCTGTTGGGCCTTTCTGGGTTGATCTGGAAGTCACAGACTCCAGGGATAGTTGGATCGACTTTGGGTATGTGGCTTGGGAGGGCAAAATATCTCCTCATCGCATGGTTGCAGTAGGTAAACCCGGCCTCGCCTACGGCGCTTTTAAGGATACTTGGGTATTTGAGAAGCTTGACATGGAGAACTCCCCCATCTATTCCGTATCCAGGGGAGCACCGTGGAAAATGAGGATAACCGTTACCTCTTCTGAACTGGTTAACGTGACCATTGGACTTGAACTTCCTTGGGAAGTAAAAACCTATGTGAACGTGACAGGGTGGTATGAGAAGACA
>Ga0209426_1001527_pt1 | contig 13585 bp, 16 predicted proteins | sample Deesub1362B_J571_FD_187697 | JGI IMG/M metagenome (GOLD analysis project Ga0209426, IMG submission 187697) | Deep oceanic, basalt-hosted subsurface ecosystem from Juan de Fuca Ridge flank, Pacific Ocean, CORK Borehole 1362B_J2.571 (SPAdes)... ...
GTGGCAAGGAAGGTACCAACCCTTCCATTTGCCCAAAGCCTCCATGCGCGACCTCTCGACTCCTTCCCTCCATGGCGTGCGCCCCGCACGACCGCCCCGCTCGCGCCTGCGTCGCACCAACCTCGCCGCGCGTGCGCTGGGCACGGCGCTCGCCATCCTGCCTGCCGCCGTCGTCGTCCTCCATGCCAACCCGGCGCTCGCCCAGTCGCCCACGGAGCAGACCGCGCGCGACTACGCCCTCGCGCCCGGTCCGCTGGCCGGCGTTCTCACGCAGCTCGCCAGCCAGTCGGGCATCCTGCTGTCGGTCGATGCATCCCTCACCGCCGGGCTCGACAGCCCCGGCCTGCGCGGACGCTTCACCCTGCAGGAAGCGCTCGCAACGGCCCTCCAGGGCAGCGGCCTAAGGGCGACTCGCACGGGCGACAACATCTACTCCCTGCAGCGCGATGCGTCGCGCCCCGCCAGCCCGTCGGCAGCGGGTCAGCCCTCGGCCGGGTCGCTGCCGGCGATCGTCGTGGAGCCCCAAGCGAGCCGCGAGACCGGCACCGGCCCGGTGTCCGGCTTCATCGCGCGGCGCAGCGTCTCGGGCACCAAGACCGACACGCCCCTGATGGAGACGCCGCAGTCGGTGTCCGTCGTGACGCGCGACCAGATGGACGCGCAGGGCGCGACCACGCTGGTCGAGAGCCTTCGCTATACGCCGGGCATCGTCGCTCAATACGGCAACACCGACCTGCGCCTGGACTGGCTCACCTTGCGAGGCTTCACGCCGCCCGCGCGCTACCTGGACAACCTGCGCCTGCCTTTCGGCGCGCGCGGCTACTCGCAGCCGCGCATCGAGCCCTGGGGGCTGGAACGCGTCGAGGTCGTCAAGGGGCCGTCGTCGGTGCTCTACGGGCAGGCTACGCCTGGCGGGCTGGTGAACATGGTCAGCAAGCGCCCCACGCTCGAGCCGGTGCGCGAGGTCGAGCTGCAGTTCGGCAGCCACAACCGGCGCCAGGCAGCGCTCGATCTCGGCGGTGCCATCGATGCCGATGGCGTCTGGAGCTACCGGCTGGTCGCGCTGCACCGAGAGGCCAACACCTCCTACGACCACGTTTCCGAGCGCAAGACCTACTTCGCCCCGTCGCTGACCTTCCGCCCTTCCAGCGCAACGCGTCTCACGGTGCTCGGCCAATGGCAGTCGCTCGACTCTCCCGGCGGCGGCGGCGCGCCGGCACTGCCCGCCGCGGGCACCCTCGACACCAGCCGCTACGCTGCCCTGCCCACGCGCACCTTCGTCGGCGAGCCAGGCTACGACCGCTTCAGCAACCGGCAGCGCTTCGTAGGCTACGAATTCGAACACCGCTTCAACGACACCTTCACCGTGCGCCAGAACCTGCGCTACGGCAAGGTCGACGCGTACACCCAACGCATTCAGGCCGTCTGCCTGGCGGCCTGCAACCCGTCCTCGCTGCTGCGCTACGCATGGGCATTCCCCGAGGAAGCCAGCCTGCTGACCGCCGACACGCAGCTGCAGGCGGACTTCGCCACCGGCACGTTGCGGCACACGCTGCTCGCCGGCGTGGACTTCTCCAATGAGAAGTCCGCGTTCGACGAGACCAACCTGCGCATCATCACGCGGCCCTTCAACGCCTACCTCCCGGTCTTCGGCACCGATTCCGGCGCGGTGCCCAGCGTCGCGACCCACATCGACCAGAAGCGTCGCCAGACCGGCTTCTACCTGCAGGACCAGATCCACCTGGACCGCTGGAGCCTCGTGCTGGCCGGCCGCTACGACAAGGCCGACACCGACACCCGCACGCTGACGACCGCGACGGCGCGCATTGCACGCGTCGACCAGCACGACGACAAGTTCACCGGGCGCGCCGCGCTCATGTACAACTTCGACAGTGGCTTCGCGCCCTACCTGAGCTACAGCACCTCATTCCAGCCGGCCGCCGGCACCGACCGGCAGGGCAATCCCTTCGAGCCGACCACGGGCCGGCAGATCGAGGCCGGCCTGAAGTACCAACCGGCCGGATCCAAGGCCATGGTGACGGCAGCCGTCTATGAGCTAACGCAGCGCAATGTGCTGACCCCGGATCCATTGAGCCGATCGTTCAGCGAGCAGACCGGCGAGGTGCGAGTGCGCGGCCTCGAGCTGGAAGCCAAGGCACCGCTGGCGCGCGGCCTGGATGTGATCGCCTCCTATGCCTACACCGACAGCCGCGTCACGCGTGCCAACGCCAACGCATCGGGCGCCAGCACCCTGGGCAAGCGCTTCCCCTATGTGCCCGAGCACCAGGCGGCCCTGTGGCTGGACTACGCTTTTCCGATGGAGATCGCGCCCGGACTGTCGCTGGGCGCAGGCGTGCGCCGCGTCAGCACCACCTACGGCGATGCCGCGAACCAGTTCCGCGTGCCCGGTGTGACCCTCATGGATGCGGCCCTGCGCTGGGACCTCGGCCGCTGGCGCCCTGCCCTCAAGGGCCTGCGCCTGGCGCTGAACGTGTCAAACCTGGCGGACAAGACCTATGTGGCGACCTGCCTGTCGTCGACCGGCTGCTACTACGGCGAGCGTCGCAGCGTGTATGTGACCGCGGGATACAGCTGGTAGCGCGACCGTCGAGATGAAAGACGAGTGCGCAGCGGCCTGGGGTCAGCGCACGACGGCGCCGCGAGGGAGCGCATGCCGACGTCCCAGCAACAGGTGACCGCCATCGAACGAAGGAAAGGAAAAAGAACGCTGCGACACATTAAAGTTTGAAGCGCAACCTCTGATCTGCGGCCCCGGCGTTTGGGAGGATGAAGACACGGTCAACCATGGAGAAAAGCCCCACGCATCATCCTCGCCATCTTCCTTCCCTTCATCGCGTTTTTCACGATCGGCAGACCGATCGCAGGCATCGTGTGCCTGGTCCTCCAGATCACGCTCATCGGATGGCTGCCGGCCGCCCTGTGGGCCGTGTATTCACTCAGCCAGTACAAGACGGATCGCAAGATCGATAAATCGCTCAACGCCCGCCGCGGGACGTAAGAATCCAGCGCCGAAGGCGATCCAAGCCGCGTAGGCCAAGCCAAGCACCGAGGGCGAGGCTCGAAGCTTCCCGGCGCGAGATAGCGGCGAGAGCTCGGAAACTGGTGCGGGGCTGCCCATGCAAGAAGGCCAGCAGCTGTCGGAGCGGGTTCATCCGCTACCGTCTGGACCCGGCAATCAGTTCGGCATGCCGAACTCCGAGCAGCCCTGCCAAGCTAACAGGAAGCCGGCAGCAGGTGTCGAACGCCAGAGGTACGTGCCAGCAGACGCGGCCGGCCATCGCCTGGGATGAGAGTCGCAACGACGGTGCTCACGGAATGCGCAGATCCCGCTTTGCGTGAAGCCGGGCAGCACGCTGCATGGCACGGTCGCCAGCGACAAGCCATCGATCCTTCCAGCCATTCAAGGTATCCACGCGACCCCTCCGCCACGACAGGGCCAGGAGGGGAACTTTGCCGAAACTTATCGTCCGGCCGAAGCATTCGACCGCCGGGCCCTTGAGCCAGCAGCAATTCACCTGCCGCCAGCATCCGCACGCGCTTAGGCCGAACGGTCTCCGTCAATCGCGCAACGTCAACACAACCGACAGATACGACACCGGCCCACTATCGACCGCCTCGATTCCGTGCGACGCGGTTGCATCGAACAACAACGAATCCCCGGCCTTGACCGACATCGTCTTTCCGCCGTAGCGGTACGTGACCGCCCCCGACAGAAAGTACAGGAACTTCACACCAGGGTGCTGAAACGTCACGTAGGGCTCGGCATCAGGCAAGAGGGTGACCAAATACGGTTCCGCGAACAGGTTGCCAGAGAGCAGGTGGCCAAGCAGCTCGTACCTGTAATCCGTCACCGTCCCAGTCCGGTCCACGATGAGGCCCCTCCCAGCAGGCACATGGCAGAAGTCCGTGCGGCGCTCCTGATCGCCCAACAAGCGCGAGACCGGTACGCGCAAGCTGTCCGCGATCCGCTCTAAGGTTTCCACCGAAGGCGAGACCAAGCCGCGCTCAACCCGCGAGAGCAACGAAGGCGAAATTCCAGCCAGTTTCGCCAGCCCGCACGCCGACGTGCCAGAGGCCATGCGCAACGTTTTCACCTGCGCGCCGATGCGCGATGCGCAAGAGCTACGAACCAGCGGATCGGGTTGTTGGCGTCTCGCGCGCGTAAGCGACGCAGGCAACCGAAGGGGGTCGGCCGTTGGAAGCGGCGACGAACCTCCCCTGAACCCTGCATCCGATTTAGTCGTCATCACGAAACACGGCAAACGTTTCCAAAAAACTTGATATGAGTTAAATATAACGTGGTTTTTATTGTCTCTAAATTTGAGGCTTCTGTATATGCAGAAGCAAGTAGCACGGAGGGGAAGACCACGGGGGACGAGGACATTCGAACTCGAGCCAGCCATCGCATTTGGCGCAGTAGTGAGAACCATCCGAACTACCGCCGGGGTCTCGCAGGAAGCGCTAGCTCATCTAGCGGGTATCGAACGCTCGCACATGGGGAAAATCGAACGCGGCGAGCACATGCCGACCCTCGCCATGATCCTGCGCATTGCAAAAGCACTCGACCGCAGTGCTGGTGAGCTTCTGCTGGAAACTGAAGCTACATTGGCCATAGGGAACAGCCCTCGAGGCTTCGCAGCTGAAACGGACTCTTAATCCGTAGGTCGAGTGTTCGAGTCACTCAGGGCCCACCACCAACAAAAACGCTTGTAAATCAATAAGTTACTAGCGATCAGAAAACCCGCCCAGTGCGGGTTTTTTGTTGTCCAAAATCCGGCTAGGCTACGCCAGAAATCAGGCTACAAGCGCTGTAGCCTATCTGCAGCAGACCCGCCTAGGAGGCAAGGTGCGTATCAGCCCCAAAGTTTTCTTCAAGGCGTTCGTCCTACCCACGGTTGAGGAGTTCAGGCGGGAACCCCTGAGCGAGCGCAGAGCGTTCCTTGCCGCAATCGTGGTGAACCACTTGGCCGACTATGCCGCAGCACACGAGAACGTCGAGCTAATAGACCTAGTGAGAAGGCTAGGCAACCCTCCAGTGCTTCACGTAGTGAGAGACGTTGCCGACGCCGCCAAGCATTCTGTTTTGCGAAAAGACGACCGCACTGTCAAGGACTCGGGCCAAATTGAGCGTTTGCACAGCCCCGGAATATTCCAAGCACCGCTCGGCCAAGGCGTCTTTGCCGAAGCCAACGCTGTGTGCGTTCACAGAATCGGGCACCCACCAACCCAGCTACTACCCGCTCTGGATGCGGCCGTAGACATTTGGACGGCCTACTTGCAAGAGGCCTGAGACAGACTCACCGGGGTCGGCCCAACGGAATCACTGGGGGTGGCGGAACCCTTTCCTATGTGAAGTTCAACAGCACCTTGCCTGACGCAGCAGCTTGGGGAGCAGACAGCTCCGCAGTCGGTCCCGATGCCAGTGCCTATGGTCAAAACAGCTCTGCCTTTAGTGCCCGCTCAGTGGCATTCGGCAACGACTCAACAGCTCTTGGTGCAAGCACCAGTGCGAATCTCGACAGGACAACAGCTTTGGGTGTCGGGGCAACCGTCAATGAAATCAACGGCGTGGCCGCGGGTGTAGGTTCAAAAACGCAAGCAGTGATTGCCAACCCTGGCATGACCATTCGCGGTGACAACTACTCCTGAGCGGGTGGAACTCCAGCAGGCGCCTTCTCAGTGGGCAGTGTTGGGGGTGAACGCCAGATTCAAAACGTGGCCGCTGGAAGCCGTGATACGGACGCTGTGAACATGGGGCAGTACAAGGCCTTGGCCTCAGCAGCGGAAGGGACAAGCACCGGTGGAGGTTCTGGCCCAATCACCAACGTCTACAACACCTACAACAGCACGGTGAACAATGCCCCCTACTTCAATGCGAACAGCACTGGTGCTGACAGCAAGGCCGTAGGCAAAGAAAGTGTCGCTGTGGGTGGCAATGCCGTGGCTACAGCAGATCGCTCCATTGCGATTGGTGAGAACAGCTCTACAACAGGCGCCAGTGCCGTGAGCTTGGGCTACGGTGCGGCAGCCACTGGAAGCAACTCAGTTGCGATTGTTGCCAACACCATAGCTTCACGAAGCAACGAGGTAGCAATGGGAAATCGGACAGTCGGGCAAGTGGCCAACGCCGTTTACAACGACCAGGCAGTGAATCTCGGCCAGGCTCGTCAAATGGCCGGCGACACCCTCAATCAGGCCAACAACTACACCGACATTCGCAATCAGCAGACCTTGAACCAGGCCAACGCATACACCGACGCGAAATTCGGCGAGGCCAAGAAGCTTGCCCAGGGTGGTGCTGCTATCGGTATCGCCGCCTCAAACATTGTGGTTCGCCCTGACCTCTACAGAAGCATGGGTGTAGCTGTCGGTGCCGCTGGTGGACAAGCAGCATTGGCAATCGGCTTCAACTGGAGAGACAAGAAAGACCTCAACACCACCTACTCTGTGAAGGCAGCAATTGCTCCTGGCATGGCCGCTATCAGAGCAGGTATCAACTGGGCTTGGTAGGGTCTGCTGTCGGACAGCCGAATGAATAAAGGAACGAGGGCACGGCAGTCGCCGGGCTCGTTCCCTTTACGAGTCAATCAGAGTTGACCCTAAAACTAGCAGCGCAGGGAGAACGCCTCCTTCTAAAGTAGTACCCATCTATTCATTCTTCGGAGCTTGATGTAATGTTCGTTTCCAAATCTACCAAGCCTAGGAGGAGTCATGCGTTTCCGCACAGCAGGGTCAGCGTTTGCCATTGCCGCGCTCTTAACTGGGTGCGTTAATCTTGAAGCGGTTCGCAGCTATACGGATGCTGCCGCACCTGTCGTTGGAAACACCCAGCCGGCTGCTCGCTGGAAGGACTCCGAGAAGCAGCTACGTAGCTTTCGAATAGACGGTGACAAGTGCCCTCTTGAACGTACAGACCGCTTCCCTCAAGAGGAGTTCGACAAGACGTTCAAGGAACTCTCGGCCATCCATAACGCCCTCGCTGAATATTTCAGCGCCATTGGTGCACTTGCGGCAGACGAACTACCTCAAACACAAAAAACTGCGGCGACCTCGCTTGACGGAATCAGCAAGGCAGGACTTCCCATCACCGATGCGCAGAAGTCGGCCGTTCTTTCGCTTTTCAAAGTTCTTGACCGAGGGTTCAATGCCTATCGGCATCTAAAACTTAGACAGCTAATGAAAGAAAGCGATAAGGACATTTCTACAATATTGGTGCTTCTGCAAAAACTGTCCGACGTCTATGCCGCGGAAGGTGCATCAGAGAAAATCCAGGTTATCAACTTTGTTCAATGCTCCATTGGGCAAAAAGATTTGATTGACCCGTACGTTGGACGCAGAGAGCTAGAACGGATTAATGACTACTACGACGCCGAAAAAGAAAAACTCACGCTATACAAGACAGCACTTGTAAAAATTTCCGCAGACCACGCAGCAATCAAAAATGCACTCGCTTTGGAAGACCGGAAGCTAGTAGAGAAGACTGTCCGTGAGATCGCCAGCTCCGCCGAGGAGTTACGTGCAGCTCAGCAAGCAATATCTGCATTGTGAGGTACTTATGCCCGATACCCAAATCTATTCGGCCTCAGAACTAGGTGAACTTGCAAACGAGCTGGACAATATCGCAGCCGAACTTCCGACGAATTTGCCAGGGGAAGACGGTCTAAGCATGATGCGATGGAGTCTTGCTCTGGGTGGTGCAGCAAGCAATCTAAGGCTCATGCAGATCAGAGACTACATTGCGCAGACTGCGGTCCCGCTGCAGGAAGTCATTCACACGACCTCTTCAGCAAAAGAAATAATCAAGACCATTCAAAACGTTCAAAAAACTATTGAGATAGTTGGCGATGTCATGCTAATCGCGACTGCAATCTGGCTGCAAAAATGGCCTCTTATCCTTCCAGCGCTGAAAGAACTGAAGAAAGATGTAAACTCTTGATTTATCTCCAAAATCACTAAGAGCAAGGGCCCTGTTGCGGGCCCTTTTTTATTACCAAAGCAGTACCCGCGACTCATCACTCCCCACTGCAACTGACGGCCACTCAAAACCACATGGATATTCAAGAAGACGGCCCCTCTCCTACCGAGATGAAGTTAGAGCTCAAATTCCTCACCATAGAAGAGGCCTACTACGCGCACGCCAACGCCGTTCTCGGGCCGCACTTCCAGAGCGAAGATGAGCTTTTGGAGTTTTATGAATCCCTTCCAAATCAACAACGAAAGCTCTTGCTCTTGGAGACTTGTGGAAAATATCGATACTTAGTGAAAGAAGGTGACTGGATCACCACTGTAAACAATCAGGAGCAAGTGATCGACTACCTCACCAACTCTCACAAGTTTCTCGGAATTTTTGCTCTTATCGAATCGCTGAGCCCCTTGAAGTTTGAACCATTTCACAACTGGCTGCGCAAGCAACCCTCAGTTTTTCCGATTGACGAGGAAAGCCTCCTAGCACTCAATGAGAAATACAACGACGAACAGGGAGCGACAAGGAAGGTAGTGAAGTTCTTCGAGGCGCTCAGCCACGACCACCAAGCGAAGCTCTGCGGCCTACTCACCAAGGATCGACAGCCTATGGCCAGCGTTAAAAAGCTGGCCCAGTTTCTCTACAACATGAGAAGCAAGTTCGCACACGAAGTACAACTAGCCGTGGGTCTTCATTCGAACCAGTACCTTCAGTATGTGGGAAAGGATTCGGTCCTTGTGAAGATCACGATAGCTGACGTGATGGAGGCGTTCGAGCTTGGCCTGATAGCCCATTTCAGAAAAGAACCTTTAAATCAGTGAGCCCACAGAGCTACCGGGTGACTACTTTGATTTTTTCTCATAGAACAACTCAAACAGCCCCTGCCCTCCCTGGACCACCCATGAATCCTTCTCGGTACTAATTTCCTTCGATAATCTCACAAGGGCAGGCGATTTGCCGGCCTCGACTGGAAAGGCTTGCTCCTTTGAAAGCGCCAACATGAAGGACGCAGAATCAACCTTGGTGAGGGTCATACGGACAATGGCTTTGCTGGGGTAGCGAGCTGTTCCGCAATCTCTGAAAATCTCAACAACGTTGGAGTTCTTGGAGATTGTGAAGCTGCTGCAAGTACCGTGATAGGTACCGCAGATATCACAGTCTCTCTTCCAAGACTCTGGAATGAACCATGCCCAGACCATCGCAAAGAGAACTATTCCTGACAGCAGTATCCGAATCATTTTCTGGAAGTCGCCTCAAGGATAGTCAATCTGTATGGTCACCTTGCCGTCTTCTAATCCCTTCTTCGAGGAGAGCTCAGCGAAGTTACCAAAGGGACTTTAAAGATATTCATCAGTGAAGAGCTCTCGCCATTTGGATTCGGAAATTCCGAAGCATGGCCCCTCTGGAAAGGTATGGCGAATGATTGCTCCAGCCACCGCAACCCGCGCGCTCCTGCCGAATTCTGAGATCTCCTCGAACGCCGCAGACCACAAGCCTTCGTCAATGAAGGTCACAGTGATTTTGTGCCGGTCAATGAGAGCTCCGATAGCGTTCCAATCGTCAACTTGACGAACGTCGATCTTCAAACCGAGCCTCATGAGCAAGTCAAGCCCTTCGTCAGAAAGGCTGTCAAGGTTGGCGGTGATAGTCATGGAGTCAACGAGTTGGGCGCTGAAAAATATACCCCCATTCGACCTCCTCCAATGTCGCGAGAAGAGCGTGGATTCGGTGCTTCATTGAATCTTCATTTGCCCCGAAACATCCACTGCTCTCCCACTTGCTGGAAGTACACGGTGTCTTTGAGGGTCTTGCCACCAATGGACGGCTCGACCCGACACCGGTAGAAGGTGCCAGAGTCCTTGACTTCACCCTCCTTCGCCTTCTCACAGCCAAGGTTCTTCACACTGTCAAAGTTCAGGCCAGCGCCGGCACGCATACCCAGCACAACGTCTTCGTCTTTCGGGCCTCCTGAGCAAGCCACCAAGAACGCGCAGCTCGCCAGGACAACCGTGCCAGCCTGTTCGAATTTCAGCTCCATAGATTCTCCAATAGTCTTTTTCAGACTAAGCGATCGAACCATGTTGCGTCCAGAGTGATCGCACAGCGACACCAGCCGCACCGCTGCTCCAGAAAGTTCAGAATGGCAGCCGAGGAGAACAAGACGACATGAGCGAACTACTCAAGGAAACTCACCCCGAGGTTTGGGAGGAGTCACTTCGCTACCCGGTAGGTTTGAACGTGATTAAGCTGCAGGGCGAAGCTCGTCCTCTCCTGCTCTTGAAGCTCCCTCAGCCACTCCTACTCACAGCTCGAACAAATCGAGGCTTCAAGATTTATGTTGTGCCGCTGGACACGCCGCAAGGATCAACGATAGGCCTCATGTCAGCCTTCTTTGACGACGAAGACGAGCCGCTGACGATCTGGAGCCCTCTCAGTGTCGATATCAGCACCTTCATTCTTCTGAAGGCGCTAGGAAGCTTGACCCTGAAGGTGCGGCTGTTTGACGATAACAACCGAGAGCTCCTCGGCTACAACGCACGAATAGACGTTCCGCTCATTTCAAAGATTCGCCTTGAGCAGGCGAACCTTCTTCACCTCACCCACGACCTGGCGCACTACATGCACGAGCAGGCGACGCTTTGGTTTGGGGTCAGGGGAGTCAAGGACGACAACGACGCAATATCAATCGTCTTTGAGTCGCCGCTGTACGAAGAGAATCTCACCTACATAGACGACCGCACCGACCTCTTTAAGTTCAAAGGATCGAACGGCTTTGCGGAGGTCCGGCTTGAAAAAAGCACTCCTGAAGATACCCAGGAAATCGACATAATTTTGCTGCTTCAGCGCCTCTTCAGTCCCGAACAAATTTATCACTCTCCCAAGAAGCCCAAGGACAATAAAGAGATTGCTGACATTTTGATCCTGACAGACCTTATGTGCTTGTTAGTACAGGCGAAGGATTCACCAAATACAGAAAGACAGCTAGCCAACGATCTGGGGAAGAAGCAAGACGTGGCGGTTAAACACCTGGGCAAGGCCTGCCGTCAGCTTGCGCGCTCCGTTGCCTACATGCGCACCCACCGACCGTTGGTCATGAAAATGAAGTACGGTCAAGAGATTGTGGAAATAGGAAATCGGCCAGTGTTGTGCCTTGCTGTCGTAAGAGAGCTGTTTCACACAGAATATCAGAGGTACAGCCCCCTCCTCTATGAGCTCCACCGGAAGACCGACCTCCCTTGCATTGGTATCGACTACAGCGAGCTCATTCAGTACATGACTTTCTGCGCTTCCGAAGAAGCATTCATTCACTCGTATTTTCAGGTATTCAATAAGGCACTGGAGGGAAACGGATTTCCTCGTCTTCGCTTTGGGGTGAACGACCTCTTCAACGAAGACGGCAGCTTTCGCTTTGAATGAGCCTGAAACTTCGTAGCAAGACATGACGCAGGCATATTCAATGGATATGACCGACACCAATATGCTCAGACGGGCAATCAACCGGATATTCTGAAGACACGTTCAGACGCCTGCATTCTCCCCACAATTCTCGAACCGGAAATATGAATGCTCAGTGATCCCACCATGGAGCGCGTCGCCCTACTGGTGCTCGGCTGGCTCTTAGGTCTACTTGGACCAGTCATTGTGGACGCGATAAGGCGGCAACGAGAAAATAAGCTTGGCCGAAATGCCATCCGAGAAGAGCTCAGGCAGCTTCAAAGGCGTCTTGCGACCGCCGTGCACAGCGCAGAAACTCACCTTGGCACACTCACAAAAGACCGAGTTCGCTGGACCCTGAAGCACCTTTCAACTGACGCAGACGAAAAAACGCGACCTGGGCTCGAAACGTCTCTCACCTGGGAAGACGATATGTTCAGAGAAGTGACCCGCCGCATGGCCGCGACGGGAAATGGAACTCTTAGGCTACAGAAATACGGCACACCGCTACTCGACGCCCGAGTATCGGCACTTTGGACCTTCGATACCGAGGCTCAACGCCTGCTGCTAGAAATCAAAACTGCGATTGGTTTCCTTGATGATGCCGTTGAGCAGACGCGTTACTTCAATGAGTTGACGTTCAAGGAAATGTCGTCAGTGAATCACAACATAGCCGTTGAAAGTGCGCGTAGCTGTATCACGACCTATGGAGAGCGCGGTCACCAAGTAGTGGAGCTGATAGATAAATTTCTTTCCGCATAAAAACACTCCGTAGTGGAACATTCCTTCTCTACTTGGCAACCCTGGGCGCAGCGCCACACGCACAAGGGCTTGAAGCTCCCCAGGATCTATGCCATTGCAGTATCGGACGTAGACCTCACAGGCGCGCTCTTTGAGTGGTCCTCTCAGATCGTCTACTTCAGCATGACGAACTCATTGGGTGGTCTACGCGCACGGCTCAATCAGTTCGACAGCAGTATCAACGGAGGACCAGGCCACGGCGGTGCGCAGCGATTCCTACCTCATTACCCCGCAGGCTCTGGAACCCTCCTCCACCGGCTCTATGTGTCGGTCTGGCCTTTTGACTGCGACGTGAGGTCCATAAGCCCTGAGAACCTTCTCAAAATGGGCGAAGTTGCCTATGCGGAGTTCGAGTGCTTCGCCGAGTTCTCAAGGCGCTTCGACCGCCTACCCCAGTTCAACGACAAGAAGGCCTCGCCAAAAATCAAACTGGTAAGCGCGACCAAGGGCGGCGGTTAGGCACAACCAGCAAGCGGAAGTAGTCGGACAAGCCACGGTCAGTCCGTCGAACCCAGGCCGACACGTCTTCCTCATACTTGACAAGTTGGTGAAAGTGCACATACTGGCTCTGGCGACCACGGTGTGCGACTTCACCTCTCAGCGATACAAAGGCGTCGATCTCTGTCCTCGTCGCGGGCGCCCAGTAGCTCTCGACAGTCGTCAAGCCGAAAAAGTGGCTAAACAGGGGGTGAATCTCATCGTGCTTAGGCGTATTCAGCACGTTTATTCGGCGCTCAATCAGCTCTTCGAACATGACCTTCCACTGAGGCGTGGCGAGGTCAGCGGCAGTCCATGCGTTGCCGTTCGAATTGGAATGGTCCCGAACCCTCTTACTCGCTCCAGCGGGCAGGTCTGTATAGCTTGCTAGCCTTCCTATCAAGAAGTCAGCACCTTCCAAGGCCACAGTCTCAATGTAGCGCTCCCAGGCAGCGCACAGTAGCAAGATTCCACCTCTTGTAAGGTGGCCGAGTCCTCTCCTACCCCTACCGGAACCACTGAGCTGCTTGTGAAGAAGCACCAGCCGGTGAACGTCTTCTAAGTTCCTTAAATACTCGGCGTATGCCTTGGAAGCCATGGGCTGCCTTCGAAAGTGCAGTATTGAAGGAATTCAAGTGAAGGTGTCAGCGCCCGCCCTGCCTTACCTTCTCGGCTTCAGCCCTGAGCGCCTCTTGTTTCGAGAGCTCGCGCACGTACACGTCTCGAATCTTGAAGTATTCCGCCTTTGAGTTCTCACCAGCGGTTCTCACGGATTCCCTGATGGTTGGAAGTCTTGAGCAGGCGGCCTTGAACGCATCCACGTCAATGTCGGTCGGTGTGGCGGTCAGGCAAGCGTTGGTCGCAGCTACGAGCTTCGCTTCGAGGTCT
>Ga0209426_1001528_pt1 | contig 13582 bp, 12 predicted proteins | sample Deesub1362B_J571_FD_187697 | JGI IMG/M metagenome (GOLD analysis project Ga0209426, IMG submission 187697) | Deep oceanic, basalt-hosted subsurface ecosystem from Juan de Fuca Ridge flank, Pacific Ocean, CORK Borehole 1362B_J2.571 (SPAdes)... ...
CGCGCTTCGCGGGCGAGACACCTCCCCCAGGCGGGGGAGGAGGAAGAGTCGCGGCGCTCCCGACTCACCCCAGCGGCGACACGCCGAACAGCAGGCGATGCAGGAAGAACACGAACACCAGATAGAGCCCCGTCCCCGCCGCGAGCGCGATCAGGTCCGCGATCGGTTTCGTCGCCACCGGCGCGGGCTCCTTGCGGTTCACGGCCGCGAACAGGTCGATCACGGCCCAGACCAGGAACGATCCGAAGAGCAGGGTCGAGGCCTGGTCGCCATTGGCCAGCAGGTGGCCGGTCGACCAGAGGATCACGCCCAGCAGCATCGGATGGCGCACCGTCGCCTTGATCCGGCCGACCGGTCCGTTCGCGCCGGCCAGCAGCACGAAGGCGATCCAGACCAGGGCCATGGTCGCGTGACGCCCCCAGGCGGGCGGATCGTAAAGTGGCGGCGCGGCCGGGCGGAACTGGATCCAGCCCACGATGATCAGGACGAAGCCCAGCCCCGAGGCCAGCGAATAGAGCCCCTTCCACCGCTTCGGATTGGCGGCGGCCTGGGCGTCGCGGAACGGCCCGGCCAGGATCCGCGCCGAGTGGACGCCCAGGAACACGACCAGCCCCAGGATCAGAATCGTCATCAGCCCCTCCCCCTCTTCACGCGGAGAATAATCACGGAACAACGATCTCCGAAAGCCGGCGCGCGGCGGCCTGACTGGCGCCGGGACGGCCAGACGCCTAGAACCCTTTCCGATCTCAGTTGATCTAGAGGGCGCCTGTTGACGCTCCCGCTCGCGACCGGTACCGCCCAGTCATGATGGACTTTCCCGACGGCCTCTCCGCCCTCTCCGACCGCTACGACGTGGTGCTGTGCGACGTCTGGGGCGTGATCCACAACGGGGTCCGAAGCTATCCGGACGCCTGCGAGGCGCTGACCCAATGGGGTCGGACCCAGGGTCCGGTCGTGCTGATCTCGAACTCGCCGCGGCCGTCCTACGACGTCGTCGCCCAGCTGGACGGCCTGTCCGTGCCGCGCTCGGCCTGGCAAGGCTTCGTCACCTCGGGCGACGCGACCCGGGCGCTGCTGGAGCCGCACCGGGGAACCAAGGTCTGGAAGATCGGCCCCGAGCGCGACGGGCCGCTGTGGGCCGGCTTCGACCTGAGCCTGGCCGGTCCCGAGGACGCCGACTTCATCCTGTGCTCGGGCCTCTACGAGGACGAGACCGAGGTCCCCGAGGACTATCGCGACCGCCTGACGGTCGCGGCCGGCCGGGGCCTGCCGTTCATCTGCGCCAATCCCGACCGGGTGGTTCAGCGGGGCGACCGCCTGATCTTCTGCGCCGGCGCCCTGGCCGATCTCTATGAAAGCCTGGGCGGCAAGGTCGAGATGGCCGGCAAGCCCTATGGCGCGATCTACGACCTGGCCATGGCCAAGGCGGCCGAGCTGTTGGGCCGTCCGGTCGATCGCGCCCGCGTGCTATGCATCGGCGACGGCGTCATCACCGACGTCAAGGGCGCCCACGACCAGAAGCTGGCCTGCCTGTTCGTCGCCAAGGGCATCCACGGCGACAAGGCGATCGGGCCGGATGGCCGACTGGAGCCCGACGCGGTCCACGCGCTGCTGGACGCCGAGGCGGTGGGCGCGACCCACGCGATCGCCGACCTGGTCTGGTGATCGGCGCGGCCAAGAACAAGGGGATAGGGTGATGCAGGGCAAGTTTCTGGAAGAGCTGAGCGTCGGCCAGTCGGCGTCGCTGACGCGCGCGGTCGCCGAGGCCGATATCGTCGCGTTCGCGCAAGTGACCGGCGACACCAATCCGGTGCACCTGGACGCCGCCTACGCCGCCACGACCAGCTTTGGCCAGCGCATCGCCCACGGGATGCTGTCGGCCGGCTATATTTCCGCGGTTCTGGGCACCACCCTGCCCGGCCCCGGCGCGATCTATCTGTCGCAGGCGCTGAGGTTCAAGCGCCCGGTCAAGATCGGCGACGAGGTCACCGCGCAAGTCACCATCACCGAGATCAACGAGACCAAGGCCCAGGTCACCCTCTCCACCGTCTGCACGGTCAACGGCAAGGCGGTGGTCGACGGCGAGGCCGTGGTCATGGTTCCACGCAAGGCCGCCTGATGCCCCTGAAGACCGTCAACGCCTGGAAGAACCTCCCCGCCGAAGAGCGCGGCGCCGCCGTGGCGCTGGGCAATTTCGATGGCGTGCATCGCGGCCACCAGCAGGTGATCGCCCAGGCCGCCAAGGCCGCGCTGGCCACCCACGCGCCGCTGGGCGTCGTCACCTTCGACCCGCATCCGCGCCGCCTGTTCCGTCCGACCGAACCGACCTTCAAGCTGATGACCCACGGCCAGCAGGCCCGGGCGCTGGGCGGGCTGGGCGTCGACCTTCTGTATCTGCTGCCGTTCGACTTCGAGATGGCCAGCTTCGGCGACCGCGAATTCGTCGAGAAGGTTCTGGTCCAGGGCCTGGGCGTGAAACACGTCGCCGTCGGCTTCGACATCTCGTTCGGGCGGGGCCGCTCGGGCAGCGCTGAGCTGATGAAGGCCTATGGCGACGAGTACGGCTTCACCGTCTCGGTGGCCGAGCCGGTGGGCGTGGACGGCGGCGAGAAGTTCTCCTCGACCAGCGTGCGCGTCGCCTTGCGCGACGGTCGGCCCGAGCGGGCGGCGCATATCCTGGGTCGGCCCTTCGCGATCGAGGGCGTGGTCCGGCGCGGCCAGCAGCTGGGCCGCCAGCTGGGCTTCCCCACCGCCAATGTCGAGGTCGAGGACTATGTGGTCCCCCAGCTCGGCGTCTACGCCACCCGCACCCGCCTGCCCGACGGCCGCGAGGTTCCCGGCGTCGCCAACCTCGGCAACAACCCGACCACCGGCGAGGTCGAGACCCGGCTGGAGACCTGGCTGTTCGATTTCGACGAGGACCTCTACGGCCAGGTCATCGAAACCGACCTGATCGCCTTCCTGCGCCCCGAACTGAAGTTCGACAGCCTGGAGCTGATGATCGAGCAGATCCGCCGCGACGAGCAGACCGCGCGGGCGATCGTGGCGCCGGGGTTCTGACTCAGCATTCTCCCCCACCTGACCTCGCTCCGCGAGGTCTGTCCGCCCCCAGGAGGGTGGCGGAGAGATCTCTCCTCCCCCTTTTGGGGGAGGGGGACCGGCGAAGCCGGTGGAGGGGGCAGGCTCTGGCCTTGCCGCCAACCCTCTGCTATCCCCAACGCCATGAGTTTCGTTCGGAAGATTTCGCGAATTATCCGCCCGGCGTGACGCCGCCGGACGATTTCCAGCGCGCGCCGGGTTTTCCCGCCCTCTCTTCCGACACCTTTTCAAAGCCGGACACCTTTCCATGGCCGACGACGCCACGACCGCCCGCGACTATCGCGAAACCGTCTTCCTTCCCGACACCCCGTTCCCGATGCGCGCGGGCCTGCCCAAGAAGGAGCCCGAGATCCTGGAGGGCTGGGCCGCCCTGTCGCCCAAGGGCCTGTACGGCGCCATCCGCGCCAAGCGCCAGGCCGACGGCCGCCCGCTCTACGTGCTGCACGACGGCCCGCCCTACGCCAACGGCGCGATCCACATCGGCCACGCCCTGAACAAGACGCTGAAGGACTTCGTGGTCCGGTCGCGCTTCGCCCTGGGCTACGACGTCGACTATGTGCCGGGCTGGGACTGCCACGGCCTGCCGATCGAGTGGAAGATCGAGGAGAAGTTCCGTAGCCAAGGCCGCCGCAAGGACGAGGTCCCGGCCGAGGAGTTCCGCCGCGAGTGCCGCTCCTATGCCGGCATGTGGATCGAGGCCCAGAAGACCGAGTTCCAGCGCCTGGGCGTGCTGGGCGACTGGTGGAACCGCTACGCCACCATGGACTTCAGCAGCGAAGCCACGATCGTCGCCGAGTTCCACAAGTTCCTGGCCAGCGGCCAGCTCTATCGCGGCTCCAAGCCGGTGATGTGGAGCCCGGTCGAGCGCACGGCCCTGGCCGACGCCGAGATCGAGTACCACGACCACGTCTCGCCCACGATCTGGGTGAAGTTTCCGGTCACGCAAGGCTCGGACGCCGCCGTCGGCGCCAAGCTGGTGATCTGGACCACGACGCCCTGGACCATCCCGGCCAACCGCGCGGTCTCCTACAACCCCGACATCCCCTACTCGGTGTTCGAGGTGACGGCGCTGGAGGAAGGTCTCGAGTTCGAGCCCTGGGCCAAGCCGGGCGACCGCCTGATCATCGCCGACAAGCTGGCGGCCGACGTCTTCAAGGCCGCCAAGGTCGCGTCTTGGAAAACCGTTGAGGCCGTCGACTGCGAAGGCATGGTGCTGGCCCACCCGCTGGCCGACCTCGACAGCCATTACGGCTTCGCGGTGCCGATGCTGGCCGGCGACCACGTGACCGACGACGCCGGCACGGGCTTCGTCCACACCGCCCCGGGCCACGGCGCCGACGACTATCAGGTCTGGCTGGCCCACGGTCACCGCGAGATCCCCGACACCGTCGATCCGGACGGCGCCTACTATCCGCACGTGCCGCTGTTCGCGGGCCTGAAGGTCCTCGAAACCGAAGGCAAGAAGGTCGGCAAGTTCGGGCCCGCCAACGGCGCGGTCATGGAGAAGCTGATCGAGGCCGGCAACCTCTTGGCGCGCGGCCGGGTCGAGCACAGCTATCCGCACAGCTGGCGCTCCAAGGCCCCGGTGATCTTCCGCAACACCCCGCAGTGGTTCATCCGCATGGACCACGCCGTGGACAGCCTGGGCGGCAAGACCCTGCGCGAGGTCGCGGTCCAGTCGCTGGCCGACACCGCCTTCCACCCCGAGGCCGGCCGCAACCGGATCGGCGCCATGGTCGAGACCCGTCCCGACTGGCTGATCAGCCGTCAGCGCAACTGGGGCACGCCGCTGGCCATGTACGTGGACAAGGCGACCGGCCACCCGCTGAACGACCCCGAGGTCAACGCCCGGATCCTGGACGCCATCCGCGAGGGCGGCGCCGACGCCTGGTTCACGCGCCCCGACAGCGAATTCCTGGGCCATCACGACCCGGCCCAATACGAGAAGATCACCGACATCCTGGATGTCTGGTTCGATAGCGGCTGCACCCACGCCTTCACGATCGAGGGCCGCGAAGACAGCCACTGGCCGGCCGATCTTTATCTCGAAGGCTCTGACCAGCACCGCGGCTGGTTCCAGTCCTCGCTGCTCGAAGGCTCCGGCACGCGCGGCCGAGCGCCGTACAAGGCCGTCCTGACCCATGGCTTCACCATGGACGAGAACGGCGAGAAGATGTCCAAGTCCAAGGGCAACACGATCGAGCCGCAGGCGATCACCAAGGAGTCCGGCGCCGAGATCCTGCGCCTGTGGGCGGCCATGGTCGACTATTCGGAGGACCAGCGGATCGGCAAGACGATCCTGGCCACCACGACCGACGCCTATCGCAAGCTGCGCAACACGATGCGCTACCTGCTGGGGGCTCTCGCGGGCTTCACCGAGGAGGAGCGCGTCACCGACTACGCCGACTTCCCGCCGCTGGAGAAGTACATCCTGCACCGCCTGTGGGAGCTGGATGGCCAGGTGAAGGCCGCCTACGAGGCCTATCGCTTCAGCGACGTGATCCGGCCGCTGATCGAGTTCTGCCAGGGCGACCTGTCGGCCCTCTATTTCGACGTGCGCCGCGACAGCCTCTATTGCGACCGCCCCGACGCCCTGAAGCGCCGGGCCTATCGCACGGTGCTGGACGAGGTGTTCAACCGCCTGACCATCTGGCTGGCCCCGCTGGCCAGCTTCACGATGGAAGAGGCCTGGGTGACGCGCTTCCCCGAGGCCGGTCCGGTGGCGCTGCGGGTGATCCCCGAGCGCGTCGACGCCTGGCGCAACGACGCCGAGGCCGCCCGCTGGGCCAAGGTCGAGACCGTCACCAGCGTCGTCATGGGCGCCTTGGAGGTCGAGCGCCGCGAAAAGCGCATCGGCTCGGCCCTGGAGGCCGCGCCGGTGGTGCATGTGGCCGATCCCGAGCTGCTGGCCGCCTTCGAGGGCCTGGACGCCGCCGAGGTGTTCCGAACCTCGGCCGCGACCCTGACGGCGGGCGACGCCGGCGCGTTCCGCATCGACGAGGTCAAGGGCGTGTCGGTCGATCCGAACAAGGCCGAAGGCAAGAAGTGCGCCCGCTCGTGGCGCATCCTGCCGGAGGTCGGAACCGATCCGCGCTATCCGGAGCTTAGCCTTCGCGACGCCGACGCCGTGGCCCACTGGGACGCGACGCGCGGCTAAGGAAATCTCCCTCTCCCATGGGGAGAGGGGCAGGGGTGAGGGGATAGGCCGGCCGTCGGCGTAACCCCTCACCTCCCGCCGCCTTCGCGGCGGGTCCCTCCTCTCCCTCTGGGAGAGGACTTCAGAACGGGGGACGACGCGCTTGAAAATCACCCGCCTCGGCTGGATCGCCTACGCCGTCGCCGCCGCGACGGTCGTGCTGGACCAGGCGTCCAAGCTCTGGATCCTGGGCCTTTTGGGCCGCGAGCAGGGGGCCAGCCTGCCGCTGCTGGGGCCGGTCCACCTGACCATGGTCCATAATTACGGCATGAGCTTTGGCCTGCTGCGGAACGGAGACTGGGGCCGCTGGCTGCTGATCGGCTTCTCGCTCGTCGTGGCGGTCGGCCTGTCCGTCTGGGCCCGCAAGATGACCAAGATTCTGCCGGCCCTGGGCGTCGGCATGATCATCGGCGGGGCGATCGGCAACAACCTGATCGACCGGGTGCTATACGGGTACGTCGTCGATTTCATCGACGTCTCGCGACTCTATTTCCCCTGGGTGTTCAACGTCGCCGACTCCGGCATCTCCGTCGGCGTGGCGCTTCTGCTGCTCGACAGCTTCCTGGGCGAGGAAAGCAAGCTGTCCCACCAGACCGAATGACGCCGCATTCGCGTGGGAGATTGGCGCCCGCGCGAGGATGTCGTATCGAGAGCGTCCGAAATTTGGGCCGGGGGTCGGCCTGCTGGAGCATGGTTTGATGAGTTTCAATCGGGTCGCGACCGTGAGCGCCCTGACCGCCGTGGCCGCTATCGCGCTGTCCGGCTGCACCTCGGCCCAGAAGGCTCTGGGCATGAGCAAGGTGGTCCCCGACGAATTCCGCGTGGTCAGCAAGGCCCCGCTGGCCGTGCCGCCGGACTACGCCCTGCGCCCGCCGGCGCCCGGCGAGCCGCGCCCGCAGGAGCTGCAGCCGGAAAGCGCCGCTCGCGCCGCCCTGATCGGCCAGAGCAACGCGGCCAACCGCTCGGAAGGCGAAAAGCTGCTGGTCGCCCGCGCCGGCTCCGAAAAGGCCGATCCGCTGATCCGCTTCGTGGTCGACGACGAGAACGGCGACCTGGCCCACAAGGACGAGAGCTTCGCCCAGAAGGTGATGTTCTGGCGCAAGGGCCAGTCCAAGACCACGGTGGCCACCGCCGCCGCCTCGGGCGCCAACGCCCCGGTCGAGGTCGACGCCGCCGCCGAGGAGGCCCGCCTCAAGAAGCTGGTCGGCACGGGCGGCGTGGTCATCACCCGCGAAAAGAAGACCGGCATCAAGCTTCCGGGCCTGTAAGGCCACGCCTGGGCCTGGAAAAACGAAACGGCCCGGAGGCGATGCTTCCGGGCCGTTGTTTTTAGCGCGACCGGCGATCAACCGCGCGGGTCAAGGCCCGCCGTCGGTTCGATCTCGGATCAGGCCGCTTCGCGGATGTGGGCGGGGAACACGTCGTCCATCCGCAGATAGGTGATCAGGCGGTTTTCCATCGAGATGATCGCCTGGATGTAGCGCAGCTCCTCGACGCCGACGTCCGGGGCCGGCTGCAGGCTTTCGCGCGGCACGGTGAAGGTCTCGGACACGGCGTCGACCAGGATGCCCGCCAGGCGGTCCTGGCACTCGACGACCACGATCACGTGGCGGGTCTCGGGGATGGTGACGCCCAGGCCCAGGCGGTTGCGCAGATCGATGACCGGCATGATCGCGCCGCGCAGATTGATGACGCCGCGCATATAGGCCGGGGCGTGCGGGATCGGGGTGGCGGGCGTCCAGCCGCGGATCTCGCGGACGGTCTTCACGTCGATGCAGAACTCCTGCTCGCCGATGCAGAACGAGATCAATTCCAGAGCGGGCGCGGTGTTGTCGGTCATGGCGAAGGTCCCGGGTCGAATGAACGGACCAGAACAGCGGTCTGGCGTTGGTCGGTCCCTAGAAGAGCCCGATCGTCCTTTAACAAGCGTTAAGGCTGAGATGGGCGGAGCGCGCCGAATTGTCGCGTTCCGCCCAATATGAGTCTCAAGCCTCGTCCAGGCCCTCGTCGCCGTCGTCGGCGAGGTTGAACTCGTACCAGACGCCGTTCAGCACGCCGAACGCGACGGCCAGACCTAGGCCCAGGATCCAGGTGAAGTACCACATGGGAGTCGTCTCCTTCGGATCAGTAGAGATCGGGGTTGGTGGCCAGGGCGCCGGTGGTGCTGCGGCCCCACAGCACCCGGTAGACGAAGGCCGTGTAGGCCAGGATCAGCGGCAGGAAGACCACGGTCACGACCAGCATGATGAACAGGGTCATGTGGCTGGACGAGGCGTTCCACACCGTCAGGCTGGAGCGCGGGTCGATCGAGCTGGGCAGGATGAACGGGAACATCGACAGACCCACCGTTCCGACGATCCCGGCGGCCGAGGCCGACGAGCCGGTGAACGCCGCCCAGGCCTTGTTGAACCGCAGGCCGGCCAGGGCCAGGGCCGCGCCGGCGAAGCCCAGCACCGGAGCGGTCAGCATCCAGGCGTGGCGGCCGTAGTTGTCGAGCCAGGCGCCGGGCGCGCGGACGGCGGCGACGCCCCGCAGCGGGTTGGAGGGTCCGGCCGCGTCGGCCAGGCCGTCGATCCGGAAGCCCATGCCGCCGAACGCCACCCAGAAGCCGCCGGCCGCGAACAGCACGATGCTGGCCAGGGCCGCGATCTCGCCGAACAGGCAGGCGCGCTCGGTCACCGGGCCTTCCTCGGCCTTGATGGTGATCCAGGCCGCGCCATGCAGCACCAGCATGGCCACCGACAGGAGGCCGCACAGCAGGGCGAACGGCGAGAACAGGGCGATGAACGCGCCGTCATAGAAGGCCCGCAGGTCGCCATCCAGGCGGAAGGGCGCGCCTTGCAGCACATTGCCCAGGGCCACGCCGTAGCAGAGCACCGGAACGAAGCCGCCGACGAACAGGCCCCAGTCCCAGAACGACCGCCAGCGCGGATTGGGCCGCTTGGACCGGTACTTGAAGCTGACCGGCCGCATGATCATCGCCGCCAGCACCACGAACATGGCCAGGTAGAAGCCCGAGAAGCTGACGGCGTAGACGAACGGCCAGGCCGCGAAGATCGCGCCGCCGCCCAGGATGAACCACACCTGGTTGCCCTCCCAGGTCGCGCCGACGGTGTTGATCACCATCCGGCGCTCCTCGTCGGTCTTGGCGACGAAGGGCAGCAGGGCGCCGACGCCCATGTCGAAGCCGTCGGTCAGGGCGAAGCCGATCAGCAGCACGCCGACCAGCGCCCACCAGATGACGCGCAGCGTGGCGTAGTCGAGGGGAAGTTCCATGACTATGCGCTCCTTTAGGCCACGGCCGGTTCGGGCTCGGGGAGCGAGCCGCCGGGGACGGGGTCGTGCTTGGCGAACGGCCCCTTGTTGATGGTGCGAACGATCAGGCCGATCTCGACGACGGCCAGCGACCCGTAGAGCAGGGTGAAGGCCGTGATGCTGATCAGCAGCTGCGGGACCGAGAGACTGGAGGCCCCCAGGAAGGTGGGCAGCACGCCGTCCACCGCCCAGGGCTGGCGGCCCATCTCGGCCAGCACCCAGCCCAGCTCGGCCGACAGCCACGGCAGCGGCAGGGCGGCCACGGCCAGGACCAGGAACCACTTGGTGTCATGCTTGCGCAGGGTGACCAGCAGGAAGGCCGTGGCGAACAGGGCGATCATCAGGAAGCCGACCCCCGCCATGACGCGGAAGGACCAGAACATCACCGGCACCGGCGGCACGACGTCCCAGGCCGTCTTCTTGATCAGGTCGGGCGAGGCCTGGCGCGGATCGGCGACATAGCGCTTCAGCAGCAGGGCGTAGCCCAGGTCGCGGCGGTGAGCCTCGAAGGTGGCGCGGGCGGCCATGTCCTTGGGATTGGCCTTCAGGGTCTCCAGCGCGCCATAGGCGACGACGCCCGACTCGATCCGCGTCTGGGCCTTGGCCACCAGCTGGAAGATGCCCTCGACCGGCTTGTCGACGCTGCGCGTGGCGATCAGGCCCAGCACATAGGGGATCTTGATCTCGTTATGGGTGGTCCGCGTCTTCAGGTCGGGAATGCCGAAGGCGGTCAGGCCGGCGGGCGCGGGCTCGGTGTTCCACATGGCCTCGAGGGCCGCCAGCTTCATCTTCTGGTTATCGGTCAGGGCGTAGCCGCTCTCGTCGCCCAGCACCACGACCGACAGCGACGAGGCCAGGCCGAACGCGGCCGCGACGGTCATCGACCGCTTGGCCACCGCCACGTACTTGCCGCGCAGCAGATAGAGCGCCGAGATCCCTAGCACGAACACCGCGGCGATCACGTAGCCGGCGCTGACGGTGTGGACGAACTTGGCCTGGGCCACCGGGTTGAACAGCACGTCGCGGAAGCTGGAGACCTCCATGCGCATGGTGTCGGGGTTGAAGGTCGCGCCCATCGGGTTCTGCATCCAGCCGTTGGCGACCAGGATCCACAGGGCCGACAGGTTGGTGCCCAGGGCCGTCAGGAACGTCACCGCCAGGTGGCCGACGCGGCTGAGCTTGTCCCAGCCGAAGAACATCAGGCCGACGAAGGTCGCTTCCAGGAAGAAGGCCATCAGCCCTTCGATCGCCAGCGGGGCGCCGAAGATGTCGCCGACATAGTGCGAGTAGTAGGACCAGTTCATGCCGAACTGGAATTCCATCGTGATGCCGGTGGCGACGCCAATGGCGAAATTGATCCCGAACAGCACGCCCCAGAAGCGCGTGACGGTTCGCCAGATCGGGCGCTTGGTCATCACATAGATGCTCTCCATGATGACCAGCATGAAAGAGAGCCCCAAGGTCAGGGGCACGAACAAAAAGTGGTAGAGAGCGGTGAGCGCGAATTGGAGGCGCGATAGGTCTATGACGGCGGGGTCCATGGACAACTCCGAGACGAACGGCCAATGATCGCATCGACCGAGAGCCCCGCTCTAGACCCGTGCGACCACCCGGTCCTTGATCAGCATCAAGGACCGGAGACGCCGCCACCCTACACTCTGCCCATGGGCGCCGTCACAGCACAGTTGAATTCCGAACACGAGGCCAAGGCCTGGTTGACTAGAACCGCGCGGCTGGGCGGCCCAGCCGCTCGCCGGGCCGGGCTGTGGGTCCTGATGGACGGCGCGGCCGCGATCGGCTTCGCCGCGGGCCTCGCCTTCGGGGTCGACGCCATCGCCGAGCGCAAGGGTCCGGGCGCGCTGGCCGTCTGGCTGGGCCTCGTCCTGGCCGCCAGCGCCCTGCGCGGCGGATTGTCGCTGCTGGCCGCCTCGGCCGGCGCCCAGGCGGCGCGGGAGACCAAACGGGCGGCCCGAAGCGATCTGGTCGCCGCCCTCTTCAGCGGTCCGCGCCGCCCCGTCGGCGCGGGCGCCACGGCCCTGGTCGAGGGGATCGAGGCGCTGGATGGGTTCTTCGCCCGCTTCCTGCCCGCCCGTCTGGCCGCCACGGTCCTGCCGTTGCTGCTGATCGCCGTCGCCGCGATCGCCAGCCCCATCAGCGCGGCGATCCTGCTGGGCGCCATGATCCCGTTCATCGCCGCCATGGCCCTGGCCGGGACCCTGGCCGCCGCCGAGTCCCGCGCCCAGTTCCAGGCCCTGGAGCGGCTTTCGGGCCTGTTCCTGGACCGCGTCCGCGCCCTGCCCGTGGTGCTGGCCTTCGAGGCCGAGGGAACGACGACCGCCGCCCTGTCCCGCGCCGCCCGCGACCTGGCCGAGCGCACGATCCGCGTGCTGCGGGCCGCCTTCCTGTCCTCGGCAGCGCTGGAGTTCTTCGCCGCCCTGTCGGTGGCCCTGGTGGCGGTCTATTGCGGCTTCAACCTGCTGCGCCTCTTGCCCTTCCATGTGCCCGAGCAGCTGGACCTGAAGCGCGCCTTCTTCGTGCTGGCCCTGGCGCCCGAGGTCTACGCCCCGATGCGGCGCCTGGCCGCCGCCTATCACGACCGCCAGGCCGCGCAGGCCGCCGCCGCCAGCCTCTCGACCTTCGTCCCGCCCGCGCCCAAGCCCGCCGACGCCCCGCTGGCGGGCGCGCCGACCATCGTCTTCGAGGGCGTCACCGCCCGCTATCCGGACACCGACGCCCCGGCCGTGGACGGCTTCTCCCTGAAGGCGCGGGCGGGAACGATCACCGCCCTGGTCGGGGCCAGCGGCGCGGGCAAGAGCACCCTGCTGAACCTGCTGCTGGACTTGGCGCCGCTGACCGGCGGACGCATTCTGGCGGATGGTCGTCCTTGTACGGATCTTTCGCGCGAGATCGCCTGGGCCGGTCAGTCGCCGCTGATCCTGCCCGCCTCGATCGCCGACAACATCGCCCTGTCGCGCCCCGACGCCTCGCGGGCCGAGATCGCGGCGGCGGCCCGGGCCGTGGGCCTGACGCTAGACCGCCCCGGCGGACTGGACTTCGTGCTGGACGAACGCGGCGGCGGTCTTTCCGGCGGCGAGCGGCGGCGGCTGTCGCTGGCCCGCGCCCTGCTGAAGCCCGCGCCGATCCTGCTGCTGGACGAGCCGACGGCCAATCTCGACGCCGCGGCGGAGGCGGAGCTGCTGAGCGCGATCCGAGAAGCCGCCAAGGGCCGCACAACCCTGGTCGCCACCCATTCCGAAGCCGTCGCCGCCCTCGCCGACCAAGTGGTGCGGCTGTGATCGCGTCCGTCTCGTCCCAATCCCAACTCCAACCGTCATCCCGCGCTTTATGCGCGGGACCCATTTGTCCGCCGCACGGGCGGAACAGGGTGAATGCTCACGTGGAAGCTGAACTATGGGTCCCGCGCATAAAGCGCGGGATGACGGTGGTAGGGTCGAGGCGGCAAGCGTCATGAGCCCCCCCAACACGCCCCTCGACATCCTGATCCGCGAGCAGAAGCGCGTCCACGCCGGCAACCTGCGGCTGGCGATCGTCAGCGCCGTCGGCGTGGCCGTCGCCTCGACCGCCCTGCTGGGCCTGTCCGGCTGGTTCATCGTGGCCAGCGCCCTGGCCGGCGCGGCCGGCGTCGCGGCGGCCCAGGCCTTCAACGTGCTGTTGCCCAGCGCCACGATCCGGCTGCTGGCCATCGTCCGCACCGCCGCCCGCTATGGCGAGCGTTTGACCGGTCACGCCGCCGCCCTGCGCGCGCTGGCGGCCATCCGCCCCGCCCTGTTCGCCAGCCTGGCGGCCGCTCCCCCGGCCGAGGCCCTGGCCCTGTCGCGCGGCGAGGCCTCGGCCCGGCTGGTCCAGGACGTCGACGCCGTGCAGACGCTGTTCGTGAGGCTGTCCGCCCCGTGGGGCGCGATGGCCGGGGCCGCCGCCGCCATCGGGCTGACGGCGCTGGCGAATGCGACG
>Ga0209426_1001529_pt1 | contig 13575 bp, 7 predicted proteins | sample Deesub1362B_J571_FD_187697 | JGI IMG/M metagenome (GOLD analysis project Ga0209426, IMG submission 187697) | Deep oceanic, basalt-hosted subsurface ecosystem from Juan de Fuca Ridge flank, Pacific Ocean, CORK Borehole 1362B_J2.571 (SPAdes)... ...
GCTGGTATTGTCCCAGGATGGATTACCCGCGGCAGCGGAAGGCAAGGCAGCGTGAACCGGGCGCAATTTGTTTTTGGAGAGATTGTCCGAGCCCGCCTCACCGGCCTGCTTCCGGTCATCCTGCGAACTCAGGCCCAGGCCGAACGGATGCTGCAGGTGCCCCGGGTCACCGGGATCAGCGTGGCTACGGAACCCGTGCCGTGGCGTGCGGGCCGGGTCAGAGTTCATTTCAGTGCGGAGCATGCCGACCGGGTGGTTGAGTACGCTTTCCAGTTTCAACCGTCCGGTATGCCCCCGGATCCCCGTGCGTGGATCCCGCTGGGCCAATCCACTTCATTCGCCTACCTCTTCGTGGACGATCGATCTCCAGAGAGTCAGACGCTCTACATCCGGGCCCGCGGATCAGGGGGATCGACCAACGTCCGTTCCGCGGCATTCACCGTAGCGTACGGGCCATGGCGGTGGCGAATGCCCCCCTCTTCGGGATCGGAATCGGCCATGGCTTCGGACACCACGCCTCCTGCCAGGCCATCGGTGCGCATCCCGCTCTACGTGGGTCCTGTTTCTGAATTCGGTGCAGAGTGGCGAGCGGAAGACTCCGAGTCGGGTATCATCGGTTGTCGCTACCGGGTCTACAAGTACAGGCGCCCTGCAAGGCTTTTCAGAGAGGAGTACGGAGCTGAGCTGCAAAGGCTGGAGCAGGCGGTAGAGTACTGGGGCGTTCAGGAGGTGCCGCTCTGGGCGTCAGGCGCGATTCCGTTCGATTCCAAGCTTTGGGAACCGGTTACCGAATGGCGTGTGGTGGGCGGGCTTCGGCGCGTAACTGTCCGCGGGGTAGAGCTGGAGGACAACGCGGTCTACCGGGTGGGTGTTCAGGCGGTGAACGGCGATAGCCTTTGGAGCGGAATCGGGTACTCCAACCCAATGATGACGGACTTCACTCCGCCCGATCGGCCGGATATCCAGGATATCAGAACGTTGGCGCTTCGGACGGTTCGGAGCAAAGTGGAGGTCAACTACCGTCCAGTCCTTGAGATGCGTTGGAAGGGGTCGTCCGACGGAGAGTCGGGCGTTCGCACCTACCAGATCGCTTTCACCGGGCGGCCTCTTTCCCGGTGGCCGGGAGACGAATTCATCGACGTGGGGCAAAGGTTGTCCTGGCGACAGGTTGGGGACCCCTTTACATTCGGCGACACAATTTACGTGAATGTGGTGGCGGTTAACCATGCTGGCGTTCCGAGTGAGATTCATTCTTCTCCGGTATTCCTCGAGGACCCGACGCCACCACTGGCACCGCACATCTCCGTTCCAAGATGGGTCTCCTCCGGGAGTGAACTGATAGTGCGTGTGGTGCGTCCTTCGGAAGATCCGGAAACCGGTATTGTGGCATATGAGTGCGGTGTCAGCGGGGATGCAGGTGCCGCTCCTGCACGCTGGACTACGATCGCCCCACGCGCGGAGACCGGACAGTCCGGATACGAACCGTCAGCCCTGCAGAACCTGTGGCTGAAGGAACTGTCGCTCCAGCACAACGCTTCCTACTACGCTGTTGCCCGTGCGGTGAACGGTAGCGGGCTGCGCAGCAGGATCGCATCATCCGGATCTTTCCGGGTCGATCTGACACCGCCGCGGCGGCCCATTGTGCGCGTCTCGGTCAACCGGTCGGGAGGAGTCATCGTCGCCCTGTCCAGTGTGCAAGATCCGGAATCCGGGATTGTGTCGGTGCAAATTGCTTTTGGTTCACGTCGAGGCGGAGACGACATACTCGGATGGCGGCGCTACACCGGACGCATAACATCCTCTTTCGAGTGGAGGTTTCCGTATGATCAGCTGAGAAATCAGGTGCAGTCAGGAAGATTGTACTGGGTGACTGTGCGAGTGAAAAATGCTGCCGGATCTATCACCGAGGTTTCCAGGAGTTTCCAGTATGTGCGGCAGCTAACTTTCCGGTCCGCAAATAAATGATTGCGCTAACCACGACATCGGACTGGGTAATGCAGTCTTTGGGAATCGCCAATGTTATTGCCGAAAGGGTTTGAAATGAGAGGGAAGGCATTGCTTCTCGCGGTTGGGTTTTTGTTCTCGGGATTGCTCTCCACGTTTACGGGTCGCGAGGTACGGGCGGCTGAGCAGCCAGCGGTTTACCTGGTACGCGGAGACACCGTTTTCATCTGGATGACCCGAGACATCCGCCGCGGGTGGGGGCTGGACGTGTACCGGAGGGCTCCCGGTGAGAGTGAATTCCGCAAACTCACAAAACGACCCGTCCGGCCGGCGCAGAATCCGGACGAGATGCAGAGAATCCTTGGCTCGTCCTATCCGTGGGTCGAGCGAGCGCTGGAAGCGGACAACGCCTTTCAGGTATGGCGGCGCCTTCAGAGCGGTGGCATTCGCGGCTGGCTTCTGTCCCTCCTTGACCGAAGGGTGGCCCGAGCCCAGGGCCGTCTCTTCGCAGACACAGCGGCCACCGGCCCCGGCCCGTTTCTGTACAAAATTGTCTTCGTGGATGGGCGCGGACGTTCTCGAGGCTCGTTTGAACTCAAAGTCGTGAAGGTGGAGCGGCTCCCGGCTGCACCGGGTAATCTTCAGGCCCAACCCGGAGACGCACGGGCCATCCTGAGGTGGGAATACCCGCCCTGGACGGGCAATCCGCAGGATATGACGGTTCAGTTCCGGGTGTACGGGAAGGGACCCGGTGAGGCCGGGTATCGTCTGATAAACCGCCGGTTCATCCTGCGGGAGCAAAAGCGACAATTTGAGTACACGGTTCTGTGGCTGAAGAACAATGCCCCATATGCGTACTACGTGGTCGCTGTGGATGCCCTGGGACGGGAAGGGGAACCTTCGGACACCGTTACTGTGGTTCCCCGGGATGTGGTTCCTCCGAGAATGCCTCAACGGTTGTTCGCACAGGTGGATAGCACCACCGTTCATTTGATGTGGACCCCAAACGTGGATCTGGATTTGGCGGGCTACCGGGTTTACCGGGCGCTGTCCCTCGGGGGGCCGTATCGTCAGGTGTCGGGGCTGATCCCTGCCGAAACTCCCTATTTCGACGACGAGAAGCTGAAACCGGGTGCGTTGTACTTTTACCGCGTATCGGCGGTCGACTCGGCCGGGAACGAGAGCCAGAAGTCGAACGCGTATTCCGTCGCAATTCGGGATTGGTGGGCGCCCCAACCTCCGGTGAAAGTATCGGCGCAATTTACCGGCACCGGGCTGAAGATCCAGTGGGAGCCCTCGCCCTCCGAAGACGTGCGCGGATATTACGTGTACCTGGGTGAGCTGGAACGCCAGCTTCCGCGCAAGACACTGGAGATGTTACCGGACAAGGAACGGACGTATTTCGTCCCCCGTAAGGATCTGGTTCCAGGGCGCACGTACTGGCTGGCGGTAACGGCATTGGACCAGGGAGGCAACGAGAGCCCTCAACAGCGTATTCGCGTGGAGGTTCCGGACTGGGCCGCTCCCGCATCTCCTGCTTTTCTGGTTGCGCGGTCATTGCCCGATGGTTCCGTGGAATTGACGTGGGGGGCGAGCATGTCGCTCGATGTTTCCGGCTACAACCTGTACCGTAACGACTCGCTGCTCGCAGGCATGGGCCGGGATGTTCACCGGTACCGCGACGCTTTCGTAAAGAAGGGGCAAACCTACTACTACTCGGTGGCCGCGGTCGATTCGGTCGGCAACGAGAGTGAACGGAAACGTGCCACAGTGACGCCGCGCGATCAGGTGCCGCCTCCGGCCCCTCGAGATGTCCGGGCAAAGCTCACCCCACACGGCGTTCAACTTACCTGGGGCCGGGTGATCGCGAAGGATCTGGCGGGGTTCCACGTGTACCGCTCGGATCTGCCTACCGGCGTGTTCGAGCGGCTGACCAAAGAGCCTCTCCGTGTGCGTGAGTTCTTGGACCCTGTAGGGACTGCCCGGCACTGGTACCGTGTGCGGGCGGTAGATACTTCGGGAAATCAGAGCGCCTGGAAAACAGCCGTGCAGGCCCGTTAGCGGTGCGAAGGGGCTCAGATGAAATAGAAAACAACAGGAGTTTATCGAATTGCTAATTCACCAAAACCGGGTGCCATAGAGCTGGGGAAATGGGGAATGGCCTCATTCAAATGGGCGGAACGATGATAGGCCGCTGGTGGGGCCCTGTGACAGCGACACTGCTGTCTCAAAAACCCGGTAACAAATCCGGAAACTCCTGGGGTGTAGCGATGCGGCAATACAGGGTGGACACCATGGAGCGCCGAAGCAGCAGAAGAAGGTTATGGCAGGGGCCGTTGGCCTGCTGGATTGCCTCTTTCCTGCTCCTGATCCTTCTTTCTGGCAATTCCTGGGCCCAATCCACCCTGGCCGCGGGAAAGCGTGCCCTGGAGACGGGAGATTTTGAAAAAGCGGCAATCCTCCTGGATGAAGCCCTGGTGCGATATCCCACGGTTCGGGAGGTCTATTTTCTGGCGGCAACAGCCCATCTGAAGCGGGGAGATGTGGACGCGGCGATTGAACGGATGCGAAAGGGGCTCACCTATTTCGCCTCTGACCCCGATTATCGCCTCAAACTGGGATCTCTTTTGCTGGAGGCAGGGCGACCAGCGGAGGCTGCCCGGCAGCTCGAACATGCCAGGCGACTGGATCCGTTTCGGCTGGAGATCCGTCAGGCTCTGGGTGAGGCCTACCTGGCCCAGGGCAACAGACATTTCCGCGAGGGGGATTACGGGGACGCGGCAAAAGTCTTCCGGCAGGCACGGCAACTTTTGGACGATTGGCGCGTGCTCTACAACCTTGGCCTTGCATGGCTAAAAGCCGGGCAAATGGACTCTGCGTTGGCAGCAGCCAGCGATGGGTTGCGACAATGGCCCGGCCAGAAAGAATTCTTGGTTCTGCGTGCCGCTGCCCTCGAAAAGAAAGGAGATGTTGAAGCGCTTACGGAAACATACGAGCATCTCTGGCAGGTCTTTCCAGACAGCCTCGCTATTGGCCTGGATCTGGCCCAGCTTTACGGGGCCAGCCGACAATTCAGGAAGGCGGAGGCGCTCTATGATACCCTCATGGATCGCTACCCGGAAGAGCGTCAAGTTTACAGTGCCGCTGCTCAGTATTATGAAAAACTCCTGGATTACGAGCATGTTCGCGAAATTTACGGCCGGTTGCTCCGCGTATACCCTGGCGATCGAGAAGCTCAACTGGCAATTGCCCGTGCCTGGGAAGCGGAAGGGAAATGGGCCAGCGCCGCACAGACCTACGAGCAGATGCTTCAAGTAGACGGCAACGATACGGAACTTCTGGCGAATCTTGTGAATGCGTATCGTGAAGCGCGCTTGTGGACCCAAATGGCCAACGCCGCCGAACGGCTTAAGAATCTTGACCCTCGGAACCGGCAGGTCTGGCTCACACTGGGTGAAGCTTACAGACAATCGGCACGGTTTGATGAAGCCCTGCATGCTTTTCGGACCGCCGCTGCCGTGGACAGCTTTTGGGCAAAACCGTGGATTGAGATGGGCAAGATTTATGAAGCCCGGATGAGACCGCAACAGGCGGTGAAGGCCTATCAGAGAGCGATTTTCCTGGGAACTGCCGAACCCCTGCCATATCACCGCCTGGCCATGCAGATGCTCGCTGAAAAAGACACCGGTGCCTTTCGCCGATATGTGGAACGGGCCGCCATAAAGGCGGTCCGGGCAATTCTGCAGCTCGAGGGGAACGTGCGCACCCAGCTCAAGGATGGGGCATTGTTCGAGCCTCAGAGAGCTGTCCGTATGCACGGATCAATACGTCGGGTACGGGAATACGAGCAGATTCTAAGGGAATCGCTTGAAGCCCTCCGAAAAGCTTCTCCGGAGACCTTCGAGACATTTCTCCAGGAGATCCTTTCGCTGTTTCCGCAGGCAAAGGCCCTCTGGCTCTACAAAGGGCAGATGCTCGAGCAAATGGGCCGCTGGAGCGAAGCCGAAGAAACCTACCGGAAAATCCTGCGCCTGGACGTCCTGACCGCAGAGGCACACCGGGGCCTGGCGCGGTCGCTGGAGGCGCGCGGAAGGACAGCCGAGGCCTACCGAGAATACCTCCGGATTTTGGCGTTCGATTTCAACGATGACCGGATTTATGCGAAAACTGTGGAATTGGCTGAGCGGGCGGGCCGTCTCCCGGAATTGATCAGCCGCTTTCAACAGATGCAAAAACTTCATCCGGAAAGTGCGCTTCTACCCAAATATCTTGAGATCGCGAGAAAACGAATGAAAAAGGACAGGGCGGAGTTTGCGAAATGAGGCGAATAATAGGGGCAAAATTCGCTGCGGTGGTGTGCCTTCTGGGTATAACCGTTCCTCTCTGCGCACAGGTAGCACGGCTCAGCGGAACAGCTGGAGTGTACGGCGAGCTGTACGGCATAGAGGGACGGGAGGGCCGCCGGGATCCTTCGCTGGGCCGGCTCTATATCCGTCCCACCCTGACAGTTCTGGGGATGAATTTCCCCTTTGAGATCTACGTGTCTACAGAAGAGACGCGGTTTCGGCAATCTTTCAACCGGATTGGAATCGACCCGCAGTGGAAATGGATAACTTTCCACGTCGGCGATTTCTATCCACAAATGGGCAGTTACATAAGCGGCATTCGGGTACGGGGGCTTGGTGTTGATCTTCGTCCCGGGATTTTTCGCCTGTCCGCTTGGGGCGGACGGGCTCAGCGGGCTGTGCCCGGTTCCGCCTACAGGAGAGATATCTGGGGGGTCCTCATTGGCCTTGGCCGCGAACATAGCAACTATTTCGATCTCTTTTTAATTATGGCCACCGATGATACTTCCTCTTTGCAGGATTCGATTGCGTTCGGAGTCACACCCCAACAGAATCTTGTGATTGGAACGCGCGGCCAAATAAGTCTTTTTCGGCACCGGTTTTCGGTCCGCGTGGAAGCGGCAGGTGGACTCCATACGCGAGATTTGAGGAGCGCTTCCACGGACTCCATGCTGAGGAAAGAACTTCCATCCGGTTTTGAAGGTGTGTACGATGCTTTATCCGGCGTTTTCGAACCACGGCTCAGCACCCGGGCGGATTATGCGTTCCGCTTGGAAATGCGCCTGCGCCTCAGTCGTTTCCAGTTCACCTGGCGTACCGCAAGGGTGGGGCCCGGCTTTGTGTCGCTTGCTATGCCGTACACGGTAAACGACCGCAAACAGACGGACTTCAGGGGGGCCGTACGCCTTATTCCGGGCAAAATGACGTTGACCGGGCAATACACGACTTACCGGGACAACCTGCAGGATGACAAAGATCGAACGACCGGGCGAAACTCTTGGAACGTCGCCTTGCAGATTCGCCCCTGGCGGAGCACTTCAGTAAGAATAAATTATGGCGGCGGCGTCGTGGTTCGCGAAGATTCTTTGCGGACCGAATTCGAAGGCCAGCGCAGCGGGCTCCGCCTGACACAAAGATTCCATTTTTTAGGTCGGGCCATGCGGATTCAGCTCAATTTCACACAACGTTTTTCCCGGCGCTGGCGCGGAGAATACGATATCGCCAATCTGGTTGGCTACTGGGACCTGGACTGGAGCCGTGGGTTCTCTACCGGATTGAGCTTTGGCTCCGCATCCAACAAGTACCTCGGCGAACGGATCCGGCTCACTATTGTGGGTGCCCGTGCCCGGTACCGCTCTTTGAAAGGCCGTCTTACAAACCGTTTCAGCATCCGTTTCCGTATCGGAAGCGATTATATCTCTTCCACTACGGGAATGAATATGCGATGGCGCCTGTCACCATCTGCCGGGCTATCCCTTTCTGTCCGGCACACCATCTATTCCCGGAGCGGTCTTTCTTACCGGGAAACCCTCGCGCGCCTGTCTTTGGACTACCGGTTTGGCCGCTAAAAGGCCGCGGAACAACTTGCCGATGTTTTGCCGGCACAGGGGGATATCAGCTTCTGCTTTCCGTTGGTCAATTTCAAAACTCCGGCGCATCTTCAGCAGTTCATTCGATGTGGTTTCCTCCGCAGTTTCAATCCACAGACCGCTGCGGGGATAAATATCAGGAGAAAATCGGGCACCTTTCGGTGAATGCCGCTCGGCTGTCACCTTTCCGGTAAAGCCCGCCAGCGGAGTCAAATTTTCTCCGCCCGTCTGGCAAGATGGAATTGTCCGTTCTCTGGGGGGCTAATATGGCAGTGGAGCATGGGTAATTATTCGGCTGCATCCCGTCTTTTGAAAGAGCGTTTAATCCGATGGTGCCCGGAAAGATGAATAAAAATTAGACGATCTAACTCTGCCAATTGGGAACTGGGTCGTTAAATTTCGGGAAAGATTGGATTATTTGACGGTTTGCTGCCTGGCGGATCGGTTTTGACCGAGGTGGCATATCGGGATGCAGACCAGTGCAATGGCCCGTCTTGTTTGCCATGGCGATCCACGCCTGCCGGGAATGTGTATCAAAACTTGCGGTTTGCAAAGTGATCGGAAATGGCTACATTTTTGGCCTAGATCTTAGGGAAAGCGGGTTCAGTGCTCTTTCTGCTACCTATTTGTTGAAAATGGTGTGAAAATTTTTTATCATTGCTTTCCTGAATTGAAAAGGAGTGGCATGGAAACCTCCCGTTCAAAGAGCAAAAGGTACGAAAACACCAAACTGGCCCTCAGCATCCTCGATTTTCTGCTTTCTTTTATATTCATCAATGCTCTCTGGTTTTTCCGGTGGAACGAGGATTTTGCAAACCTGTCCCGGGATCTCACCGACAGTCCGTATCTTGCATTTCTGGTCTTCGCCGGAATAACCGGAGTACTGCTTGGTTTACTTACTCTGCCGGTTCGTTTTTATTCCGGATTCTGGCTGGAACACCGCTATGGCCTTTCCAATCAGAGTTTCCCTGCCTGGATGTGGCATCAGGCCAAAGGAGCCTTTGTGAGCCTGGCAATTTCGCTTCCGCTGGCACTGATTTTTTATTTCCTGCTGCGGCAAACCGGAGACTGGTGGTGGCTCTGGCTGGGCGTAGTGCTTTTTGTTTTTTCTGTGGTGCTGGCTCAGCTGGCTCCCATTCTCATTTTCCCACTTTTTTATCGGTTTGAACCGCTGGAGGACGAAAATCTGGTTTCAAGGATCCGCCAACTGTGCCAGAGGGTTGGTTTGCGTGTATCAGCGGTTTTCCGGTTCAATCTGAGTAAAACAACCCGGAAGGCCAATGCCGGTTTTACCGGGCTGGGGAAAACCAAACGGGTGATTCTCAGTGACACACTGCTGGATCATTTTAATGCAGATGAAATCGAAACGGTCTTTGCCCACGAGCTTGGCCATTTCCATCACAGACATATCCGAAAGCTGCTGGTTATGGGATTTCTGTTCACGTTTGCCGGGCTTTTTATCGCGCGTATTGCCTATTCCAGATGGACTGCGGAATTCGGGTATAGTTTGGATCAGCTGGAGGCGCTCCCATTGCTGGCGGTAGTGCTTGCCGTGTACGGTCTGGTGACCACACCCGTGCAAAATGCCATTTCGCGACATTATGAACGCCAGGCCGACATCTTTGCAGTGAAGCTTTCCGGCAAAGCCGATGCATTTGTTTCGGCGCTGGAAAAACTGGCGGAAATCAATCTGGCGGACCGGGAACCTCATCCCGTTGTGGAATTTTTGTTTTACAGCCATCCGAGTATTGCCAAGCGACTTGCCCTGGTACGGAATCTGCAGCACATACAAGCCGGCGAGAAATAGGCATGGAACCTGTTTCAATAATTTTCAGCAATCTTCCGAAAATATAAAAGTAGAGCGAGGTGAAATGAGCGGCGGCTGGATACAGATGAAAAAAATCTTTGCCATTTTCCTTCTTTTCCTGGTATCGGTTCTGACCGGTTCCGGCTTGCAGGCGGTGGAATCTCCTCAGGGCGAGATCGACTATCCTTCAAAACACCTTTTTCCGCTGCCGGAGGCCCTCAAAAATCAGGTGCGTTTTTGGATCCGGGTGTATAGCGAGTTCTACACCAATCAGTACATCATTCATGATGCGAGGCGGGTGGAGATCATCTACGAGGTGGTGGAGCTGGGAGAGCGCGATGATGATTTTTACGGTCTTCCGCGCAGTCGCAAACAGCGCAAATTTCTGGAGCGAAAACGGAGATATTACCAGAAACTTCTGCGGCAGCTGGCACGCCGCCGCAATTTTGACCGGCTGAGTCCGGAAGAACAGCGGATTTTTGAACTTTTTGGCAGAGACCGCAACCGCAAAACATACCGGCTGGCTGCCAGAAATGTGCGGATTCAAAAAGGCCAGCGAGACCGCTTTCTCCGCGGATTGAAAGTATCTGGCAGGTACCTTCCCTATATGGAAGAGATTTTCCGGGAACACGGCCTTCCGCTGGAGCTTACGGTTTTGCCGCATGTGGAGTCTTCGTTCAACTATCGGGCTTATTCCGCTGCCGGAGCGGCTGGTATCTGGCAGTTCACCCGATACACTGGACGGCTTTTTTTGAAAATCAATTATGAAGTGGATGAGCGGCTGGATCCTATTCTGGCCACGGAGGCCGCTGCCAGACTGCTAAAGCACAATTATGAGGAGCTGGGTTCCTGGCCGCTGGCCATTACGGCTTACAACCATGGGCTTTACGGAATGAAAAGGGCCAAGCGGAAGCTGCGGACCGACGATATTGGAGTGATTGTCCAGCGGTACAGGAGCAGGACTTTTGGATTTGCATCCCGGAATTTTTATGCCGAATTCCTGGCAGCCCTGCATGTGGTGACCCACGCCCGCAAGTATTTTGGGGACGTCCAGACCGATCCACCTTTGCGGTTCCGCGAATTCGAACTCCCGTACTATGTGAAGTGGAGCACGCTGTCCCGCTATCTGGGCATCGATCCCGAGACGTTGCGCGAATACAATCCGGCGCTGCGCCGTCCGGTAGTTTCCGGAAACCGTTTTGTACCGAAGGGGTACCGACTGCGGCTGCCGGAGCATATTCAGGCGGAACAGCTTTTTGCCCAGATCCCGCCGTCGGAGCTTTACCTGGCCCAGAAGCGCAGCCGCTGGTACCGGGTCCGCCGGGGCGATACCCTGAGCCGGATCGCAAGAAGATTTGGCACAACCGTTTCCACCCTGATGGCGCTCAACGACCTGCGCAGTGCCCACCGGATCCGGGCGGGAGAGGTGATCCGCCTGCCGGAGCAAAAGCACTTGAAGAGCCTGGCTTCACTTCAGGCTCCAGAGGAGAACCCGAAACCGGCGGAGAAAACCCTTGCTTCCCGAGCGGAACCAGAACTTCCGGTGGAATCCGGCGCGGATGGGGGGGAAGAACTGGCCGCTGTCCGACCGGAAACCATTCCTATTTCGCCACCAAAAGCAAAAGTGCCGGTAAACCCGGCTACCAGAAAGGCCGTGCGAAACGAGAATCCCAAAAAAGCATTCTTGAAGCTTGAACCAACCGATGCACTGGTTGCTTCCGAAGTCCGGCTGCTTCCTGGAACCAACCCACCTGTTGGCTACATCCGCGTCCAGCCTGAGGAAACCCTGGGCCATTATGCTGAATGGCTGAAGGTGCCCACCCAGCGGATCCGTAACTGGAACGGTCTGGCCTACGGGGAAAGCATTCAGCTGGGACAGCGGCTCAAGCTAGTGTTCCAGAATGTGCGGCCAGAAGATTTTGTGGTGGCCCGCCTTGAATACCACCGGGGAATTGAAGAGGATTTCTTCAACAACTACAAAGTCATCGGTACGATCACCCATCAGATCCGGCCGGGAGAGAACATCTGGTACCTGAGCCGGCAGGTGTACGGGCTTCCCATTTGGCTGATTCAGAGCTACAATGCAGATTTGAATCTGAATGAGCTGAAGCCCGGGGATCTGATCGTTGTTCCTGAAATTGCCAGCCTTAACGGTGATTCCTGACGCCCGCTGTTTTTGCGCTATGGAAAATTTCTGCGCTGAAAGAAAAGCCTGACCGGGGGCGTGCGCCTGTTCATCCCTCTGCCGCTACAGGGGCCGAGAAATTCCTTGAATCCATTCACGGAAATCTTAAATTAAGCCTGGTATCTCAAGGAGGTGAAGATGAAAATCTTGTTTCATTTCTTGCGTTGGCCTCTAGCCGGACTATTGCTGGTGGCGGTCGCGTGTGCTCCGCCTTTCAAACAGGTAACGCCCGGTGCGGATGTACTGATTCACGAAAAACTGGAACTGATCCGCGGCAAGCGGGTTGGGATTATTACGAATCAAACGGCACTGACACGCGACGGTCGGCATATCGTCGATGTTCTGGCCGGCCTGCCGGATGTCCGGATCACTGCACTTTTTGCTCCAGAGCACGGCATTCGCGGGGACCGCCCGGGCGGAGAGTGGATCCCTTCATACACCGATTCCGTTACTGGCATCACCGTATTCAGCCTCTATGGCAAAACCCGAAAGCCAACACCGGAAATGCTGGACAGTGTAGACGTGCTGCTTTTTGACATCCAGGACATCGGCGCGCGGTTCTATACCTACATCAGCACAATGGGACTGGCCATGGAGGCTGCGGCGGAAAAAGGGATCCCATTTATCGTGCTGGACCGCCCCAATCCCATCAGCGGAGCCATTGTGGAGGGCCCGGTCCTGAAGCCGCGCTGGAAGAGTTTTGTGGGCATGTTTCCCATTCCGATCCGCCACGGCATGACCGTTGGAGAACTGGCTTTGATGATCAACGGCGAAGGCTGGCTTGCCGGTGGCATCAAAGCAGATCTCACCGTAATCGCCGCCCGGGACTGGAACCGCCTGCAGTGGTTTGATCAGACAGGGCTCAGGTGGGTGAAAACTTCGCCCAATATCCCGGATCTGCAATCCGCCATGCTCTATCCTGGCATCGCCCTTCTGGAAGGCGTGAACGTATCGGAGGGCAGAGGTACGCAGGCCCCATTTCAGATCATCGGTGCACCCTGGTTTGAGCCGGAACGCATCAAAAAGGAACTTCCGGTCTACTGGACCTACGGGTTGCGCATCGAACCCACCGAATTTGTGCCGGAACCGGTTCCGGGTGCAGCACCGCATCCGGAATACGAGGGGGAAACCTGCCGGGGCTTCCGCCTGGAGATCCACGACCGGAATGTATTCCGACCGGTTTCTTTTGCCATTTACCTGCTCTGCGCGCTGCAAAAACTCTATCCGGACAGGCTAAAGTTTACACCCGGTTTCGACCGCCTGACAGGGGATGAGCGAATTCGCGAACAGATCCTGGCCGGTGAAAAACCGGAGAAAATTATCGCCGGCTGGAAGAGAGAACTCAACGAATTCAAGGCCAAGCGCCGGCGATATCTTCTGTACCCGTAAGGAAAAGGCAGATTCCGGATAAAACAAGGTTCGCTGCAATGTGGGGGATTCAGACGTTCAAAAGCAGTGGATCCGGATTTGAAAAAAATTTTTGACAAAAAAGCAACCCATATCTGCGCTGTTTGGTTGCAAAATTTGACTGCTGAAAGACCGGGAGGCCGGCTGCAGGTGTAGGTCGGAAAGCAGTAAGAATGCCAAAGGAATTGAGGTGAATCATGATTGAAGGGATCTGTATTGCGGCGGTGACACCTTTTCGGAATCAGGAGGTGGATGAAGAGGCCATGGCCAAGAATTTTGAGCGCTGGAACAAAACGG
>Ga0209426_1001532_pt1 | contig 13563 bp, 13 predicted proteins | sample Deesub1362B_J571_FD_187697 | JGI IMG/M metagenome (GOLD analysis project Ga0209426, IMG submission 187697) | Deep oceanic, basalt-hosted subsurface ecosystem from Juan de Fuca Ridge flank, Pacific Ocean, CORK Borehole 1362B_J2.571 (SPAdes)... ...
GTGCTGTTGCCGCCGGGGGCGGACCAGGCCTGGGCACGGGCGGTGGTGGAGGCCACCTGGGATGCCCACCGGTTCACCGTGGGGGGCAGTGCGGACGACGCTGGCATCGGCGACCTCGACGTGCGCCGCGTCATCGCCGTCAACCCCGCGGCGTGGGACGGCGACCTGCAGGCCTTCTTCAAAACCTACTACCCTGGCATCATCTACGTGCCGGTGGAAGTAACGACGCCGGACGAGTTGACGGATCGGCTGGCCTGGTTCTGAGGGATAACGAAGTTGACGCGAACGATGGTTCCGGTGGGGTTATTAGCTTTTGTGGTTTTCATCGGAGGGAGCACACTCCTCCTAATAGGATGGCGAGGCGGACAGAAGAGGTTCGCCATTCTGGGCGCACTTGTGCTGTGGTTGGGCCTGACGGCTGCCTGGGGGTATTCCCGCGCGGGCTGGAGAGGCGCGGTGCTTCTGACCACACCCACGGTCGTCGTCTTTCTGGGCCTTTTGTACTACTTCTCAGCCTATCTACTTCCCCTGGAGAATCCCCGGCAGCGGAGAGAGCCTTTCCAGGCGCTGCTTGCTTGGGTAGTGGGGACTAATTTCCCTTACTACTTGATCCACAGCAACCAGTGGGGGGACAACAAGGTAGAGCAACATAAGGAGATGGGAGGCAAACCCTTCCGCGAGTTCCTCCCAGGACCCGGCGTAGTCATCAGTCGGTGCGACCATGCCCCCGTGATCAGCGATGGCGTGAGGTTCAAGGGGGTCAGGCGGCCCGGTGTAAGTTTCCTGGGGCCTGCCGAGCGGGTCACCCAGGCTATCGACCTACGCGAGCAGTTGCGGACGTTCACTGTAGAAGCGCGGACCAAGGATGGTATAGGGGTCTCGATACCTGCTTTCACACCGTTCCGGATCGACTGCGGAGAGGCACAACCCCAGCTGAATCAGCCCTTTCCTCTCCGACACCGGTCCGCCTTTCTCGCTCTCCACAAGGCTCAGTTTATTGAGCACCAGGGAAAAGGTCAGGTCCCTGAGCGAATGGAAGCCCACCAGTGGGATGACCTCCCTCAGGTTCTGGGTAAGCGCATCCTGCGCGATATCATCGCCGAATACCGGTTTGACGACCTCTGTGCTCCCTACCGGTTGGCAGATGATCCGCGCGCAGAGATCATAAACCGATTCAAAGAGAAATTGGGAAAGGATCTCCGAGACTACGGTATTCAGTTGATGGGAGGTGGGATCGGCAATATCCTACCGACAGAGGAGAAGAGCCGCCAGATCTTCGAGCAACGCATCCGGGCCTGGCAGGCACACTGGGTGCGACGGGTGATGCAGCGGCAGGCCGAAGGGCAACGGTCGCGGATGCGCCAGATCGAAAAGGCACGCGCCCAGGCTCAGGTGGAAGCGATCCGGGCCATCAGCGACCGGCTATCTCGATTGCAGGAGCAACAAGGAATAGTGTCCATCGAGGAGATCGTCAACCTTTTCATCGACGTCATCCATACGATGGCCGTCCAACCACTGACCAAGAGGTTGCTCCCCCCGACTGTGCTGGAACCTTTGAAAGAAGTGCAGCAAAAGATCGGGGGATCATTCAAGGGAGGAAGATAAAAATGCCCCGGTTGCTCCGGCCTATGGTCAGACTCCTCTTGATGATCTGCCCTCCTCTTCTCCTCCTGGGGTCGACCGCTTTCGCGGTCGAGATCATCGGCGACAAGGCGGGCTCCTCTTTCTTGAAGACCGGTTTCTCCCTCCTCAACCTGTTCCCGGCGGCCGTGGTGATCGGGGCTGCTTTCTTGGTCCCCGCCTGGTACCTCGATCGGCTGTATGATCTGGGGGGCATCCTGGCGGGAGCGGAATATCTTTTCATCAGCGTGTTCGGTCAGATAGGGACCCGTCCCTGGCTCGTCGTGCGGGAAGGAGCGCTCCAGGGAGACCTCTCCAATACTATCGTTAAGGTGGGAGGACCGGGGCTCTTAGTGGTCTACAACGACAGCGCTGTCGTCACCGAATGCCGAGGAGCACTCAAGCGAGTGCTCGGCCCTGGTTACCACCGCCTAAAACAGTTTGAACGGGTATGGGAGGTGGTGGACCTTCGGCCGCAGCGGTGGGTGTATCCGGTGAGTGCCCTGACGCGAGACGGTATACCCATCTCTTGCGAGGTGGACATCCTCTTCAAGATCGACGACCGACCGGAGGGGAGCGATACTCCCCTGACGCCTACGGCGGAACGTCCCCATCCGTTCACCGACGAAGCGGTGCTTCGGGCAGCCACAGCCACCCGGGTCCGAGAGGAAAAGCGGGAAGACCAGATGATGAAATGGACAGGACGGGTGGTGATCGGAGAGGCCGAGGGAACCCTGAGAAGTCTCTTGAGCCGATTCCGACTGGATCAATTGGTCCGACCAGGAGAAAAGACGGGGGAGAACCCCTTTTGGAAGGAAATTCGAGAGCAACTAGAGCGGGAACTCTCTGACAAAGCCCGCAAGGTCGGTGCGCGGATCATCAGCGTAGGCATCGGGCAGGTTGATATCCGGGTAAGCGTGCCCGAAGAGGAGACAGCGAAGGCACTCCGTGACGAGGTGCTCGACCAGTGGATCCGCACCTGGCAGGCAGAACTGGAACGGGATATGTTGACCCTCCAAGCAGAAGGCGAGGCCGCTCTGGCCGGCCTGGAGGCGGTCGACATCCAGGCGAAAGCGGAAATGGTCCTCACTTTGATCGAGGCTATCGAGACCATAGCTACTCGCGAGCATCTTTCGGCCTACCAGATCGCTCTTCGCTTCGTCGAGACGTTGCGCTGGATGTCCTTCGATCCTGGTATCCGCGCTTTTGTGCCGCTGGAGCCTCTACGGTTTCTGGAGAAACTCCACGAGGCAGTCGAGCGGGCAACCCTGCCCCGAGGGACGACTTCGTTCACCGGAGGCAGGGAGAGGGGGGCAGAGGGATGATCAATATTCCTTTGGACCGTCTGCCATCAAAACTGGTGGTCAAAGAGCAACTTTCTCCCCAAATCCGCGTGATGCTGAACCGATGTTCTGAGAGCCTGGCTCGGCGTCAGTGGGCTGTCGCTGAACGGTATGCCGCCAATGCCAAGGAGTCCTCTCAACGGATCTCTGGTCGGCCTGTGGACTATGCGTTGGCACTTCTCCATCTCTCTGACGTCTACCGCTCGTCCCTGCGGCTGGGGCCGGCTCTCGACTATGATCAGGAAGCGCAACTGACCCTGGATAAACTGCCCGGCCCACCGCATTACCACAACCGAGCCGCCGCCAATTATGCGTTGGGACTCACCTACCACGCGCTGGGAAGCGATGCCGAGGCGTTCGAATGGTACGATCGGGCCCGCGATCTGTTCGAGCGGGCAATCCGATACTGGGCTTGGGAGAGTTCTAAGGATTCGCTCAAACACCAAAAGCAGTGTGAACAGGCGATCCAATGGATCGAGGAATTGATCCGAGCCCTAGAGAAATGGGCCGATGCTCTCCGGGAGGAGCCTCTTTGCGCCTCTGTGTGGGTCCCGGTCTTTCGAACAGGCGTCGGTTGGGACACGAAAGAGCCCCGCCTATTCTGTCTTTCCGCAACCCTTCGGAGGAAGGGAGGGACGCTTCGATTCGGAGACCGCGTGTATAGGCTGTTGCGACCTCAACTGCGGGACACCCGACGGGAGGGGAGAGCCATCCGCATCGGCGATGGTCTGTACACCTTCTTGCCCCCCGGTCAGAACGTTCCAGATCTGCTGATCGACTTTCGGACTCCTCATTTCGCCCTTGAGGTCGGCCTTGAGCCTCCCTTTGAGATCGTCCCCATCAAACCTCCGGAGGACAAACGACAGGAACCGGAGGAAGAGAGACCCGCGGAGACCGTTCCGGAGCCGGGAGATATCATTCTAGTTCAATGGCAGTGCGCTGGAATCGGTGAGATAACACAAGCGACGGAGGTCGGAGAAGGGGACTTCCAGGTTGGACCATTTACCCGCGACCATGCCGGACGCGTCAGATTGTTTGTAGAAGAAAAAAGACATCTCATCGGTGAAGAAAGGTCTATCGGCAAGGTCGTCGCACTGCTACGGCCAGTCGAGGAGTGATAACAATCAGTGACCATAGTTGAGGAAGGAACCGTGATACCGGAGGAGATGGAACTGGAGGAGTTTCTGGAGCGGCTGAGCCCCTCCTTAAGGATCCGTATCCTCGAACCGATCCTATTCTTCCGGGAAGACGTGGAGAGGCTTTTCCAACTATTGTCCGAAGTCCGCACCACGGTTGCAGGAGAGCCACAACCCCGGGTGGAGATCCTGACTCAGCAGGGTCCCCTCAACAACTGGGAAGAGGTGTTAGAAAGACGGCCCCACTCCGCGCTTGTCCTTTCTATCCCCGAGGAGGGTTTCTCTATTTTCTTACTACCCCACGAAGTGATCATCTTCTCCCGATACGGGTGGCCTCCTCTACGATGGGACATCGATCTTTTGAATCGCGTGGAGCGCTTCCTCAGGAGGCGACGCCTTCCCGCTTTTTGGGGACGAAGAGAGGTTTTGATCATAGACTCGAGCCGCGCGAGGTTCGCCCGACGGATTCGAGAGGCGAGCATCTTCGCTTTCGGCAGTGGGTTCGTCGTCGCCTTAGGCGCGTTGCTCTCAGAGGTAGGCTGGCTTGCGGGTTGGAGGGCGATATGGGGCCTCTTCATAGGAGGCTTAGCATCCCTGCTCCTTTGGCTTGTAAGCATCTGGATCGGCCTCGAGGGGGAAAACTGAATGGACGCTCTGGTGATCGGCGCGATGGGATTGGACGTAAAAGGGGAGGTCCAGGGGCCGATGGAGGCCGGAACCTCCAACCCGGGGATCATCCGCTGTAGTCCCGGCGGAGTGGCCCGCAACATCGCCGAAAATCTGGCTCGGTTAGGCCTGGAGGTCGTCCTCCTTTCGGCGGTGGGAGAGGACTGGACCGGCCGATACTTACTGGAACAGGCCCAGAAGGCGGGAGTGGACACCGAGCACGTCCTGATCCACCCCGACGCCCGCACCGGAACCTACCTGGCGTTTCTGGACCGGGAGCGTCAGTTGATCACCGCCCTGGCCGATATGCGGGCGATGGAGCAGATCACCCCCCGCTACCTGAACGACCGCCGTCGCCTCTTCCGGGACGCCCGCATCGTGGTGATCGACGCCAACCTCTCCCCACCCGCGCTGCAGACGGTATTCCGGCTGGCCCGCCGGTACGACCGGCCCGTCTGCGCCGATCCGACCTCCACGCTTCTCGCCCCCCGCCTCCGCGCCTACCTCCCCTCCCTCCACCTGGTCACCCCCAATCTGGAGGAAGCCGGCGCTCTGCTGGGGGAGATGGCCGCCGGGGTCGAACCGATCGAAATCGCCCGCCGGCTGATGCGCAAGGGCGTGAGCCTAGCGGTGGTCACGCTGGCCGAGCGCGGGCTGTGCTACGCCACGGCGGAGGAGAGCGGCCACCTCCCGGCCATCACCGTCCCCATCGTGGACCCCACCGGGGTCGGAGATGCGCTGACCGCTGCGGTGGTCTTCGGCATCCTAGAAGGACTGCCAGCCAGCGAGGCGGTCCGCCTGGGCCTCTCCGCCGCCGCCCTCACCCTCCAATGCCGGGAGACGGTGTGCCCGCACCTGAGCCTGGAGGATCTCTACGCGCAGTTGGTCGTCTGATAGCAGATCAAGCAGACCAGGCAGATTAAGCACATCAAACCAGTGAGCAATGGTATGAACGATCTTCTCGTGTTGGTCGCTGCCTACCTCTACCTCTTCGCCGCCCTGGGTATAGCAGAGTGGCTACGCAGGCGGCAAGGGTACTCGGTCGATTTTACCCGCAAAGTGGTGCACATCGCGGCGGGGATGACCGTCCTCTTCCTGCTGGCCTTCCAGAGTCGATGGATGGCCCTCATCCCCCCGGTCTCCTTCATCTTCATCAACACGCTCTCGTATTGGAAAGGAACCTTCCAGGCGATGGAGACCGGTGAGCGATGGCGGCTGGGCACCATCTATTTCCCGATCGCCTTCGCCGTGCTGACCTGGTGGCTTTGGGAGACCAAGTCGCTGTTGGTGGCCTCGCTGATGCCGATGACGTGGGGGGACGCGCTGGCGGCGGTGGTCGGCAGGCGATGGGGACGCCGAAAGTTCCGGGTGCCGGGCGGACACCGCACCCTGGAGGGTTCGCTGACCTTCTTAGTTGTCGCGTGGGTTGCGACGGCCTTGCCCCTGGCCTTTGTGAGCGGGACTCCCTTCCCTGGCTGGCAGGCTCTCCCTGTCGCCCTCGCCGTCGCCGTCGGCACGGCCGTGGTCGAGGCGATCTCCCCCTGGGGAACCGATAATCTAACCGTACCAGCCGTCGCCGCCCTGATCCTTCGGACGGCCGCTTCCCTCACCTAAGGGGACTCCACCTCCGTGACGGTGAACGAGAGAACCCCCTGGAACCGGTCCTCGATCCATATCCGCACCTCGTAGGTTCCAGGGACGTACCCGTCAGGGTACTCCCCCGTCTCCACCGCCCGCGGGTTGAAGAACAGGAAGGTGCTCCCCTTCTCCCCGAAGACCCGGGGGCAGGTCTCCTCCACCACGCCCCACAGACAGGTGTTCCCGTCCAGGTACTCCCCATCGTGGTACCAGCCGTAGGTCCAGACCACCCCCTGCCTCATCCCCTCGTAGGTGAAGAAGAGATAGACCCGATGATCCCCAGGAGGAAAGGTGTCGCCGGGATCGACCGGACGACCGTTCTCCTGGTCCAAGGCGAAGGTCACCAGGGTGATCCGGGCGTCCAAGGGGGCAGGTGTGGCCCCGGGCTTAGGCGTGAGGGCGGTCACAGGGAGAGGATAGGCGGGAGTAGGCGTGGGGGTCGGGGTGGGCACAGATGTAGGTGTTGGACTCGGCTGAGAGGTGGAAGTGGGGGTCGGGGAGAGCGCAACCGCCGAGGTGGGCGAGACCGCTTCGGCGACGGAGGCGGTGACGGCTGTGGGGGAGGTGGAGGGGACAGGAGAGGTATGGCGGTAGAGATAAAGGGTGACGAGCCCCAGGACGAGGGAGATGACGGCGATGGTCAACCATCGCCCTCCGGCACGGCGAGCTCGTTCCCGCAGGACGTAGTAGCGAGCAAATCGGACCCGATGTAGGAAGTAGAAGTACAGCAGGGAACTGAGCAAGAAGATAGCGAAGAAAGCGATGCCCCCCCAACGAAGGTAGGGGGCAAGGCCATTGGAAAGGACATTTGCCAGCACGGTACCCTCTTACCCTCAACAGCGTGGACACGCGCGACAGGTTATTATACTTCTTTTATAGAATTGTGCCACCGGCCGGTCGGGCAATAGAGCCCATAGTCCGCATCTTTGTCGGTCCTTGCCAGAGAAGAGACGGGGAACGAGGGGGATTCTGAGGGATGTTTCGACGTCTACCCGGCGTAGAGGCCGCCGCGCACTTCACTCGCGAACGGAGGAGAGGTCCGCCGGCTCGCCGACCAGCGACCACGGTCCGGTCCAGGTAATGCGCACCGGCACCAACTGCCCAAGCCGGTCTCGCTCGTCCTCGAAGAAGACCAGTTTATCGGTCCGGGTGCGGCCCCACCAGCGGCCCTTTTTCTTCCCTTCGACCAGCACCTCCACCGTCTGACCCAGCAGTTGGACGTTGATCTCGGCGGCGATGCGGGCCTGCAGTTCGTCCAGCGCCTTGCGGCGGCGCTCCTTCTCCTCCGGCGGCACGTCGTCCGGCAGCCGACGGGCGGCGAGCGTCTGCGGGCGGGGGGAGTAGCGGGCGATGTGCACCTTGTCCAGCCGCAGTTCGGCCAGCAGGTCGTAGGTCCGCTGGAACTGGGCTTCCGTCTCCCCCGGGAAGCCGACGATGACGTCGGTGGCGATGGAGACGCCGGGGATCACCTCCCGGATGCGAGCCACGAGGCGGCGGTAGTCGTCGGCGGTGTAGCCCCGCCGCATCCGGGCCAGCACCTCGTCGTCGCCCGCCTGCACCGGTACCTCGATGTGCTCGCAGACCTTCGGCAGCGACGCCACCGCCTCCAGCAGGTCGTCCCGCATCCAGTTGGGATGGCTGGTCAGGAAGCGAACGCGCACCAGCCCCTCGATCTCGTGGACGCGGCGGAGGAGATCAACCAGGGGGGTCGGTGTGTTGGCGTCTTGGACGCCCAGCAGGTCGTACCCATACCGGTCGATGATCTGCCCCAGCAGCGTGATCTCCCGGACCCCCTGTTCGGCAAGGGCCTGGGCCTCGGTGACGATCTCCTCCGGGGGACGGCTTCGCTCCGGTCCCCGCCGGTAGGGGATGATGCAGTAAGTGCAGGCGTGGGAGCAGCCCAGGACGGCGGGTACGTATGCCGCGACCCGGCGGCCCCGCTCCTGCGTCGGCAGCCCCCAACCATCGAAGAACCGCTCCTGGTGGGCTTTCGCCTCCGCCGCCAGGGCTCGTCCCTCGTCCACCACGCCCTGTCGGGAGAGATGGTCGAGCAGCGGCCCCGGTTCGGAGGGCGGCATCCACACGTCCACCCACGGGTACCGTTCCGCCACCTCGCCCGGCCCACGGAAGCCCACCAGGCAACCCATCACCCCGATGATCACCTCCGGTCGGCGCTCCTTCAGCGGCCGGAGGGATCCCAGGCGGCCGTGGACCTTCTCCTCGGCCTGCTGGCGGACCACGCAGGTGTTGAGGACGACCAGGTCGGCCTCCTCGGCGCGCAAGGCAGGCTCGTACCCCAGCGCCTCCAAGGTGACCGCCAGTCGGCGGGAATCAGCCCGGTTCATTTGACAGCCGATGGTCCAGATATAGTACTTCATCGCCGGTGACGAGGGAGTATAACACGAGAGAAGGAGAGGAGCAAGAGGCAAGGTGCAGGATGCGGAGCACAGGGGGCAGAGGCGTTGACAGGTGGGGTCCTTTGGTGTATAGAGAGGATGGCACTGGCGGGTGCCGATCCGTGAAAAGGGGAGGCCTGTCGATGGGCGTGCACCCGGAGTTGAACTTCTGTCCTCAGTGCGGGAGGGCACTGGAAGATCGCGAGGCGTATGGGCGGGTGCGTCGGTACTGCCCCGCCTGCGATATGATCATCTTCCGCGACCCCAAGGTAGCGGCGGGGGTCGTGGTAGAGAAGGACGGTCGGGTGTTGCTCATCCGACGGGGCGAGAACACGCTCCGCCAGGGGTTGTGGTCCATTCCTGCTGGCTTCGTCGAGTACGACGAGGACCCGGCTGCGACCGCGGTGCGGGAATGCCGGGAGGAGACGGGGTTGGAGGTGGAACTGACCGACCTTCTGGACGTTATCCCCGGCGAAGGGTTGAGGGGGGAAGCGTCCTTTCTCATCGTCTACCAGGGACAGGTGACGGGAGGGGACTTGGTGGCGGGGGACGACGCTGACCGGGCCGGGTTCTTCCCGCCGGATGATCTGCCGCCGCTGGCCTTCGAGTCGACGCGCCGCGCGCTGGCTCGCTGGCGAGAACAACGTCGATGTGAGGAGGAGTGAAATGGACTGGGGAGATGTGCTGCAAACCCTCGTGACGAAAGCGATCGGCTTCTTGCCCAACCTCATCGCCGCGCTGGTCATCTTCATCGCCACGTTGATCTTCTCCACGCTGGCCGCCCGATGGGTGAAGCGAGCGGGCCAGGTGAAGATCAAGGACCCCGAGACACTGCGGGCGCTCTCTCTGTTGACCCGGTGGGGGATCCTCGTCGTCGGGACCATCGTCGCCCTCGATCAGGTGAACTTCGACGTGACCGGCTTCCTGGCTGGCCTGGGGGTCCTGGGCTTCACGGTGGGGTTCGCCCTCCAGGACATCGCCCGCAACTTCGTCGCCGGGATCCTGCTCCTGATCCAGCAGCCGTTCGACATCGGCGATGCGGTGAAGGTAGGAGATTTCACCGGGACGGTACTGGACATTCGGCTGCGCGATACGGTCGTCAAGACGTGGGATGGGGAAGTGGCGATCATCCCCAACATCGAGGTCTATACCCGCCCCATCGTCAACTACTCCGACCTGCCGCTGCGCCGGAGGACGATCCGGGTGGGCATCGGCTACGGGGAGGACATCGGGCGGGCGGTGAAGGTGTTCCTGGAGGCGATCCGGCAGATCGACGGCGTCCTGGCCGACCCCGCCCCCACCGTGATGGTGGAAGGCCTGGGCGATTCCGCGGTCGAACTGGCGATCCGGTTCTGGCTTAACCAGGAGACCCACAGCCTGATCCAGGTCCACTCCCAGGCGGTGCAGGCGATCAAGGAGACGGCGGAGAGGGAGGGGATTGAGATCCCGTATCCGACGGTGAGGGTGGTGGACGGGAGATAGCGAGTCAGCGGGTCAACGGGACTGGCGAGTGGGTGGAGGGGTGGGGAGGCGGGGAAGCGAGGAAGTGGGGAAGGTGCGGGCGGCGTCGTACATCGCCACGATGTTCTGCGGGGGGACGTCGGGCTGGATGTCGTGGATGGGGGCGAAGACGTAGCCGCCGCCGGGGGCGAAGATCTCCAACCGGCGGTGCACGTCCGCCATCACCTCCTCCGGCGTCCCGAAGGGGAGCACCCGCTGCGGGCAGGCCCCCCCGCCCCAGAAGACGATCCGGTCGCCGAACTCCCGCTTCAGCCGCTCCGGCTCCATCTTCGCCGCTGAGGTCTGCACCGGGTTGAGGATGTCCACCCCCGCCTCGATCAGATCTGGGATCAGGTCGTACACCGATCCGCAACTGTGCAGAAAGACGTAAGCCTGGGTCCGCTCGTGGACCCGACCGTAGAGCCGCTTATGGTGTGGCTTGAAGAGTCGCCGGTAGAGGTCGGGGTGGAACTGGAGGCCGTGCTGCACCCCCAGGTCGTCCCCGAAGCCGACGACGTGGACGTAGTCGCCGACGGCGTCCAAGAACCGGTCGAGATCGGCCAGGGCGGCCCGGGCTAACTTCTCCACCAGCGCGGCGGCGAAGTCGGGGTTGGCCTTCAGGTCGCGCATAAACTGGACCCACCCCCGCGCGAACTGGGCCCCCTCGATCAGACTCCCGCCGAACCAGGCGAAGATCGCGTAGTCGGTCTCCTCGTAGAGGCGGCGGGCGGCGCGGTGGAGGAAGTCCAACTCCTCGTCGCTGATCCGGCGCGGCTCGAAGGCCTCCAGGTCCTCCAACGTCGCGTCGGCTAGGGGGGCGTCCTTTGGAAGGAAATGGTACGTTCCGGCGGGCATCCACTGGGCGACGGAGCCGTCGGGGGCACGGATGAGGAGGTCGCCCGTCTCGGTGACCTCCGGCTCGAAGTCGGCGGAGATGAGGGCGGGGGAGCCGTCGGGGAGGGTCCACGGCTTCCAACGGGTGTTGCGGACGCCGGGGAGCGGCTCCAGGGTGGGGAGGCCCACTACGTCCACCCCGAACCGGCGGCGGATCGGCTCCTCCACCTCGGCCAACTGAAGCACGATGTCCGCCACGCGGACCGGCTCCCCGTCCAGCCCCAGGTATCGCTTCAGCCGGTGGTAGGCGACCGCGTTGATGCCGGTGACCAGGGATGCCCCCAGGTCGATGGGCACCCGGTCCGGCTCCCGATGCGCCAATGCCGTCAAAACCCGCTCTCGACCAGTCATAGGAGGAAGTAACCACGGAGGCACAGAGGACACAGAGGTCTCTCTTTAGAGCCTCTGTGCTCTCTGTGTCTCTGTGGTTCCCTACTACTTCAGTTTTTCCTCCGCCCCGAAGGAGCGGTAGGGGCTCAGTTCCTCCAGGATCTCCTCGTCCTCCGACGTAAGTTCCTGCCGCACCATCCGGCTGAGGAGGTCGCCGACGCCCGGCCCCAGCATATACCCCTGCCCGCACATCCCGACGGCGTAGAGGTATCCCTCCAGTTCCCGCGCCCAGCCAACGATGGGGAAGCCGTCGGGGGTCATCGGGTAGAGGCCACGCCAGGTGCGGCGGACCTTGATGTTGGCCAGTTTGGGCATCAGGTCGATCATCCGGGGGGCGATCATCGGCAGGAAGACGGAGGTCTCCCGCCGGTCGGTGCCGACGATGGGCGGCTCCGGCGTGATGCAGAAGACGACCGCCCCGGTCCGGTGCTGGTAGAAGTAGTAGTTCTTCGACCCCTCGGCGGGCCGGATGTCCACCACCATCGGCTCGACGAACCGGGCCACCGGCTCGGTGATCCCCGCCTCGTGGCTATCGGGCACCACGGGCACGTCCAGCCCGGCCAGTTGGGCCACCTGCCGCGCCCAGGGGCCGGCGGCGTTGACGACGACCTCGGTGGCGTAGCCGCCCTTGTCGGTGCGGACCCCCACCACCCGCCCCCGGCGGCGGATGATGCCGGTGACCCGCTCGTTGAACCGGAACTCCGCCCCCCGCTCCCTCGCCCGCGTGTAGAAGGCGTGGGCGGAGAGGAGCGGCGAGGCGGACCCATCCCCCGGCGAGTAGGTCCCGCCGAGAAGCCCCTCCGGGTTCAGGTCCGGGATCACCTCCAAGAGGTCGTCCTTATCCAGCCAGCGGATGTCCAGCCCGTAGGCCTGCTGGACCTTAAGGAGGTCCTTGAGGATCCGCTCCTCCCGCTCCCGGTAGGCAACGAAGGAGTAGCCCCCCTGGTACCACTCGATGTTGTCGCCGTAGGTCTCCTCCCAGGTGGAGAAGACCTCGATGGAGCGGAGGCAGAGCCGGATCTTGGAGGGCGCGGAGTGGGTGGCGCGGATGCCGCCGATGGCCGCCTTGTTCGACCCCTGGCCGGGGCTGGCGAATGCGTCAATGACCAGCGGCTTCAGCCCCGCCTCGGCCATGAAGAAGGCGGTCGGCAGCCCCACGCTCCCCGCGCCGATGATGATGGCGTCGTATACTTTGGTGGTCATAGGGTCCTCCTGAAACGTGAAGCGTGATGCGTGAAACGTCAAGCGTCAAACGTCAAGCGTCAAACGTCGCACGGCAGTCCGTCAATCCGGTTGATCCGTGTCCTCCAGCCAGCGGCGGACGGTTTCGGCGTGCGGGTCCTCGATGGCCTCGAAGATCGCCAGCGCCCGTCGCCACAGTCGGCGCGCCCGTTCGACCTCGCCCAGGTCGTGATAGGCCCGCCCCCGGCGACGAGGTGGGCCGTGATCTCCTCCAGTTCCTTTTCCCGGCCGGTGAAGGTGGGAACCGGGGGGCGGAGTCGGAGGGGACGCTCCGGCGCGGGCGGCTCGGGCAGGGAAATGTGGACATCGCCGGTGATGATCGTGGTTCGCTCCGCGCTCCCTCCGACAGCCACGCTCCGTTCCCCTCCCGCCGTCACTTCGGGCAGCCCTTCCCGCCCCTCGCTCAGTCCCCGCACCGCCTTCAGGACGTCCAGCACTCCCCTGACGAAGGCGACCACGCCCATCGCCGCGACGGCCAGCAGCGCCAGGAACCCGCCAGGGGTCTGGCGCCAGGCAGGGAAGGCGAACCAACTGACGACGGCCACCGCCGCGATCAGCAGGCCTAACCCGAGCAGAGCGAACGCTGTCCTGCGCATACTTTATCTCCCTATACCCGCCCCGGCCTGGAGAGCCGGGGCTGGGTTGCGTCTCCCTTCCCAGCGCCGCCTGTTCACGGCGGCGCGATGCCTCTTCAGCCGCCCCGGCCTGAAGAGCTGGGGCTGGGTTGCGTCCCCCCCA
>Ga0209426_1001533_pt1 | contig 13561 bp, 16 predicted proteins | sample Deesub1362B_J571_FD_187697 | JGI IMG/M metagenome (GOLD analysis project Ga0209426, IMG submission 187697) | Deep oceanic, basalt-hosted subsurface ecosystem from Juan de Fuca Ridge flank, Pacific Ocean, CORK Borehole 1362B_J2.571 (SPAdes)... ...
ATTTAAATATGCTTCCCATTGTTACCAGAGTAATCTATCCTGAGCACCATGGCCACGGTAGTGTAGCCTGGTTAGCACAAGGGACTGTGGATCCCTTAGCCCGAGTTCAAATCTCGGCCGTGGCCCTCTTCTTCTAAAACTTGGCCTTTTGTTGCAAACATTTTATTTTTGATTCTCAATAATCATCGTGGATGAAAGGTATAAATACCCTCCTAGCCTATTCTACCAGAGGTGATAATTATGGGAGAAAACAAGAATGAACTGGCAGAAAAGGTAAAGGGCTGGCTGGAGAAAGAGGGCATTTTTAAGGATGAGGTGGAAAATGAGAAGGCTGAGTTTCACTTTCTTGTCCAGTTTCCGAGGGGTTCGAAGTACATAAGTGAGGTAATAAAACCCAAAGATAGGGACTACATCATCGTTGGGGGCAGCATCCAGCTGGCGGAGGAGCACTACAAGGCGCTGCACTCCCTCCCAAAAGCTGAGAAAGACGCCCTGCTGTGGCAGTGGAGGTTTGACCTCCTCTTCCGCGATGCAGAGTTCAGGATGGTGCCAAGCGCTCAGGAGCTAAAAGGTCTGGAGTTTACAAGATCCCTGTATGAAGAGGATTTAACCAGAAGCACGCTGATAAACGCCTTGAGGGAGATATTCAAGTGCAAGCTCTACATAATATGGAGAGTGGCGCAGCTAATGGGGAGGGGAGAATCGGAAGGACAGATTTACAGGTGAGACCACCTCAAAATTCCCTTTTCTATTATATTTAGGAGTTTTTTCCAAATTAGTATCCCCCATTCCGCTTGCGAATAATAATCTCCATCTCCTTTTCACCATCTTTGACCTCAACCTCATGCCCATCCTCGGCCATGTGCTTCGGTACGTTTTCTCTGGCGCAGGGCATATCGACGAGCACGCGGAGTTTATCCCCCTCATCCATCTTCTCCAGCGCTTTAAGTGTTTTAATAAGAGGCACAGGGCAGGGTTCTCCGCGGAGGTCAAGCTCCTTCATTCTTGTCACCTGCCTTTAAATTAATCCTCCGCATAGAAAATTCTTTCGTAGGTGTTGTTCCTCAGCCTCTCCCATCAAGCAGGTTATCCAGCTTCTTCTTAAGTACCTCCTTTGGCATGGCACCCACCACGCCGTCTACAAGCTCTCCTTTATCGAAGAATGCGAGGGTGGGCACCGAAAACACCTCGTAGCGTGTAGCAAGCTCCTCGTTCTCATCGATGTCCACCTTGACAAACTTCACCCTGCCTTTATATTCCTCAGCCAGCTCTTTAAGCGTCTTGGAGATAATAAAGCAAGGAGGGCACCACTCGGCATAGAAGTCCACAAGTACAGGGAGCTCTGAAGCAAGCACTTCTTCTTCGAAATCCCCACTGCTCACCTTCGCGATTGTCATTTCTTCTCCCGTGTTAGAAGCTGAGCACAAAGTCGCTAACCATCACCACGTCGGTATAGAAGGTATCCGGGTCGGCGATGCCCACCCCTTCAATGAAATCGTCGTCTTTGAATTCGAAGATGTCTTTGTTCAGTGGGCAAGCAAGAAGCAGTGCACCCTCCATTTCCAGCATGGTAAGCATGTCCTCAGGCGTGGGAAGCGCAAGCTCATCCATCTTTGCCATTACCGCCTTCTGAATCTCCTCTGGTTGGTCAGGCAGGCACTTTAGTTCGCGAATCTTCTCCTTGTGCACCACATTTATCCCCCGGGAACCGAAGAAAACAGTTACCTCAGCGCCTGCGCGGAGAAGGCTCAGCGCGGTCATGAGACCATTGAAAACCTGGCACAGTTCGTCGTGGAAAATCAGTACAGTCACCTTTTTTTTCTCAGCCATTATTCTCACCTTATGATATATTATGATATGATGATATATAAATTTTTCCTAATGTATGTATCATGATATCATAATCTGTCAGGAAAAGTATTTATTTGCTCTTCATTAATTTTCTCTTTATGCAGACCAACGAAACCTGGCTTGAGCTCAAGGCAAAGACCTTCAAGGTTTTCGCTGACCCTACGAGGCTGCGTATTTTAGAGGTGCTACGCGAAGGCGAGTTCAATGTCTCCGCTATAATGGAAAAGCTGGGGCTGAAGCAGAGCACAGTATCCCAGCACCTGCGAATGCTCAAGGAGTGCGGAGTCGTGGCTACGAGAAAGGAGGGCAGAGAGATATACTACAGTCTCAAGAGCGATAAGGTGATAACTATTCTTGACGAGGGCGACGAGCTCCTTACACAGACCATAGAAGAGTTAACCTCCTGTGTCTGCCCCTAACTGCGCTCCTGGTACAGGAGGTCAAGCTCCGCATCTATCTCCTCTATAATCTTCCTCCCAACCTCCTCAGTTACCAATCCACGCACAATCGCTTCTCGAACTGCGCTCTTCTTTGCCTCAAGGCTTCTTCGCAAGGCTGCGAAGCGTTCCTCTTTTTGAATTCCTCCATCTTTTTCCACGAGCTGAGCGATCTCCCTCGAAAGCTTTTTCGCTTCACCTTCAAGCTCAGAAATAAGCTCCCCGGCGATTTTTTGCGAAACTTCACCCTTCTCCAGCATGCTCTCAATCTCTCTTCGCGCTGCCTTGTTCGCAATGGCATGGGCAAGCTTTTCCTCATACTCAAGTCGCATCTCGTGCTTTTTCACCAGTGACGAGCGGCGCACCATAGCTTCTATACTCAGCCCCTGGAACACGAGGGAAAAGAGCACAACGCCGAAGGTCATGCTCGCCAGAAGCTCCCGCATTGGAAAGTCCTTTTCGAGACCTAAGGCAAGGGCAACAGGTATTGTGCCGTGTAGCCCGCCCCAGAAGATAACGTGCTGCCACAGCAGGGGAATCTTAGACCTGAGCTTGAGGTTTAACAGGTTGAGCAGTGGGTACACCGCAAGTGCCCTTGCGGCGAGCACCACAGCGATGGCGATAGCCACCTCTCTCGCATAGGTGAGGAGCTTCTCTGGATGAATGTCGATACCTATGATCAGGAAGATAAGAGAATTTACAATGAAGACTGCGAAGTCCCAGAAGGTAATGAGCGCCAGCCTCGTGGAGGGCGACATGGAGAAGAGCTTGCCATAGTTGCCGATTATTAAGCCAGAGGCGACGACTGCTATCACGCCTGAGGTATGGAAGTGCTCCGCCAGTATGAAGCTGGAGAAAGCGAGAATAAGGGTTATCGTCACCTCTATCAGGTGGTCGTCGATGTAGGCGAGCACCTTGTAGGCTGCATACCCCAGGAGAAACCCTACCGCCGCGCCTCCGACGCACACGAAGAGGAACTTCGCTACACCCTGGGCTACGTTAAGTTCTCCACTGCGAAGCATTTCGAGGAGTATGGCGAAGATAACCACACCTGTGCCGTCGTTGAATATACTCTCCCCCTCAACTATTGTAGCCAGCCTCTTGGGCACCCCCAGGGATTTAAATGTGGCGAGCACAGACACTGGGTCGGTGGGAGTTATCATCGCTCCAAATAGAAGGGCAAGGGGTAAGGGAATGCTGAGCAGAAGGTGGAGAAAATAACCCACAAGGGTTACAGAGATCACCACCCCTGCGACTGCGAGCAGAGCGATGGGTTTTAAATTCCTGCGCAGGTGCGAGAGGTCCATGTTTACCGCGCCTTCAAACAGCAGAGGTGGGAGCACCAGGTAAAAGATAATCTCTTCACTTAGCGGAATCTCCGGGAGTATTTTAAGGCTACCAACCAGCAAGCCTACAAGCACGAGGGCGATGGTATATGGAAGGCGGATGTATTTTACAGCCACAGCGACAACGCTGGCGATGAGGAGCAGAGAAATTAGCTCAGAGAGCTCAAAGGCGACCTCCTGCATGTTTATGCATCTCTGGCTTGGCTTAAATATTTTTCATCCTACCATTATGAAAAGGTAGCTGAGATGAATATTAACAATGATGAAAAGATAAGATATATATGCCCACATAATAATACTATTTTTGTAGTTAGTATTACTGAGGTTGAATAATGACCAACGACATGCTGCTCCCCCTTATCGCCCTTTCGGTTGGAATCAAACACGGCGTAGACTGGGACCATGTTGCTGCGATTATGGATATAACCGCAACGCAGCAAAGCCGGCGAAAGGGGGTTCTTCTCAGCTTCCTTTACGCCATTGGGCATGCGAGCGTCGTGGCTGCTCTCACCCTGGGGGCGCTTATTATCGGACTCTCTCTTCCAGATGGCATAGACAGCATCATGGAGAAGGTTGTGGGCATAACTCTCCTCTTTCTTGGACTTTACGTTCTGTATTCCCTCCACACATATAGAGAGGGAGAATTCAGGATTATGCCGCGGTGGGCCATTGTTGCCAACGCGATACTCAGGGCTTATGACTGGAGCATTGCGAAGCTTAACAATGCGCCCATGAAGCAGCGCAGCGTGTGGAAAGGTGGATACGGAGGTACCTCTGCATACGTTATAGGCATGATTCATGGCATAGGGGCAGAGACGCCCACGCAGGTAATGCTTTTCGCTCTAACCCTTGGCACTGGCGCAGCCGCAGGTAAGGAGACCGCCATCCTTTTAATACTCTTCTTTGTCTCCGGGCTAATAATCACCAATACGGTGATGGGCGTTCTTGGAGCTTACGGAATAGCTACCTCTGCGAACAGGGATAAGCTTTACAGGGGTGTGGCACTGGTAATAGGTATCTTCAGCCTCACCCTTGGAGCAGTCTTCCTCTTTGGTGGTGCCGACTTTCTGCCAGACCTTCAGGCACTGATTTAATGAGAAGGGGCAAGTTTATATTTTGCGCTGTTAAATACGCAGCAAGGTGTGGCCATGGTAGTGGTAAAGCCGTTCAGAGGTATGCGTTATAATCCAGAGAAGGTGAACATCTCTCGCGTTGTTACCCCGCCATATGACGTTATAAGCGACGAGGAGCGAGAGCGCTATTATGCCATGCATGAGTACAACATTATCCGCCTTGACTACAATAAGGGCGAAGGCGAGGAGAAGTACCTCGAGGCAGCGAGGCTCTACACGCGATGGAAGGAGGAGCAGGTACTCATTCAGGACGAAAAGCCATCGCTGTACTACTGCCGCCAAGACTATGAGGTGAGAGGGGAGAAAAAGGCTTTGAGAGGACTTATCGCTCTGGTAAAGCTGAGCGAGTACGGCGCTGGCGAAGTTCTCCCGCATGAGGAGACGCTGAGTTCGCCCAAGAAGGACCGCTTGGCCCTGCTCCGCCACACAAAGGCGAGCTTCAGCCAGATTTACGGCCTCTATGAGGATCGCGAGGCGAAGGTGACAGAGATAGTTGAAGAAGCGCTCGAGGAGCCCCTTGTGGACTTTTTTGACTCCACTGGCAAGAGGCACCGACTGTGGCGAATAAGCGACGAGAAGGTTATAGAAGCAGTTGCTCGCGCCTTTGTTGAAAAGAGGATTTTCATAGCCGACGGGCACCACCGCTACGAAACCGCTCTCGCTTACCGCGATGAGATGCGCCGGCTTACCGGCAAAACCTCAGGCAATGAGCCCTTTGATTACGTAGCCATGTTCCTCGCCAATATGTACGACGAGGGCGTTACCATCTTACCAGCGCACCGTGCGATTAAGCATGAGTTTTCCACAGAAGAGTTTCTGGATAAGGCGAGGGAGTATTTCGACATCCAGAGCTTTGGTAAGGATAAAGAGGCGTTCTTCCGCTTTTTATATGGTGATGGCAGGAACTTTGGATTTTACCGTGGCGATTTTTACGGTCTTGTTCTGAAGGATTATAAGGTTATGGACAGGCTGCTCCCTCAAAAATCTCGGGTGCTCCGAAGGCTGAGCGTGAGCGTGCTTCACTCTCTTATTCTTGAAAAAATCCTGGGATTTACCTGCAGAGAGGATAATATAGCCTATATAATAGACGAGGAGGAGGCGATTGCAGGCGTGGCTCGGGGAGAGTTTACAGCTGCCTTCTTTTTAAATCCTACCCGCGTTGAGGAAATCCGCGACGTGGCTTTGGCAGGAGAAAAGATGCCCGGCAAAGCGACGTATTTCTACCCGAAGCTCCTCACGGGGCTGGTGATCTACGACATGGTGGCTTAAAATGCACGTGGGTGAGGCGTGCTACTCTTGCTTAGTAGAGCAGAGCAGGCGTGTTTTAAGACAGTGCAGGCTAAGCGGGGAAAGAGAGGAAGAGATTATGCAAATGGTTGAGGAGTTCCTTGCTAAGAACTACACCACCGAGGCGATACCGGCGCTTCTGGGTACTGAGCTTCACCGCATGCTTAAGGAGCTAACCAGATGCGAAGACCCCTTCCGCGAGGCGAAGGCACAAGCTAATGCCCTTGCTATATCGCTGATTCCCAGGGCAAGGGGCATTATAGATGGCGCGCAGGACAGGCTTGAAGCCGCGGCTAAGGTTGCGCTGGCTGGAAATTTATTGGATTACGGAGTTTACGGCGCAGATACTGGGGAGGAAAGGCTGGGGAAGGCACTGGAGGAGGAGCCAGCAGTTAACCACATCCCCAAGCTAGGGCAGCTTATTGAGAGGAGCAGACGGGTACTCTACCTTCTGGACAACGCCGGCGAGGTCGCCTTTGATAGGCTTCTCATAGAGGAGCTTAAAAGGCTTAATCTTGAGGTTACAGCAGCGGTGAAGTCTATACCTATAATCAACGATGCTACCCTTGAGGATGCGCGGCAGGTTGGACTTACGCACATGTGCAGGGTTATAACCTCTGGCAGTGATGTGGTGGGCGTGGATTTTAAAGAAGCTTCAGAAGAGCTTCTGCGAGAGTTTGAGAGGGCTGACTTTATAATCGCCAAGGGGCAAGGTCACTTTGAAACCCTGGATGGCTATACAGCCAAGCCCATTACGTTCCTTCTCAAAGCCAAGTGCACCACCGTTGCAGAGGAGCTTTGCGTGCCCCTCGGGAGCAGCGTGGTGCTGGTGAGGAATTTTTGAGATGCTGTATATATCCAAGGTGAAATTTTTGTACCTGCAGGATATGTGATTCGCACGAAACTTATTTATATACAGAGTTCTCATGAGATGGAACGAAATTTAATGGAGGAGAAAACATGAGAAGGTTTGTGATTGCTGCCGGTATCCTGTTGCTGGTGCTTGTTTTTGCTGGCTGCACCGGTGGTGGAGGCGAGACCAAGACTCCAGCGCCTGCTACAGAGGCGCCTGCCACTACACAGCCTCCTGCGACAGAGGCACCCGTGGAGGAGGCGCCCGGGTACGAGGAAGCTGCTCCTGGCTATGAAGAGGTAGCGCTTCACGGCGAGGGCAAGTGCGACCAGTGTCACGACGCTCCTACCCTAGCTGACATGCGCAGTGGCTTGCACAAGCAGGCGTTTGAGAAGTTTGAGGGACACAAGAACTTCTGCAGTGAGTGCCACGATATCCAGACGACCTGTACGAAGTGCCACGAGCTTCCTGCTATAATGCAGTAAAATTTAAAACCTCTACCACTCTTTTTTATTTTATGAAAAATACGCTGTTGCTGCTGACTTTTGTTTTCTCACTCCCTTTAGCATTCGCAATGGAAAATGAAGCGGGGGTTAAGGTTTACACCTGGGAGGATTATTTCACCTTCTTTCTGGGTATTGCACTGGTTGGGATCGGAATCGCCATAATCAGAGAGTACCTTCAGGGTGAAGGTGCCTCCCAGAGGTAGCCGATGATGGAGAGAAGTATGAAAAAGGTTAAGCTAGCGATGCCTGCAATAGTTCGTTTCTTCTTAGTTTCTGGTTTTTCTTCACCCGAATCTATGTAGGGCACCAGGAATAGGAGGGCGAGTATGCTCATAAGGAGCAGGATGTTCACAAAGTTGAGGCGGGGCGAGATGTAGCCAACGCCGCGCTCTATTACGTAGAGCCATAAAAATAGCCACGGTGGCTTTAGGCTCACGGTAAGTTCTGCTGATGGTTTTGCGGCGAGTTCAAAGGGGCTGAGAACACTCACAAGCAGCAGAAAGCCCAGGGTAATACTACCCACCCCTACCTCAAGCCAGTAGAAACGTGCTTTTTTTATGTAATAGTAATGAAGCCCGAGGAATAGAAGGTAGAGGAGGGGGAGAAGTATGGCATGGGCGATGTAAAACCTAGCTAGGCTGCGCGATGTTATCTCGCTACCACCTAGAATCAGGCTGCGAATGGTATCGCCGATGAATGGGGTGTAAGCGACTATTGAGGTGGTTATCTGGATACTGTAGTAACCTATCTCATCCCAGCGCAGAAGGTAGCCGGAGAAGAGGAATAGCACGGTTATCAGAAGGAGCACCACGCCACTTACCCAGGCATTGCCGAGTTTTAGCTCTGTTACCTCGGCATGAGTGCGCTGGAGCTTAGAGATTAGATAGCTCCCCTCTGCCCAGGCATAAAGCTTACCCTTGTAGGTACCCATGAAGAAAACCCTTATGAGATGGAGGAGGGTTGAGGCTATCAGCACGTCGGTGGCATAGTGATGTACACTCAGCATTAGCTGACCAAAGGCGACATAATCACCTATGTATATTATACTCTCATAGGCGACGCTGGGGTGAGGTTCATACCAGAAGCCCAGTGCTATTCCAGATATTATAAGCGCTATAAAGCTCGCAAGCGACGCAGCGCTGGGCCAGTATATGGGATTCAGAATCAGTCGCTTTCCCCAGCTTAACACCTGCACACAATCACCGCTACTTATTGAGGCGAGGGGATATAAAAAATTGGTGCATACCGCAATGGTTTAATGCAAAGATTATTATACGCCGGGGGAAGGATTCAGAACCAAACTTCAGAAAGTTTGATCATCAGATTGCGGTATCTTGCGATACCGCTATTATCAGCTGGTTATCAGGGTTTACGCCGGGGAAGGGATTTGAACCCCTGAGCTCTTGCGAGCACCAGATCTCGAGTCTGGCGCCTTTCCGGGCTAGGCTACCCCGGCAGAGTTTCTAAAACACACATCTTTACCAAGGCAATAGTTTTTTGTTACCCCCATGTTTATTCGTTATTTTGCAAACATTATTGTAAAACATTGCAACGGTTTAAGCTTAAAAATATATTGTAAAAAATATATTATATAGCATATAATTAAGTAGAACACTTTTACAAAAATTGTTTCACTTTGTAAACATTATTGTAATGAAAGATTGTGTAAGGTGTATGACGTTGGAGATAGGCTGCGGAAAAGCGCTTACGTTGTGGTTTGTCTCTCCTCACCGCTGTTCTTCCCACCCCACCCCCATACTTCATGGGTATATCTCTGTGGATTCTACTTGCCCATTGTTGGCATCGCTAGATCTGGCTTCCTTCTATTACTTTTTGTTCATCGCTATGCTCTTCTTCCTTGCAGGTGTGGTGTACTGAATCTAGCTGCTCCTTCTTAAACAACAAGCTAGTACGCCCCCAATAAGCTCGTTAAATGCATGCAATACATATGATAGACCACAGACACTACTTGCTACATATAGCAAGATAAAAATATATAAACAGTCTACATAGGCCACTGGATATTGGCCCTAGAGGGAAAAATTTTTAATTGCTGCAGTTTTCCAGGTACATTACCCTTTCCCGATGTGAAAAAATCGCTCTCAGGGCAAATCACGCGGTCTTCCGGGACCGCTCCAGAGTAGCCAGCGCTGGATTTTACCGATGTCACGGTATCGCTTAACAAACTGCTGAACTCGACGTTGACGTATAGCCAAATTGCTCCTCCATGAAATTTGTGCTGAGGTTTGTGATGGCTCATTTTTAAACACGATCCCCTCTATGCCATTAATCCTGGGTTGATATATATTTGGTAAATGCCGCTTTATTTATATATGCGTAAACGACGGTCTACCGTTGTTTACCGGGACTAAGAACTAAGGGATATATACCGGTGTGCCCCCTCGACCCTCAATTATCTTTTGTGCTTTATTGTAGGTTTCTTTGTCAATTATCGCGTCGTGGTTGTTCTTTTTAACAATTCCGTTCCATTCGAGATATCCTGCATAAATCGGATTCTTTAATATCTTTGAAATTGTGTATTTTGCCCATTTTCTCCCTTTCTTTGTGGGGACTCCCATCTCATTGAGGCGTCTGCATATGTCGTCGAGAGTCTTTCCGTTTACATATTCCTGAAAGATAAACCTAACATACTTCGCCTCCTCTGGATTGACTATGAGCTTTCCATTTGAATAATGGTAGCCGTATGGATGGGCGAACCCCAGATAGGGATGCCTGCCCTGACCAAGCTGCTCCGCTGGTGTGCGTGCCTTCTGCTCCATTCCGGTGTACACCCTCTCCCCTATCTGCTCACTTTCCAGCTGGGCAATGCGCTGTATAATGTCCATAACAAAACGCCCCATCGCCGTGGAGGTGTCGAGACTTTCAGTCATGCTTACAAATTCTTTGTTATTTTCATTAAGAAGTTCCATCATCTCCATAAAATTCCTCGAATTCCTGTGAATTCTGTCCATTTTCAAAACGAGGAGCACATCCCACTTGTCCATCTCTTCAAGCATCTTCTGATACGCAGGTCTGTTGGTATACCTGCCTGAATACCCATCATCCACATACTCCTTGTAAATCTTCCATCCGCGAGCGTCGCAGTAGCTGCGCAACCTCTCAAGCTGCGCATTCAGCGAAAAACCCTCCTTAGCCTGGTCCTCAGTGGAAACTCTCACGTATATTGCAACTTTTTTTACATTTTCATCTTTGCTTCTCTTTTTCACTCTGGCCATGGTTATATTTTCAAAATATTGCTGATATATATCTTTCCCTTAAGCAAATTATGATAAATTCTTTAAAATGGATTCTATTTCCATCAATGCAGCTTTCCTGAGTTGTCTTCCTTTCTCATCCCTTGGCCTCATCTTCTTGATAATTTGCCTGTATCTCCCGACAACTCTCTTAATTTTTGATTTCTGTGAGCTGATGTCATCGCTTTTTACTTTTTCAGATATTTTCTTCAATTTTTCGTAGTATCTGGCCAACTTATCAGAAGCGCTGATAGATGCTTTTTTATCTGCCCCTCGTCTTCTCATGCGTTGGGGCGTGGTTTTTCCACTTCTCAACATAGTTACAAATTCTTCCAACAGAGCAGCAAGGTCTCTGCCTTTTTCTGTGAGTGTTACAACCTTTGATCTACCTTTCTTTTTGGTTATTACTATCCCTAGGTCTTCCAGCTCTCTTATCAAATTAAATGAATGGGCATATGTAGAGTTTGTTTTGGCTGCAATCTCAGAAATATTTGCAGAATTCTCACTTTTAAGATAAAATAGTATCTCCTTTGGCTTTTTTTGCAAAAACAATTCTTCCATTTCATTTCACCTCTATATATTATATGTCATATATTTTTTATAATATATAAATTTTTCCTTTACAAGAATCTTTTACATAATAAAACAAAATTGTAATTTACAATAATGTTTTAATAATTAAAAATACAACAGTTAAGAGGTGAAGTTATGAAAAAGGTTACATGTCTGACAATTGCAGGCTCTGATAGCGGCGGCGGAGCGGGGATCCAGGCGGACCTCAAAACCTTCGCATCACTTGGGGTACATGGGGTAAGTGTTATAACTTCTGTAACAGCCCAAAATACCAGAAAAGTAGAGGCAGCGCTTGACCTTCCGCTGAGTTTTATTAAAAAACAAATGGACGCATTGCATAGAGACTTCGAGATTGGTGCTGCAAAGACAGGAATGCTTGCTACAGAAGAGATAATAAAGCTTGTGGCAGAGAATGTGGGGGATTATCCGCTCGTCGTAGACCCCGTGATGGTAGCTACATCAGGGGATAGGTTGCAAGCAACAGAGGCAGTTGACGCGCTAAAAAAGTACCTCCTGCCCAAGGCAGCACTGATTACCCCAAATATACATGAGGCAGAGGTGCTTTCTGGTATAAAAATACGCACCATTGAAGATGCAAAAGAGGCAGCTATGGCAATTGCAGAGCTCGCCGAGGCGGTGGTTGTAAAAGGAGGACATCTCAATGGTATAGATGTGCTCTACTACAAGGGTAAATTTTATGAGTCCTCTGCGGAGTACTATCCGGGTAGCTATCATGGCTCTGGATGCACATACTCCGCGGCTATAGCTGCCTACTTGGCGAAAGGATTTGAATTGAGAGAGGCTGTAAAGAAGGCAAAGGAGTATATCACCTGGTCGATGCGCGATGCCTATTCTCCCGGAAAGGGCGCAAAAGTTCTGAACCACCTCTTTCTTTTAGAAAGGGAAGCTGAAAGGTATGCGGTGCTCTCTGACTTAGAAGCGGCGCTGGAGGAGATTGTAAGTCTCCCGGGTTTCCATGCGCTGATACCCGAGGTAGGAATAAACTTCGTGTACTCCCTCCCTTACCCTAAGGATGTAGAGGATGTTGCCGGGATTAAAGGAAGGATAGTAAACACAGGTGGCAAGGCTCTAGTAGCAGGTTGCGTTGGTTTCGGTGCCTCAAGGCATGTAGCGAGGGTGTTGCTGGCAGCCTCAAGTAAGGATAAGAGCATAAGGTCGGCAATGAACATCAAATACTCGCAGGAGACATTGAATGCGGTGAAGAGCGCAGGATTCAACGTTGCCAGTTTTTCGAGGGATGAAGAGCCATCAGGGGTTAGCACCATGGAGTGGGGGACTCTTAATGCCATAGAAAACTACGGAAGCGTGCCTGATGCCATCTATGACGAGGGAGCTGTAGGAAAGGAGCCCATGATAAGAATTCTTGGCAGAAATCCACAGGAAATTGTCTCAAAAGTTAGAAAAATCCTGAAGAAGATGTCAACGGCGTAATGCTCACTTCACTGCTCTGTAGATGTGCTCCTTGTTGTCCACCACCTCAAAGTAGTTTTTTATATCTCCAGTAATGGATTCCACCTTACCGGTAATAAGGAAACCTCCGTTGCGAAGGGAATCGTAAAGATTTCTATAAAGAATTTCCAGAGAATCGCGGGAAAAATAAATTGCGACATTCCTGCAGAACACCACATCGAAGAAATTAACCCACCTCCTCTTCAGGATATCCTGTTTTTCAAAGAACACCATCCTCTTTATCTCCGGTTTAACCACAAATTTTTTGCCAACCCTGGTAAAATACTTGTTTAGCATTTCGCCGTCGACATTAGCCATCTTTTTCGCTTCATATTCCCCCTTAACCGCCCTCGCTAAGCACATATTATCTATATCTGTGGCGTATATTTTTACAAAATGCTTCTCAAGCTCTTTTCCAAAAAACTCCGAAACAGTAATAGCGATGGAATAGGGCTCCTCGCCTGAGGCGCAGCCAGCGCTCCATATCCTTATATCCCGCCTGGATTTAAGGTCAGGGAGCACTTTGCGCTTAAAGGCTTCGAAGGTACTGGGATTGCGGAAGAACTCCGTCACATTTACTGTGAGTCTGTCGAGGAGTTTTTCATACTCAGATGGATTCTTCTTCAGGAATTCGATATACTCATCGTAAGAGCTCAGACGATTCGCTTTTATCCTTACCCCTATTCTGCGCTTGAGATAGGAATCCCGGTATCCCACCAGATTTAGCCCTGTCCTTTTTGCTATCTCTCTGAGAAGCTTTTCAAAGTCACCAGGATACTCAAAAATCTTATTTGACTGGTCCAAGCCCAATCATCTCCACATTAAAGGACTGTTTTACCATATTTAAAGCT
>Ga0209426_1001535_pt1 | contig 13548 bp, 11 predicted proteins | sample Deesub1362B_J571_FD_187697 | JGI IMG/M metagenome (GOLD analysis project Ga0209426, IMG submission 187697) | Deep oceanic, basalt-hosted subsurface ecosystem from Juan de Fuca Ridge flank, Pacific Ocean, CORK Borehole 1362B_J2.571 (SPAdes)... ...
TCGATTTTGGAAAAAGCGAAATTTTGCGGAAGTGAAGGAAAAACATGGAGTTGTTGCAAAATCGATCCGACGACCATAAAAAACAAGGACTTACTGCATTTTTGGGGTATTTTTTGGGGTGTTTTTTGGGGTTCAAAAGGGAGGTCTGTCAAACGGGGGTGTTAACCTGTTGAGGTTCAGTGGGTTTGGGGCCCAGCAGTGAAAATGAAGCCCCGATTTAGAGGGGATTGCGACTCAGTCCCGCAGACCGGAGCCGGGACACCAGGTCGGGTCCCGGTGAAAATGAAGCCCCGATTTAGAGGGGATTGCGACGTTTTCATTTCACCATCAACCGTAATCTCTGAAAACGTGAAAATGAAGCCCCGATTTAGAGGGGATTGCGACTGACACCGGTCCTTGCAACCATCCTGCGCAGTTCTCCGTTTTGTGAAAATGAAGCCCCGATTTAGAGGGGATTGCGACTCTTGTCAGCTTGTTCCAAAAAATTCTCGATCCACTCTATGAGTGAAAATGAAGCCCCGATTTAGAGGGGATTGCGACTCAACAATTTGGCGGTCGATTTTGTTGAATCCAACGCCGGTGAAAATGAAGCCCCGATTTAGAGGGGATTGCGACCGGGTACAACGCCGCAGCAAGGCCTCCCCACCTTGCCACGGAAGTGAAAATGAAGCCCCGATTTAGAGGGGATTGCGACTCTCACCTGGTCCTGTTGAGGCTATCCCTGAAGAGAAAAAACGCGTGAAAATGAAGCCCCGATTTAGAGGGGATTGCGACAAATATCCGCTATTCTTCTCATAATGCACCTCCGTTTTAAAGGTGAAAATGAAGCCCCGATTTAGAGGGGATTGCGACGGATTATATCCTGATAACAGCTTTCACAGTATTGCCCATAATCATAAGTGAAAATGAAGCCCCGATTTAGAGGGGATTGCGACAATTCTTGTTTTCGGAATTTCTTTTATTCTTTCTGGTGCTCAGTGAAAATGAAGCCCCGATTTAGAGGGGATTGCGACGTCAGGTATCCGTAGATAAACGCAGCAAGGGCCACATAGTGAAAATGAAGCCCCGATTTAGAGGGGATTGCGACAAAACACGATGACTGAGCGCCCGGTGCGGGACACCCGGGCGCCCAGTGAAAATGAAGCCCCGATTTAGAGGGGATTGCGACCAGCACCAGGTAAGACTCCGGCAACTGGACGACCGCCAATTGCGTGAAAATGAAGCCCCGATTTAGAGGGGATTGCGACAATCTGCATTTCCGGCGGCGCCGGCCAGGCCCACCATTCGGTGGCGTGAAAATGAAGCCCCGATTTAGAGGGGATTGCGACCGACATGTTCTATATATGTATAGATCTCATCTGGGCCCCACTCGTGAAAATGAAGCCCCGATTTAGAGGGGATTGCGACTGAGATACCTGGGACTTCCGATGAACAATCTCTCGGCCGACTCAAGTGAAAATGAAGCCCCGATTTAGAGGGGATTGCGACAGTTCTTCCGGGAGTTCAACGAACTCATCAATCTCCAACTCCTGTGAAAATGAAGCCCCGATTTAGAGGGGATTGCGACATGACCACAACGTGACCCTCCATGAGAGCGTCAATCAACCGGAGTGAAAATGAAGCCCCGATTTAGAGGGGATTGCGACAATCTTTTTCATTTTCTCATACCCCTTGCTTTTTTTGTGAAAATGAAGCCCCGATTTAGAGGGGATTGCGACAACAGGTTTCCAGCTTTCAATTCCCGTTTCTATTTCTGCTTCTGTGAAAATGAAGCCCCGATTTAGAGGGGATTGCGACTTTCGGTTTCCCCAGAGGTTGCCGCATTGTGTCGGGGGGCAAGTGAAAATGAAGCCCCGATTTAGAGGGGATTGCGACACAACAAAACCTATAACTTCGACATTTCCATGAATTTTTTGCGTGAAAATGAAGCCCCGATTTAGAGGGGATTGCGACGGAGAGGATGAGGGTGAAGTTAATTAGTGCTTTCATGGCTGTGAAAATGAAGCCCCGATTTAGAGGGGATTGCGACTTGCAGCCGCAGCTGTTCTCTCTGAAGTAGTCGGATCACCGTGAAAATGAAGCCCCGATTTAGAGGGGATTGCGACTCAAAGCCGCCACAGCTTGCGTAGCGGCCCTTAAATGCAACGTGAAAATGAAGCCCCGATTTAGAGGGGATTGCGACATACTTCTTCAATTGTGAAATTTTCCCATTCGCATGTCAGTGAAAATGAAGCCCCGATTTAGAGGGGATTGCGACTCCAGTTATTCACGGCTTTCAACAAAGGAATGCAGAAAAAATTGCCAGGGAAAGCAAAGGGAGAACGGAACGATTTTTGGGGTGGAAGTCAAGGAGGGTTCTTATCCCTGAAACGGTAGGGGGAATATGGATAAAGACAAAAAGATTAAAGAACCTTGGTTGGGGGAACAGCGGAGAATTTCGCAAATCTGTCTGCTAATTGTGCAGTAAGAATTTGCTCCCATTCCACTCAAATCTGCTGAGGCCGCTTCCTTTTTTTTCCATCGTTTTGCCCGCATCCTTCTATTTGAATCCGGACCTTTCCTCCGTTTGCCAGAATTTCTGCCGGTTTGGGAGCCACAACCCCGGCTTTTGCCCTTCCGCAAAAGGAAAGACCGCGAGATCCGGCGCGGGACGGCCTGGAAAAGCTGGAGCAAAATCTTCCTTTGGCTTGTGCAAACATTGCGGGCGCTGGGCAATCTGCGAAAAAAATGCACAGCAAATGGGGCATTTTCTCTCCTTCCGTCCCGTGTTCAGGAATGGCCGGAAAATTGCAACAGAACGGGGGGAATATGCAGGAATTTTCGGAAGGCCCGGACAAGTTCATAAGGGTTTTTTGGGAAAATACAAATTTGTAACTCAAAGAAATCTCTTTCCCGCCGATAAACAAATGGGAAAGAAAATGGGAAGAGAGGGAGAGGAGGAAGTGGAGAAAATCGAAGAAACCGTATTGCATCTTGTTTCCAGCAACGATCTACTGGATCGGGATTGGAGTCGATTGGGCTTCGATACACACTACCCGCTCGTTAGCCGAAGTCCTCGCATGAAAGAGATCTTCACCCTGATCAAAAAGGTGGCCAAAAGTAATACTACAGTGCTCATTCAGGGTGAAACGGGAACGGGCAAGGAGCTCATTGCCAACCTGATTCAGTTTTTAAGTCCGCGGTCTTCCAAGCCCTATGTGAAGGTAAATTGCGCGGCGCTGCCGGAGACCCTGCTGGAGAGCGAGCTGTTTGGTCACGAACGTGGCGCCTTTACCGGAGCCTACCAGACCCGCAAAGGCAAATTTGAGCTGGCGGACGGGGGCACCATTTTTCTGGATGAGATAGGCGACATGCAGCCTTCCACCCAGGCCAAAATTTTGCGGGTCCTCCAGGATAAAGAATTTACCCGGGTAGGAGGCAATAAAACCATCCGTGTGGATGTGCGCATTATTGCCGCCACCAATCGGGATCTGGAAGAGGCCATAGAAGAGGGCACGTTCCGGGCCGATCTCTACTACCGCCTCAACGTAGTCAGTATTTACCTGCCGCCCTTGCGGGAACGGAAAGAAGATATCCCCATGATTGCCGAATTCTTCCGGCGGAAATTTTCCCGGGAACTTCGCAAACCGGTAGGTGGTTTCACAAAGGAAACAATGGAAATACTGGTGAATCACCGCTGGCCGGGAAACATCAGGGAACTGAGAAATTTGATTGAACGTGCTGTGCTGATTGCCGAACCGAATCAGGAGATTACACCGAGGGAACTGTCACTGCCGGGGCGGGACTACTTCGCAGCGGGAGGGAAGGACCGGCGCCGTTCGCGCGATTCTGGAGCGACGCTCCATACACTGAATTTGAGGGAGCTGGAAAAAAACGCCATTATTCGGGCCCTTGAAATATCCCACTATGTCCAGAAAGAGGCCGCCAAACTACTGGGCATTTCATCCCGCTCTCTAAACTACAAAATCGCTCAATACGGTATTACCCACCCGTCCTGGAGAAAGCATTCCGGATAACAGGAGGAGAGGGAGGTTTGTGGTGATGAGGAATCCTTTTTTGCTTTCCGTGGGTGTATTGTATGCCCTATTTGGGGGATGGTTTGCCCGCGCATATGCGCAGGAAAATACAGAATCCCTGTTTATTATGTGGGAGCCCAACCGGGAAGCCGACCTGGCAGGCTACCGGGTTTACTGGGGAACCTCGTCCAGAAGCTACCGGTGGGTGGTGGATGTGGGAAAGGCTACGGAGTACGAGGTAACCGGTCTGGAGGCGGGAACCCGCTATTATTTTGCCGTTACGGCTTACGACCTGGCCGGTAACGAAAGTGACTTTTCCGCCGAAGTTAGTGCCGTTCCGGGACAGCCCAACTCGGCCACGCCATCCGTCTTTGTGATTTTTCAGAATTATCCCAATCCCTTTAATCCCAGTACTGTGATCCCTTTTTACCTCCCGGAAAGGGGATTGGTGGAGCTGGTCGTGCTCAACAGCAGCGGTCAGCTTGTCCGCCGCCTGATAGCCGATGAACTCGGTCCGGGATATCACGAGGTAAGCTGGGATGGTCTGGATGATGCGGGACAGCCTGTGGCATCCGGGGTCTATTTTGTGCACGGCAAAACGGCTGGCTTCCGCCTCGCCCGTCCCGTTGTTCTCATGCGCTGACGGGAAAGCGTCTGCTGACCGGTTTCCGGGAAAAAGAGCCGGCCGGTTCGGGTCGGCTCTTTCCTGTTTCGCTGCCAGATGCGGCAGTTTTATTTTTTCAGGATCATTTTCCTGACTTCTGTCCATTCGCCGGCTTTCAGCCGGTAAAAATACACACCGGATGGCAGTCCCTGTGCATTAAAACGAAGCCGGTGAAGTCCCTTTCCCTGGAGCTGGTTTACGAGGACTTTTAGCTTTCGTCCGCGCAGGTCAAAGAGTTCCAGCACAACCTGTGCCGGTCTGGGGAGGTAATACGGTATTTCCGTTTCCGGGTTGAAGGGATTGGGAAAATTTTGCATCAGGGAGAATTGTTCCGGAAGCACAGGGGCATCGGTTGCAACACCAGTGGCAAGCCACCAGTGCAGAAGCGGGTGAACCAGATATTGGTCGCCATTGATGGTTTTCACGAAAACGCAGTAGCCGTATTGCTCGTTTGACGGTGTGGGATGGTCGAAAATCACGGTTCCATACCGGGAGCTGTTTTTAAAGAGCGTTCCCTCGGCTTTCCAGTTGTACAGTTCAATGGCATTGTTAAAGTGGCCTGCATAGGCGGAATCGGCAAACTGGGTTGACGCAATCCAGTATACAAGAACGTCCGCATACCGGTATGACAGATTCCCAACGTTGAGGGAACTGTTGTTGGTGAGCGCGCGGGTTTGTAAAAACTGGTTCCTATAATAAATCAGTTCCGTGTACCTCTGGTCATTGAAAGAAAACTGGACGTTCTCCGTTTGTGCTGCTCCCGTCACTTTTTCCACGACTTTTTTGTAGGTGTAATCCATATCCACATAGCTGCTATCCCGGCCGCTATGGGTGCAGTCCACCGTCCACCAGCTGTTCTGGAACAGGATGCCTCCTTTCAGCTGCCGGTTGAAATCAACGGCCCCGCTTTGAGGCGGCGAAGGAATGGATGTGCTATTTACCTGCAGATCTATACGGCCCGCGATTTTCAGGTGGAATTCCAGGCGGTGGGAGGCCGCCAGGTCTGACCAATCGCCCTGAAAATACCCATCGGCGCTGGTGAAGACAAATTCTTCGGTGGGGCCGCTGGCATATTTTATGATGAGCCTGTCTGAAGGAGTGGGCGAATAGGTCCATTTATCCGGATTGAAAGCATCCTGCTGGGCGGTGCCGGTTGTGGTTACCCTCCCGGTCAGCTGGGCGAGACCCCAGAGCACAAAAGCCGCTTCATCGATGGCGGCGTCTCCGAGATTCATAATGTCCTCCGAAGCCCGGAAAAGGGTGGCGCAGATCCAGCTTTCGCCCTGGGCCGGGAGGACCCGCGGAAAAAGAAGGGGGGCAAGAATGAGGCCCCACATTACGGAACGTCTCATGGCTGTTTCTCCGGTTTCTGCATCAGGTTTATATTCCCACGTAGCAGAACGGCGTTTGCTGCGGACGTTTCGGCCTGAAATGCCTGCTGCCGTTTTTGGCCGAAATTCCTTTTATTGTAACTGTCGCCATCCCATGGCTGCAGTTCCATGGCTGCGGCGGGAAGCAGGAAAACAGAGGAGCCTGAATGGCAGTTTCGCATGGCAGAACTGAAAACTGTTTTGCCGCTTTTTCTGTAGGTTTGCCGTGAAGTGAAATGGAACGGACAGGCCGGTCCATGGGAGATGGTGGGTGGTATTTGTTTTTGGAGAAGGGGGTCCGGGAGATGTTTAATGTTCGGGACAGGAAAAAACGGTCAGCGAAGGTTGGGAGAATTCAGGTCATAAAAAAGAACAGGGAGAAGGGGGCTTCTCCCTGTTCCTTGCATGCGGAGGGCACGCATGGGAGTGTTACTCCTTAATGATAGCCAGGATGTCCGATCGCTGAACTACCAGCAGATCTTCCCCGTTAAGCTTAATTTCTTCTCCGCCATATTTGGCGAACAGGATTTTGTCATTTACTTTGATTTTTTCCTGCAGGTCTTCGTCTGTTCCCACAGCCAGGACCTGGCCAATACGGGGTTTTTCTTTGGCCACGTCCGGTATGATGATGTGCCCTGAACGCTGTTCTTCTTCCTCCAGCACCTTTACCAATACACGGTCATCCAGTGGTTGAATGGTCATCGGACCTTACCCTCCTCACTTTATTCCCAGCAACCGGTCAATTTTCGCCTTGTCAAATCCCACGATGGGGCGGTTGTCAATTAAAATCACGGGGACGCCCATCTGTCCGGTGCGCCGCATCATGTCCTGAGCTGCCCGCGGGTCTCTGGAAACGTCAATCTCTTTGAAGCGGATACGCTTTTCCCGGAAATACTGTTTTACAGCCCGGCACCAGCTGCAGGTGGGGGTTGTAAACACAATCACTTTTTTGGCTCTGTTCTGCTGCATTCCTCGTTCACCTCCGCGCTTTCCGTTTCACCCAATTTAGATGATCCATAGTCGGAAAGGTGACATCCTCTGGCCGCGTCCCGCCGGGCCATGGACGCCGGGGGCGGTCCTGGATCAGGGGCTGCCGCAGCGCTGGCTCCCGGGGAGTTCATCAACGCTGCTTAAGCCCTTGCATCTGGCGGGTGACTGTCATATTATTTCGCCAATGGAAGACAGGGAGGGCGGATCATGGAAAGCTTCTGGTTCACGTGGGTCATTCTGCCGGTGCTCATTTTTCTGGCCCGAGTGTGTGATGTGACCATTGGGACCATGCGGATTGTGTTTGTGGCGCGCGGAAATCGGGTGCTGGCGCCGGTTCTGGGCTTTTTTGAAATTCTCATCTGGCTGCTCGCCATCGGTCAAATTTTCCGGAATTTGAACAATGTTTTTTGTTATCTGGCCTACGCCGGCGGGTTTGCCACAGGCAATTACGTGGGCATGGTACTGGAAGAAAAACTCGCCATGGGCTTTCAGGTGGTGCGCATTATCACCCGGAAAGATGCCAGCCAGCTCATCGAGTTCCTTAAAAACGCGGGATTTGGCGTGACCACCATCGATGGGCAGGGCGCGACAGGGCCGGTGAAAATCGTATTCTCCATCATCCGGCGCAAAGATCAGCCGAAGGTGCTCAGGGCGATCCAGGAGAAAAATCCCAACGCCTTTTTTTCGGTAGAGAATATTCAGAGTGCCAGCGCCGGAATCTTTCCTCCCGGTTCCAGATCGACGGTGAAATCCCTGTGGGAGGCGATGCGCTTTTGGAAGAAAGGGAAGTAGTTCACCGGCCGCGCGGCTTTTGGGGCAGGGCAAAGGAACCGGTTCCGAATGTGCGGAACAGGGCCGATCCCGCAGCTCTGGAGAAATGCGGCGCCGCACCGGTTTGATCAGAAAAGAGCTTGCCGCCTTTTTATCGCATTGCCAGCTGGTCGGGGTGGGAAGCGCCAGCGGGCGGAAAAGTTTGAATTTCCGTCGAATCCATCGTATCATATACGACGATTTCAAAACGAGGGATTGGGATAGGAGTCAGGCTGACAGGTGTTGGGGTTAACGGCACGACGAGCGGATATTCACGCACAGAAGGCAGCATCTTACCAGCTTTTTGACCGCATTTCCCACCGTTATGATATATTGAACCATCTGCTTTCGGCTGGCCAAGATATCCTCTGGCGGAAAAAGGCTGTTCGGCTGCTCAATCCGGAAACCGATCACCTCATTCTGGATCTGGCAACCGGTACCGGGGATCTGCTGAAAGCAGCATTTGGCCCGGAACCGGATGGCCGGATAGGAGTCGGGGTCGATCTTTCCGAAAAGATGCTCCGTCTGGGGCAACGGAAACTGGCCAGCCGCGGCAAGCCGGTCTACTGGGTACGGGCTACGGGCGATCAGCTTCCTTTTTCCAGCGGCCGCTTTGATGCGGTCATGATTGCCTTTGGAATCCGCAATATTCACAGGCTGGAAGAGGCACTGGCCGAAATCCATCGGGTATTGCGGCCTGGCGGTTTATTCATTGTGCTGGAATTTTCCCTGCCGCACCAGCCGCTGTTCCGCGCGGGCTATTTCTGGTATTTTCGCCTGGTTCTCCCGGTTCTGGGAGGATTGCTCTCCGGAGACCTTTACGCATACCGGTATCTGAACCGGACGGTTGAAGATTTCCCCTACGGGGAGGCTTTTTGCCGGATCCTTCGATCGGCTGGATTTGAGGAAGTTACCTACCGGCCTTTAACTTTTGGAATTGCGACCCTTTATGCCGGGAAGAAAAATGTGTGAAGAAAAACGCAGAGATGGGAATCCAGCAAACCCGCTGCTGAATACTCCACATCCGGCCGGAACGGCAGGGACGTCCGCGACCGCCGTTCTGCCTCCCACGAACGGCGGGGAAAACCGGGAAGTGCAGTTCGAACCCGATGCTCATTTTTATGCTCGCCACGATTGCCCTGTCTCTTCACCGCTGGCCTGGCTGGAAGGGGTAAAGTCGTACCCGAAGTTCTACTGGCAGTCACGCGACGGACAGCTGGAAGTGGCTGTGGCAGGGGCTGTTCTGGCCTTCCGTGCCGACGGTCTGGATCAGTGGCGGGTTCTGCAGCATAATGTGCAAACTTTTTTCCGGAACAGCGGTCAGAACGTCTGGCTGTTTGGCGGACAGCGGTTTTCCTTCATGCGCAAACGGGGCAGGGAGTGGCAGCTGTTTCCAATGGCATATTTTTTTCTGCCGCGGTTTATGCTGGTTCGCCAGGGAAATCTCTGCAGCGGTTTTGTGTACCGTTCCCGCGGCGGCAGGAAATCCGGAAAGTTTCCGGAGGGGGTTCAGCAGTGGAGCGATTGGCCGGAAATGGGCCGTTCAAGAAAAGCGGCCCGTGAGGACCGCCCGGATTACCGTTCGTGGATTGAGCTGACGGAACAACTGCTGGAGGCCATCCGGGAAGGACGTCTCGAAAAGACGGTGCTGGCCCGCCGTACCAGGCTCCGTTTTTCCTCCGTTCCCAACCCATTTCAGATTTTGCACAGCCTGCAGAAAAGAAATGAGCGCTGTTTCGCTTTTCTGTTTCAGCCGGAAAAAGGCCGGGCCTTTCTGGGGGTAACTCCCGAACGCCTGTTTCGCCACAGCGGTAGATTTGTGGAAACGGAAGCGGTTTCCGGAACGGCAGGAAGGGGAGCCAGTCCCGCCAAAGACCGCATTCTCGGGGAAATGCTGCTGGAAAGCCGGAAAAACCGTCGCGAACATCAGTTTGTGGTGGACTGGATCCGGCAGAGGCTGATGCGTTTTGGACAGGTGGAACAGACGGATGGGAGCCCGAAGTTGCTGCGCCTCAAAAATGTTCAGCACCTGTACACACCTTTCCGGTGCGAGATTGGGGAAGAAGTTTCGCCTCTGGATCTGCTGGGTCATCTTCATCCCACGCCGGCCGTGGCCGGTGTTCCGTTCGAACCTGCCCTGGAAGCCATCCGCCGTCTGGAACCCTTTGACCGCGGCTGGTATGCTGGCCCGGTGGGAATTCTCGGGAGCCGTTTTTCAGAAATTGCTGTGGCCATCCGGTCGGCTCTGGTAACATCCCGGTCGGTGTACTTTTACGCCGGAGCCGGTATTGTGGAAGGATCGGATCCGGCCATGGAGTGGGAGGAACTGGAGAAGAAAATCTCCATTGCGCTGGAGCTACTGGGAGTGCAGGGTGGAAGCTGAAAACCTGAATATTTTCTTTGCCGGCCTGGTGATCGAGGAACTGGTGCGGCAGCAGGCGGGCCCGTTTGTGATGTCTCCCGGGTCGCGGAATACGCCACTGGTGGTGGCTTTGGCGAGAAACCGGCGTGCTGAAAAAATCCTGCACGCCGATGAGCGGGGGGCTGCATATTACGCCTTGGGAGCTGCTAAGGCGACCGGAAAACCTGCCGTTTTGCTTGCCACGTCGGGTACGGCTGTGGCAAATTACCTTCCGGCTGTGATCGAAGCCTGCTATTCCCATACGCCGCTTCTTGTGCTAACGGCCGACCGGCCGCTTGAGCTTCAGGAAGCGGGAGCCAACCAGACCATCCGGCAAGAGAACATCTTTGCGCCTTACTTGCGCTGGCAATTTTCCTTTGAAGCTCCATCGGAACGATCTCTTCCGCAGGCTTGGCTTTCTGCGGTAGCCTACGCCGTGCAGCGGTCTTTGAGGCATTTGCCGGGGCCGGTTCACCTGAATTTTCCCTTCCGTGAACCTCTGGCGCCGGTGCACGAAACCGTTTCCGGGCTTCCCGGGAACCGGAAGTTCGAAGTGTGGCGTTCCAGTTCCGGCCCCTATGTGTCGTATAGCGTTTCGGGCGCACAAAAGCCGGAATTGCCGTCTTCCGTGCAGGAGGCCGTGCAGGGTGCCTCCCGGGCAATGGTCGTAGTTGGCAGGTTGCCAGCCTGGATGGAACGCGCATCTCTGGTGAAGCTACTGCACCGCTGGAACGTACCGGTACTGGCCGATCCCGCTTCGGGCCTGCGGTTTCTGCCGGAACGGCTGCAAAATCTCTGTACCCGGTACGATCTGTACTTGCGTTCGCCGGTTTTCCGCAAAAAGGCCGGGCCGGATCTGGTGGTGTACCTCGGAGATCCGGTCACTTCCAAGTTTTTGCAGCAGTTTATTGAAGGGAACCGGGCACTTCTGATCCACATTGCCGGACACCCGTTACGGATGGATCCCGGACACCGGGTGGATATCCGGCTGGAGATGCCCGTTGAGGCCTTCTGCCGTGCGCTTCTGGAGGATGGGGATCTGCCGGGTTCGGAACTTGTTCCGCTGTTCCGGAAGGCAGAGGAACGGACGGCGCAGCTGATCGGCCGCCATGGGACCGCATCCCGTTCCGAACTGGCGCTGGTAACAGCCGTGCTGGAGAATGTGCCGGAGGGACATGCCCTGTTCCTGGGCAATAGCATGCCGATCCGGGATGCGGATGCGTGCGGAGTGAGCGGCGGGAGAGATGTACTGGTGACATGCAACCGCGGAGTTAGCGGCATTGATGGAAATGTGGCGACGGCGGCGGGATTTGCTTCCGCAAGCGGGCGTCCCACCACGGCTATCATCGGAGATTTGGCCCTCTTTCATGACCTGAATTCCCTGCAGCTGGTACGGCGTTCATCCGTGCCGGTGATTGTGACGGTCATCAACAACAATGGCGGCGGGATTTTTCACTTTTTGCCTATCGCAAATTATAGCGAAGTGTTTGAACCGTATTTTACGACGCCGCAGCATCTGCATTTCCAGGCCGCAGCGGAGCTTTTTCACATGAACTACGCACAGAGCGAAACAGTTGCGGGATTCCGCCAGCGCTACCGGGATGCCCTGGAAAGCGGAAAAAGCTGGTTGCTGGAATTTGTTTCGTCCAGGGAGGAGAACGAGCGGGAACACCGGGTTCTGTTTGATGCGGTGGCAGCCACAATTGAGAAAGAACTCACAGAGAAATAAAGTCCGGAAAGCAAGTCAGAAAGAGTGAGGGAGGCCTATGAGTAGCGTTGAATGGAAGAAAACCGGGGAATTTACCGATATTATTTACGAGAAGTGCGATGAGGGGATCGCAAAAATCACCATCAACCGGCCCGAAGTGCGGAATGCTTTTCGCCCGTTGACCATCATGGAGATGTCGCAGGCGTTTGCAGATGCCCGCGATGACAGCCGGATCGGGGTGGTGATTCTTACGGGCGCAGGAACGGAAGCATTTTGTTCCGGAGGGGACCAGAAAGTGCGGGGAGATGCCGGATATGTGGATGACCGGGGCATTCCGCGGCTGAATGTACTGGACTTGCAGCGGCAGATCCGCACGCTTCCAAAGCCGGTGATTGCCATGGTAGCGGGTTATGCAATCGGCGGCGGCCATGTGCTGCATCTGATTTGCGATCTGACCATTGCAGCGGACAACGCCATTTTTGGCCAGACCGGGCCCAAAGTGGGTTCGTTTGACGGGGGATACGGTGCCAGTTACCTGGCCCGGGTTGTGGGGCAGAAAAAGGCGCGGGAAATCTGGTTCCTTTGCCGCCAGTATACCGCACAACAGGCTCTGGAGATGGGACTGGTGAATGCGGTGGTTCCGCTGGAGCGGCTGGAGGAAGAAACCATCCAGTGGTGCCGGGAAATCCTGCAAAACAGTCCGATGGCCATCCGGGTTCTTAAGGCGGCATTCAATGCAGATTGTGATGGCCAGGCAGGCTTGCAAGAACTGGCGGGCAACGCCACGCTGCTCTTCTACATGACGGAAGAGGCCCAGGAAGGAAAGCGGGCCTTTCTGGAAAAAAGGAAACCTGATTTTTCCAAGTTTCCGCGGTTTCCGTGAGGAAGCGGACAGCATGCGAGAGATGGAACTGAAAACGGGCAGCAACTCGGCCGCGGCACCCATCCGGGGCTGGAAAGTCTGGTGGGTGGCAGCCCGGCCCAAAACCCTATGGGCGGCGGTTGCACCTGTCCTGATGGGAGCGGCCCTTGCCGCTGGCGATGGTGCTTTCCACTTGCCGGCGTTTGTGGCAGCCCTGTGGGGAGCCGTGTGGATACAGATCGGGACAAACTACGCCAACGATCTGTACGACTATCTGAAGTCAGCCGATACGGAAGAGCGGCTGGGCCCGCTCCGCGTCACCCAGGCAGGACTGGTCACACCAGAGCAAATGAAAAAAGCCATGTGGATTGCCTTTGCTCTGGCAGCTGGTGCCGGGATCTATCTGATTTACAGAGGAGGCTGGCCTCTTCTGGCAATCGGCACGGTTTCCATTTTGCTGGGGGTGTTGTATACGGCCGGACCGGTTCCGCTGGCCTACACAGGACTGGCCGATCTGGCGGTGCTGCTGTTTTTTGGACCGGTGGCTGTAGCCGGCACCTTTTATGCGATAACGCTGAAATTTTCGGGGCAGGCCGTTCTGGCGGGACTGGGACCCGGCATGTTGTCGGTGGCAATCCTTACAGTGAACAATTTGCGGGATATGGAGAATGACCGGCGGGCGGGGAAAAAGACCCTTGCTGTCCGTTTCGGGAAGGGATTTGCGCGG
>Ga0209426_1001537_pt1 | contig 13539 bp, 14 predicted proteins | sample Deesub1362B_J571_FD_187697 | JGI IMG/M metagenome (GOLD analysis project Ga0209426, IMG submission 187697) | Deep oceanic, basalt-hosted subsurface ecosystem from Juan de Fuca Ridge flank, Pacific Ocean, CORK Borehole 1362B_J2.571 (SPAdes)... ...
TTGATTGAAGATGAAAGGGTAAATCTCCAATTTCATCAAAAAAGAGTGTTCCTCTATTTGCCTCTTCTATTAATCCTGCTTTATCTTCCTTTGCATCTGTAAATGAACCTTTTTTGTATCCAAATAATTCTGATTCAAAAAGATTGTCAGGAATTGATGTTAAATCAACTACAATAAAAGGTCCATTTTGTCTTATGCTTCGCTTGTGTATTTCTCTTGCGACAAGTTCCTTTCCAACTCCTGTCTCTCCGCTCACTAAAACACAATTCTCACTTACTGAGGCTTTCTCTATAAATTTCTTTATTTCTTTTATGGACTTACTTTTTCCTATTAACATCCTCTCCCCCTGCTCCTATCTATTCCTACCTCCAATCTAAACTACTAATCTAAAATACTATTTTGTGCACCCTTTGCCTCCCCCCTTCTTTTATTTTAAAATAAAAAAATTTAAAAAATCAAATTTTTTAAATTCATGAAATCGGTGATTGAATTATGATTTAGTTAAAAAAGTTAAAAGAATTTTTATTTTCTTATTAATCACTAATATTAGTTTCAAAGTGCAGGTTGCAAAATTAAGGTAAATCTGATATAGATAAACTGCTTTATAATATTATTTGTGAGGTGAAAAAGTGGAATTTAAAAATTTATTATTTAAAGAGGAAGAAGGAATTGGTTTTGTAACTATAAATCGGCCTAATAAACTAAATGCTTTAAACATTGAAACAATTAAAGAATTGGAAGAATTATTCACTCAACTTAAAAATAATCAAGAAGTGAAAGCGGTTATTATTACTGGAGCAGGAGAAAAGGCTTTTGTTGCTGGTGCTGATATTCAGGAACTTTCTAAATTAGACATGAAAAAGGGCAAGGAATATTCATTAAAAGGTCAAAGAGTATTCAATCTGATTGAAAATTTGGGAAAACCAGTAATTGCTGCTGTAAATGGTTATGCATTGGGTGGTGGAACTGAATTGGCTCTTGCCTGCCATATACGAATTGCTTCAGAAAAAGCAATGTTCGGACAACCTGAGGTAAAATTGGGATTAATACCAGGTTATGGAGGAACCCAGAGACTTGCAAGACTTGTTGGTAAAAGTAGAGCCCTTGAGATAATTTTAACAGGAGATATGGTAATAGCTGAACAGGCTTTTCAAATTGGGCTTGTTAATAAAGTTGTTCCACCAGAAGAACTCCTTACAGTATGTAAAAATATTGCAAAAAAAATGATGAATAATAGCCCTATTGCAATTAAATACGCTATTGAAGCAGTTAATAATGGATTGGAGAAAGATTTGGAAGAAGGTTTAAAAATAGAAGCAGAACTTTTTGGAATGGTTTGTGGAACAGAAGACAGTAAAGAGGGAACAAAAGCCTTCTTAGAAAAAAGAAATCCTACTTTTAAGGGCAAATAATAAATGTCAAATTTCAAAATTCAAATGCCAAAGAATGAAATAAATCTTAACTATGAAATCCGAAATAGGATTAATATAAAATTAAAATAAGGAGAGAAAATGAAAAAAGCATTTGAAGGGAAATTAACTGCAAAAGGATTAAAGATTGGTATAGTCTTGAGTAGATTTAATCAATTTATTACAGATAAGTTACTTGAAGGTGCTCTTGATGCTTTAAATAAACTTGGAGCAGAAGAGGAAAATATATCCATTTTTAAAGTCCCTGGTTCTTTCGAAATACCAGTAATTGTAAAACATTTAGTGAAATCCAATAAATTTGATGGGGTGATTTGTCTTGGCACATTAATTAGAGGCGATACTCCTCATTTTGATTTTCTAAGTGCTGAAGTGACAAAAGGATTAGCTCAGATTTCAATTGAAAGCGGTGTTCCTGTGGCATTTGGAATTTTAACTGTTGATACAATAGAGCAGGGAATAGAAAGAGCAGGAACAAAGAGTGGCAATAAGGGATGGGATGTGGCTTTATCTGTTGTAGAAATGATTAATCTTCTTAAAGAAGCAGGATTAAAGGATTAATAAACCTCTCATAAAAATTGTTAGGACAATGGGTCATAGAAGAAAAGGAAGAGAAAGTGCATTGCAGATTCTTTTTCAACTTGAATTTTCTCCAAATAATTATGAAGAAATTATAGAAGAATACTGGAAAGAAAAAAAAGTAAATGAAAAAACAAAAAATTATGCAAATTGGTTAGTACAAGGGGTCATTTCTTTAAAGGAAAAAATAGATAATATTATCAAGGAATCCTCAAAAAACTGGAGATTGTCAAGAATGGCTATTGTTGATCGAAATATTATAAGAATAGCAGTTTTTGAATTGCTTTCAGAACATGATGTTCCTCATGCAGTAATAATAAATGAAGCAATAGAGATAGCAAAAAAATACGGTTCCGAAGAGTCTGGACAATTTGTAAATGGCATATTGGATACTATAAGAAAAAAAATAAGAAAGGGGAATGAAAATGAGAAATCAAAAAACTGATCAAGAATTAGCTCGCGAGGAGAAATTTAAAAAATTAATTGAATCTGGAATCAATCCCTATCCGAACAAATTTAATAAAACTCATTCTGTGTATGAAGTAGTAAAGGAATTTTCCAATTTTTCCCATGAAAAATTAGAGGAAAAAGATTACAAAGTCTCGGTTCCTGGGAGAATAATGTCTATCAGAAAAATGGGAAAAGCAACTTTTTTCCATATTTCAGATGGAATAGCAAAAATTCAAGGATATATTAAAGAAGATATAGTTGGAAAGGAGGATTATAAAATATTTGATTTATTTGATATAGGAGATTTTATAGGAATTGAAGGAAGACTTTTTAGAACAAAAACAAATGAATTAACAATACTTGTGGAAAAATTTACTTTTTTAGTGAAGTCATTTCATCCTTTACCTGAGAAATGGCATAGGCTTCAGGACATAGAAATAAGATATAGACAGCGCTATTTAGATTTAATAGTAAATCCTGAAATTAGAGAAATTTTCGATTTAAGAAGCAATTTAATTAAAGAAATAAGAAAATTTCTCGATGAAAGAGGTTATATTGAAGTAGAAACTCCTATGATGCAACCCATCCCTGGAGGAGCTTTAGCTCGTCCTTTTGAAACTTATCATAATGCACTGGGAATAAATCTATATTTAAGAATTGCTCCTGAACTTTATCTTAAAAGATTAATTATAGGTGGTTATGAAAAAGTATATGAAATTAACAGAAATTTTAGGAATGAGGGAATCTCTTCTCAACATAATCCTGAATTTACAATGTTAGAATTTTATCAGGCTTATAGTGACTATAATGATTTGATGAATTTAACAGAAGAAATGCTTTTTTACCTTATAAAAACTTTGCTCAATACAGAAGAAGTTAAATTTAAAGAACATATTATTTCTTTTAAACCTCCTTTCAAGAAGGTTAAATTTAAAGATGCAATAGTTTATCATAGTGGTTTGACTCCCTCAAAATTTGACGATAGGGAAGAAGTTATAAAAATAGCAAAAAATTTTGATCCAGAGAAAAAAGCTATTTCTTATGGTAAAGCTTTGGATATAATTTTTGATAAACTTGTGAAACCCAAATTAATTCAACCAACTTTTATTATAAATTATCCAAAAGAAATATCACCTCTTTCAAAAGCTTGTGCTGATAACCCAGAAGAAGTTGAGAGATTTGAGCTAATAATTGGGGGAATGGAAATTGCAAATGCTTTTACTGAATTAAATGATCCAAAGGAACAGAGAGAGAGATTTGAACAGCAATTAGCAGAGAGAGAAGCAGGAGTTGAAGAGGCACATTTAATTGATGAGGATTTTCTTACTGCCCTTGAGTACGGAATGCCTCCAACTGCTGGAGAAGGAATTGGAATTGACCGCTTAGTCATGATTTTCGCAAATAAACCTTCTATAAGAGAAGTAATTTTCTTTCCTCTTTTGAAGCCGAAAACTGAATGAATTTTTTAAATGAAATTTGAATTTTTTATTGCCAAAAGATATTTAACAGCAAAACGAAAACAGGCTTTTATTTCTGTTATAACTTTTATTTCCATTCTTGGTATAACAATTGGAGTTATGGCTCTAATTATTGCTATTGCTCTCGTAACAGGATTTCAGGAGGATATACAAGATAAAATTTTAAGAGCAACTTCACATATAATGGTTAGCAGTTTAACAGGAGAAGGAGTAGGAAATTATCCACAACTTATTAATAGAATAAAAAAAATTGAAGGAATTGAGTCAGTTACACCTATAGCCTATCAGACTGTTTTAATTAAAAGCCCTTATAAAACAATTGGTGGAGTCTTAAAAGGAGTGGATTTTAAAGAAGAAATGAAATATTGTGCTTGGCTGAGAAATCTGGAGGAGGGGAAAATCATAGAAGAGGAAAAGAAGAAACCGGGCATACTATTAGGAAGTGAAATGGCTTTCCGCTTAGGAGTCAATGTTGGAGATACAATTACTATTTTGAGTGCAACACCTCGTCTTTCTCCAATTGGAATTCTTCCAAAAATGAAAAGAATGATTGTAATTGGAATTTTTAAAACAGGACTTTATGAATTTGACTCCTCAACAGCTTTAATTTCTCTTCCGTCTGCACAGAAACTTTTTAATTTAGACAATAGAATTCATTACCTTCAAATTAAAATAGAAAAAATATTCGATGCTGATAAGATAGCAGAGAAAATAAAAAAAATCATTCCACCTTACCTCTACATTACAACATGGATGGAATTAAATAAAACTTTATTTTCTGCCTTAAAACTTGAAAAAAATGTTTTATTTTTAACAATTACTTTAATTGTTTTGGTTGCAGCCCTGAATATCATTGCAACTCTTATTCTTATGGTCATGGAAAAAACAAGAGATATTGGAATCCTTATTTCCTTAGGAGCAACTTCAAAAAATATAAGAAAGATTTTCTTTTTGCAGGGTGCAATGATTGGATTATTTGGAACTTTTTTTGGGAGCTTCCTGGGGCTACTTGCATGCTGGATAGCTAATACTTTTAAATTAATAAAAGTCCCAATTGATATTTATCAGTTAGCCTATATTCCTTTCAAAATAAAAACTTTTGATTTTTTGCTAATTGTAGGAATTGCACTCTTAATAAGCTTTCTATCTACTCTTTTTCCTTCTCACAGAGCTTCAAAAGTGGATCCAATTATAGCTTTGAAATATGAGTAATATTATAGAAACAAAAAATTTAACCAAATTTTACCCAACACCGGATGGTTATCTTAAAGTTTTTGAGGATATAAATTTTTCTATTCAGAAAGGAGATTTTATTGGAATTATGGGAGTTTCGGGCGCAGGAAAAACAACCCTTTTGAATTTACTGGGAGCCTTGGATCGACCTACAAGAGGAAAAGTTTTTTTAGAGGGAGAGGATATATTCTTAAAAAATGAAATTGGATTAGCAGAAATAAGGAACAAGAAAATTGGCTTTGTTTTTCAATTTTATCATCTTCTCCCAGAATTTACAGCTTTGGAAAATGTTATTATACCTCTTTTAATTCGAGGAGTTGATTTTGATATAGCAAAGGAGAAAGCATTTAGACTCCTTAAAGAAGTAAATTTAGAGAATAAAATCAATACCAAACCCAATAAACTCTCTGCAGGAGAGCAGCAAAGAGTAGCAATTGCTCGTTCTTTAGTAACTGAGCCTAAATTGCTTTTAGCTGATGAGCCAACTGGAAATTTGGACTGGAAGACAGGCCAACTCATAATAGAATTAATAAAAAATCTTCATAGAGAGAAAAACTTAACTTCTATTATAGTAAGTCATAATGAGAAAATTGCAGATTACTGCGATAAAGTTTATTTATTAGAAAAAGGTCAATTAAATCTTCTCAAGAATAAATAATTAAATTTGAATTTTAATTCTGATTACTCTTTTTTTCCGATTACAATTTCGATTTTATACTCAGGATTAAGCCATTTTTTCAAAAAAATATTAATTTCATTTGAATTAATATTGTCAACCAAATTGAAAAACTTATTAGGATATTCGTAACCAAGTCCAAGTATTTCAAAATAACCAAAAGTAAATGCTTTTTTAGATTTACTTTCATTTTCTCTAAGAAAGGAAGCTATAGAATTAATTTTAGCTGTTTCCAATTCCTGTTCAGAAACTCCATTTTCTACCAAATTTTTAAATTCATTTTTAAGAAGTTCGAGAGCTTTTTTCTGGATTTCGTGATTCACTTCAACATAAGCACTAAATGTTCCACCATATAACATTAAATTCGCTTTTGAACGAATAGCATAAGCTAATTTTTCTTTCTGTCTTAATTGCCATAAACGAGAATAGGTTCCTTTACCCATTAAAACATTTAGAAGATAACTTAAAGCAAAGTTTTTTTCATTAATTTCACTTAAAGGATATGCAATCATAATAAGAGACTGTTTTCTATCTTTGTATCTAAATTCATTTTGTTTCTTTAATATAGGAAGTTGAATTTCATGTTTAATTTCTGACTTTCCAGATGGAATTTTTGAAAAATATTTTTTTATTATCTTGTATATCAAAGAAGAATCTAAATCACTAACCACTGATACAACTATATTTTCGCCTCGAAAATATGTTTTATAAAAATTTTTAATATCTTTTTTATTAATAGATTTTAAAGATTCTTCTGTGCCATATATTGGATTTCCATAACCATTTTCTCCAAATCTAAGATTATTATGAATTTTTTCAATTAATAGCCATGGTTCCTCTTCCTCTTTCTTTATTTTGGCTTTCATGAATTTTTTGATTCCATCAATTCTGATTCCACTGAACAGAGGTTTTGTAAAAGATTTAGAAAATATTTTTATTGTCTTTTCAAAATTTTCAGAAAGACATTCAATTCTAATTGTAGTATAATCAAAACTCCCTCTTGCAGAGATTTTAGAACCCATAGTTGCTATTTGTTGAATATCACTCCAGGTCCCAAGATCCACTGCAAGACGTGTTGTAAGAAAAGAAAGCCCACTTTTTTCCTTTGGTTCAGCAAGTATTCCTCCTTTAATGAAAATCTGAATAACTGTAATTTGTGAGGTTAAATCTTTTTGATATATTAATCTTATTCCATTTTCTAAAGCGAATTTCTCAAGTGATGGAAAAACTATTAAATTGATATTTTCTGTTAAAGCAACCGAAGAAATGAGGAGATTAAAACAAATTAGAATTGAATAAATTTTATTTTTTTTCATTCTCTGGTTTAATAATTACAATCGAATACTTATCTTGGTAGAGATATTTACCAGCAACTTTCCTTAAATCTGTTGGAGTTATTTTCTCGATTTTAGCTATATAACTCTCTTGAATTTTTTCCTCTTGAAGAATTAGAAATTTTGCAATTGCAATAGCTACATTAAGACCAATTTCAAAACCAGCATATTGGTCAATTTTTGCTTGATTTTTTGCACTTTCCAATTCATCTAATGCTAATGAGTAATTTTCACTTAACATATATTCATTTTTTGAATACCGTGAACTTCGAGCATTTTTTAGGACTCTTCTTATTATTCTCTCTGCTGTTTTTACCCTTTCAGGAGGTAAAGTTATGATTATGGTAATTACTCCAGAGTATTTATAAGGAATATATGACATTTTAATATTATGAATTAGACTTCCTCTTCTCTGAAGAGCTCTCCAGAGTCTGGGATTGAAACCTGCACCAATAATTTTTGTTAAGATTTGAGCAGGAATTCGTTCCTCGCTTTCAAAAGATGGACCTCTCATTCCTATTATTAGATAGGCCTGTTCAGTGCTTTTTTGAGTAATGGATTTTATTGTTTTTAATAGGGGGTGAGGAGAAGTTACTTCTGGACGATTAACTTTATGGCTTGGTATATTTTCAAAAATTTCTTTAATTTTCTCAATAGCATAATCTTTGTCAATATCACCTACAATGCATAAAGCACAATTTGAAGGAGTAAAATAATTTTTATAGAAAGAATAAATTTCCTCTACCGTTGCTTTTTTTATATTCTCTTTATTTCCATAAATTGGAAAGCCATAAGGATGTTCTTTAAACAACTGCTCATACATTAATTTCTGTCCATATTGTTCAGGATCATCAAAGTAAGAATTAATTTCTTCTAAAATTATTTCTTTTTCCTTTTCAAGTTCTTCTTTACTGATTTTTAAATTAAAAAGCATTTCTTTATGAATTTCGAGAGCAAAATCAAAAAATTCTGAAGGAATTGAAATTTCAAAAGTGGTAACATCCCTTCCTGTATGTCCATTAAAATAAGCTCCATGGGCTCTCATTTCATTCCCTATTTCCTCACCGCTTCTTTTTTCTGTTCCTCTAAATAAAATTAAATGTTCCAATAAATGGGTATATCCATTAGTTAATTTATCCTCATCCTTTGATCCCACATTAACTGCAGTTACAATATTTACCAAAGGAAGATTATGTCTTTCCATTACAAAAACTTTCATTCCATTTTTTAATTTAATAAGTTCACTTTTTTCTGGGGATTGAGGAAATAGACATAAAGAAAAAAATGAGATTAGTATAATTGTTAAAATTAATTTTTTGGAATTCATAGCTCTAATTTAATCATAATCCATTTAAAAGTATGAAATCAAATTAATTTTAAAAACAGCATGATTCTTAATTTATTTTATTGATTACAAAAGAATTATCTCAAATAAATATCTTATTACTATGTAAATATTTATTTACATTATTGACAAATTTTGTCAAAATTCAAATTTTTGAATTCTCTTTTCCAATTTTAAATAAAATTGAATTTTAATCCTTACTAAGCACTTCTCAGAATTCTTGTAACCTATTGACTTTCCAGAAACTTAAAAAAATTTTCAAGTTTTTATGCCTTTTTAGTACTAAATTATATGAAAGGGGTGAAACAGTTAAATGGATTCAAGAGTCAAAAAGGCTCTTAAATTCATCAATGAAAATTTAAATAAGAATTTAACTTTAAAAATTCTCACAGAACATTGTTGTCTCGGATATTCACGTTTTTGTGAACTTTTTAAAAAGGAAACTGGAATGACATTTAAGAATTACTTGAAGTATAAAAGAATAGAAAAAGCAAAAGAACTTTTAAAAGATGATTCTTTAAATATAAAACAGGTTTCATATAGGGTTGGATATAAGTTTATTCAAAATTTTTGTAAGCATTTTAAAGAGATCGAAGGCCTCACTCCTTCTGAATACAGAGCAAGGTGTCGGATTGGAAATTTTACTAACAAAAATTAATTGACAATTTTCACAATTTTTTTAATTTCTAAAATAGAAAAGAACAAAAAAGAGGAGGGTAGAATGAACAAGATCGAAAAATTATTGTTTATAGTCATCTTAGCATTAACAATTTTTAGTGCTATTTTTCTATTGCTTCCACAAAGAGCAGAAACTGGGACGTGGATATGTGGAGTGGCTCATCCCGAGGATCCTGAATATTGTGCGTTTATATATGAATCTAATTGTTGTGTTTTAGTTGAAGAGTAAAAAATTTTAAAAAATTAATTTTTGGGTAAAGAAATAGATAAATAAATTGAGAAAAAGTAAAAAAGTACTTTTTTTACAGTTCTTTTTAATTCTTAATTTAGTTAATTTTCTTTCCGCCTACAGTGTTAAAATTGAGTTACATACTAAATTCTTATTAAAAGAAGGAAGAGAACCTTTGGGTCGACCAGGAGATATAGAAGTTTATAAAAAAGATATTTGGATTACAGATAGAGCTTTCGCAAATATAAAAGTATATAATAAAAAAGGGGAGTTAATTAAAATTTTAGGAAGAAAAGGTTCAGGTCCAGGAGAATTTTTAAGCCCAAACTTTATAGAAATAGAAGAAAATAGAATTTTCATTCAAGATATGGGTCATCTTAAATATGTAATACTTGATAATGAATTTAATGAAATAAAAAGATTTTTCTTTCTTATGGGAGCTCAACCATTTGTGATATATAAAAATAAACTCATAAATTATGAATACTATAGAGATGAAAGTGTAAAAGAGTTTAATGGTGTTATAATAGATATTTCAGGAAAAAGACCAAAAATAATAAAAAAATTAATGCCTATAAAATACCCCAAGAATGATGCATGGAATAGAATTATATCAATGATAGGTTTTGTGGATATTTCTAGAAAAAGGAAAGAAATTTATTTTGTAAAACAAAATAAAGTTAAAATTTATAAATTTGATATAGAAGGAAATTTTATTAAATCATTCGGTAAAAACCCCCCTTATTTCATTCCATGTAGAAGAACAAAAGATTTTGATATATATTTAAAATGGGGAAGAGCACCAAAAGGTATTCAGGCAGTAAGGAAATGGCGTAAATCTTTTAGTTGGGTTTGTAGTATATTTGTTTTAGAGAAATTTCTGGGTATAGTTATTAAGAATTATAATAATAAAATAAAAAAATGGGAATATTATTGTGAGTTCTATGATTTTGAAGGGAATTTTCTTGATGGAGGAAGAAAATTAAAGGAAGTTGGTACTCTATTTTCTCCTGAACGTTTTATAATTGATTCAAACAATAAGGATAGAGTTTATATTTTAGAAATTAACGAAGATAAAGAACCTCCTGAATATAGATTTTTGGAATATAAAATTATGTAATGAGAAAGATATGGTGGATAATCCTGAGTTTGATTCTTCTCATTATTAATATTTTTTTGACAATAGAAATTAAAAAATTAAAAAATAACCCATTCTCTGGAAAGATCATTATAACCATGGAGAATCGAAAAATTTATTTTTCTTCTAATCAGAGTTTATTAACTTTAATTATATATTTTTCCCATAGAAGTAGCGTAGAACGTATAAAAGAAGTCTATTATTGGAATAAATTATATAAGACTCTACCTAAAAAGGATATTACTATTATTGGTTTAATTCCAGGAAATGAAGAAATAAAAAGTATAAAAACTAAGTATAAAATTCTTTTTCCGGTTTATTGTGATAAAAATCTATTAATTGTAAGAAGATTTCTTATTTCAATCACTCCTTTTAAAATTATAATGGATAAAAATGGGAAAATTTTACATATGTCACCAGCCTATTTAACTGAAGAATCTCATAAAAATTTTTATTTCACGGTACTTGAACTTTTAAAGAATAAAAAAATTCAAGAACAACAAGTTCATTGGAAATAAATTTTTAGGGATTAATAAAGTGGTCTAAAATAAAAATTATTACGAAAATTTTTAAAGAATAATTGAGTTTTTCTTTCATAAATAGAGAAAATATTAAACACTTATTAATCAAAATCATAAAATTTACCAATTCAATCACAAAAATTACCAACAAATTCCCAAAATTTACTAACAAAAAATTCTTGACTTCCTGATTTTTGATAAATAAATTATTTGAATGAAATCAGATTATAGAAATTTAAAAATGTAGTAAGTATGATAATAAGAATTATACGAATATTAATCGGCTTATTATTCATTGTCTTGGGTATATTCAAAGTGTTTGATTTAACCTATTTTAGAGTAAGCTGTTATATACGAATGGTTCACCACTCTTAATATTGAGGAGGAGTTGTGAGCCACGTTTTTATTAAAGAAATTAACTGCATTTCTTTAAAAGGAAGGAGTTAATGAAAGTTACTAAGTATTTAGCTTTAAACATTATACTTATAATTATCAGTTTTATTTCATGCAATCTAAATAAAAATAATATTGTAAAAGTGACGAATTCTTCGCCAAAATTTGCAGGGAAAAAATATGTGGAATTAGAGAAACTTTACGATATGAATGTTACTGAAATAAGCATGTTTGGCAAAGAATCAACACCGAATTTTGATATGGTGATTGATTTCGACGAGAATAATAATATGTATATTCTCGATAGATATGAATGCAAAATATAGGTATTTGATGAAAACGGGAAATTGTTAAGAACCTTTGGTGGAAAAGGGGAGGGACCAGGAGAATTTTTGATGCCCCATGCACTTGTAATTAAAAAGGACAAAGTGTATGTATTTTATGAATGGTTTAAATATAAAATATTAAGTCTTGAAGGTGAATACATATTTAATGATATGGTTCAGATTGAAAATCCATTAAAATATGAAACTATTGGTAACGACTTTTACATTTTAAGAGGGAAATTAGACAGGACATTTACCAAACTGTGGTTGATATTATTGAGGATTAAAAAAGATAATTTTTCAAAGAACGAGGAGATATTTAAATATAGGTATCCACCAGGTTTTAATGCTCCTAATTATAATTTTTATTGGTCGAGCTGGTTACTAATTACAGAAAAGGGCGAATTTTATTTTCCCGAAGACAATTTGAATAAATACTCCATAATAAAATACGACAGAAAGGGTAAACCGATATTGATATTCGGTAGAGAGTACAGCCTTAAAAAATATTCAAAAGAAGCAAGGGAGAGGTTTTATTCCCTTTACGAGCGGGAAATTAAAAGAGGAGAACGGGTCTTTCCTGAGTTTCCTCCAGTTGTAAGGAAAATGTTTCAGGATAAGAGAAAGAATATCTGGGTAATTGTAGGAGAGACATATGAAGATAACGAGAATCCAGATTTTGAAAATACAATTGATATTTTTAATGAAAAAGGAGAATGGCTCTATTCTTTTAAATCCAAAAGACTTTCAAGATACTGCATTTACCATAATGGAAGAATATATAGAGTTTTGCCAATGAGCACGAACACATATGAACAGTATATCGAAGTTTATAAGATAAGATATTTTAATGATCAATAGTTACCTTTAGGATATATTTCTTAAGTTTTTTCTCATTTAAATAGAAAAAGTTCTCTTTGATTTCTCTTTCTTTATATAATTTAAAATTCTAATGTCTTTTTGATTTTATAATTGAATCAAATGACACAAATTAAAATCCTCTTAGTACTATGTAAACATTCGTTTACACTATTGATAAAATCTGTCAAAAATTTAGATTTTTGGATTAATTAAATTAAAATTTGAACAGAAGATTCTGACTTTATCCCGATCAGGCAGTTCCTGCAATCCTTGTTATTTTTGAACTTTTTAAAAATACCGAATTAGAAATTAAACAGATCTCTTTCAGAGTCGGATATAAAGACATTTCAAATTTCTGTCATCATTTTATAGAAAAATCAGCAAAATCTTTATATTTAAATATATCAATCATTTAGATACAAAAATCATTAAATTTACAAACTCAATCATCAGATTTACCAAATCCATCGTCAAATATACCAAATAAAAATTCTTGACAGAGGAAATCTTTAGTATATTAATACTGATAAACGGAGAAAGAAAAATAAAAGAAATAAGGAGATTTTAAATGAAAAAGAAAATTCTAATTACATTTTTCATAATATTTCTTTTTCAATCTCCTTATATTTTAACTAAAGAGAGAATAAAAGTTGAGGAATTAAAACTTATAAGAGTTCTTCCGGCAAAAGAAGAAAGAGTCTTTTTCAAGACAACGCCTTTTATTGCAGTTAATGATTTTGGAAATGTTTATGCAGTGGATAATAGAGAGCATACCGTTTATAAATTTGACAGAAATGGAAAATTACTTCAAAAAATAGGAAGAAAAGGCGAGGGACCAGGTGATTTAGAATTTCCTGTTCATATATGCGTT
>Ga0209426_1001539_pt1 | contig 13530 bp, 13 predicted proteins | sample Deesub1362B_J571_FD_187697 | JGI IMG/M metagenome (GOLD analysis project Ga0209426, IMG submission 187697) | Deep oceanic, basalt-hosted subsurface ecosystem from Juan de Fuca Ridge flank, Pacific Ocean, CORK Borehole 1362B_J2.571 (SPAdes)... ...
GGAAACACCTCCCGAGGGGATGGTTTTAGATACCCTAATTTTACCTCGGGGGCGCCCCGTTTCATATTGTCAACGTGCTAGCCGTTCAACTGCGTAAGTCCTGTCAATGAGCGCGTTGTTCGTCCACATCACGTATATCCCTCCCCCATAGTTAGCGGTGTTGGAGAGGAAGCGGCTGTGGCGGAAGACAGGTGAGCCGGAGATGGCACGCACGCCCCCACCCCACGAGGCCGTGTTGCTGATCACTTCGCTGTTTTCCAACCGGGCGTTGCTGGCCTGGAGGAAGAGTCCCCCACCGGTCGTGGCGGTGTTGTTGATGATGATGCAGTTCGAGACAACCGGACTGGCCTTATAGATGTAAAGGCCACCCCCCGCGTCGGTTGAATAGTAGCCGCCCAGGCCGGCGGCGTTCCCGTCGGAGATGGTCAGCCCCTCCAGGAAGGGAGCGACGGTGCCGGTGATATAGACTCCCCGGCGCACCCCTTCCCCGTCCAGCACGGTGGCATAGATGTCCGGGTCGCGCACCACAGGGCCGGTGGGGGAGCCATCCCATCCCCCGTAGAGGGTGACGTTCTTGGTGATGGTGATCACCGCCCCGCCGGTGCCTGTATAGACCCCCCCGGCCACGTAAATGACGTCCCCGTAACCCGGGTGGGAGTAGTCGATGGCGTACTGGATGGAACCACAGGGGTCGCTCTGGGTGCATCCCAGTCCGGTGCCGCCTGGCTTGACGAAGGCAGGGCCGGGGTGGGGAGTGGGGGTGAGGGTGGCCGGCAAGGCGTAAGCCGCGGGAAGTTCGCCGGACAGGCTGGACAGGCAGAGCAACACCCCCAGCAGCAGCACACCTCCGACCGCGATGCCGACAGCCACACGCTTGGATCGTTCCCAGTTCATCTGACATCCTCCTCGAAAAATTGGTCGCGCCTTGACATCACGTCCAGGCCATTGACAAATCCTTCCTCCTGCCCTATACTCCCTTCGGAGGGGAGGGGTAGGATGGACACGCGAAAGGTTCTTCTGTGGGCCCTTCTACTCTCCCTGCTTTTCCCCCTCACCGGTTGCACCCCGCTTCCCCAGGGGGCGAAGGACGCCGTTCTGGCTTCCTTTCCCCCCGAGGAGGAACCCCGCCTCCTTTCCACCCATAAGGCCCGCCTGTTGCCCGAGGACGCCGCAGCCGGGGTGGAGGAAGTCTGGTGCGTCGAGGTCGCCTATCGATGCTGGAGTTGCCCCCACGGCGAATGGCGCACCTGTGTCTCCGGCTACCTGGTCCGCCGCATAGAGAAGCAATGGGAGTCTGCGGAGATGCGGACGGAGGAGGAGTGGGCAGAGTGGGAGGCTAGAGGGTGTCCTGTGGTGCCCGAGGCTCCCTGAGAGGCTCCCTGGCGACTCAAGTCGCGGCTACGAAGGGCAAAGACGCCCTTCGGCGGCCCCGTCCCCTTCACCCGGCCGGGAAGAGCCCGCGAAGATGGGCCCTGCTACCCGTAGCCGCAGCTTCCACCTGCCGGGACTGGAGGACCCAACCTAATCATAACCATGTTGTTGAAGTGCCAGAAACCCGGCTTCGCCACCTCCTTTCTGGCTGGAATGGTCCGTCTCAAAGGATTCCAGGTTACAGGTTTAGATCGCGCTTCATATATGATCCCACCAGCCGAAATCCCCGTTCTCTGTAGTAAGGCCGCGTGCCCACAGCCGCGATGACCGCCAGACCTGGGTAGCCCGCCTCGCGGGCCACCACCTGGGCCTTCCCCAGCAGCCGCGTCCCCAACCCGGTGTGTTGGGGCCGACCGCCTTTCCGACTCCCCAGCGGCAGCGCCGGGCCGTAGACGTGGAGTTCCCGCACCACCGCGCAGCCGTGCAGTTCCTCCAGCTCCGGCTCCACCTGGGGGAGCGAAAGCCGCAGGAACCCTGCCAACCGTCCTTCCGCCGTCTCGTAGGCCAGGAAGTGCTCCACCGTGCCGTCGGTCTCGTAGGTGGTGACGGTCAGACGGAGGCTCTCCGGCTCCACGGGGTCCCCCCGCACCTCCCGGCACCGGATGCACCGGCAGGACAGTCCTTGCCGGGCCATCCGTTCCTGCACGATCTGGCGGAGATTGGACTTGGTGACCCCGGCAACGATGTCCGGCGCAGGGATGTCCCGCATCAGCCGGTTGACCCGGCAGTAGGGCGGGATGAGGGCCTTGCAGGCCACCAGCAGTTGGACCAGGGTTTCCTCGTCGTAAGGCTCATACTTCCCCTCCCGCCACAGGTCGTACAGTTCGGTCCCTTCGATCAGGAGACAGGGGTAGATCTTCAACTCGTCGGGTCGCAATGCCGGATCGTCCCAGAGGCGGCGGAAGTCCTCCAGGTCGCTCTCCGGCGTGGCTCCGTAGAGGTTGGGCATCCAGTGGAGGACGATCTTGAACCCCGCCAAGCGGAGCCTGCGGATCGCTTCTCGGGTCTGGTCGACGGTGTGCCCACGCCTGTTGAGGGCCAGGATCCGATCGTCCAGGCTCTGTACCCCCAACTGCACTTTCGTCACCCCCAGCCGACGGAGCCTGCGCACCTCCTCCAGGGTGACACAGTCGGGCCGGGTTTCGACGACCAGGCCGACCTGCCGGTGGGGACCGGTCTCGTTCAGCCGTTGCGCTTCCTCCAGCGACGGGGCCTCCTGCCCGTTCAGCGCGTCCAAACAGCGGCGGACGAACCACTCCTGGTAGTCGGTGGGATAGTCCGACCAGGTGCCGCCGAGGATGAGGAGTTCCACCTTGTCGGTGGGATGGCCGATGTTCTCCAGGGCGCGGATGCGACCAGCGGTCTGTGCAAAGGGGTCGTACTCAAACCGGCGGGCCCGCTGGACGCCCGGCTCGTTCGGGAGGTAGGACTTCGGGGAGGAGGGGTCGTTGGGGCAGTAGATGCAGGTGCCCCGGCAGGGATGGGGCGGGGTGAGGACGGAGACCGGGGCGACGCCGGAGATGGTGCGGGTAGGCTTGCGGGAGAGGGCCTGGGCCAGACGGGGGTCGTAGGCCATCCGCCCCTCGGCGCACAGGTGACGATAGACGCGCAGCAGTTGATCGCGGGTGAAAAGCCCTCCGTCGGGGCGGGGATGACGCCGCAGCACCGCCTGGACCCGCCGAGGGGTCAGCCGGTCCACCTGGGCTGCCAGCGTGCGCAGCGCTGCCTCGCATCGCTCCAGGCTCACTCCATTCGCCATAAATGGCTGGTGTCGTTCATCAAGGCTAATCGGTATCGCTCCTCGCCGTGCCATTCGATCACGTTCACCGCGCACGTGTCCTGCCGCACCGACCAGAAGTGATCGTTCCCCAGGCCCAGCACCGCGCAAAGGAGGACCTGGTTGACCACCGTGTGGGCCACCAGGGCGATCGTCTGGCCGGGGTGGCGTTCAGCGACCACCCGCAGAGCGGCCGTGCTGCGCTGACGGATGACCTCCAGGCTCTCCCCGCCGGGGAACTGGACGGTGTGGGGGGCGTCTCGCCACGCCCGCATCAGGTCCGGATACCGCTCCCGTGCCTCGGCGAAGGCCATCCCCTGGAGTTCACCGAAGTGGATGTCCAGCAACCCCTCCAACGGCTGCACCGTGAGCCCCTGCAAGGCGGCGATGGCCTCCGCCGTCTGCATCGCCCGGCGGAGAGGGCTGGCGTAGATCGCCACGGGCGCCCAACGGGCGACGACGTACTCCGCCGTCGCCTGGGCCTGCCGCAAGCCCGTCTCGTCCAGCGGGATGTCGGTCTGCCCTCGAAAGCGGGCTTCCCGGTTCCACTGGGTCTGTCCGTGGCGGATGAGGAGAATGTGGGTGGGCGGGGGGACGGGTGACTGAGTGGTTGGGTGATTGGGGGACCTGCTGGTTTGCTGGTTTGTTGATTTGCCCATACGTTCTCCCATTTCTGCCTTCGTTGTGTTTTTTCCTTTTGTACCACCAACGAGGGAGGGTGTCAACTGCTTCGGGAGGTGTATTTCAAATTCAGGGCGAGAGTAAGGACGCTGCGCCCTCTGCGCTTCCGCGGTGAATCCCCCCCGGCCCGCTGATGCCGCCGCCTCCACCCCCAAAAGCGACTGAGGTTTGCAGCCCTCCCCGTAGTGGGGTATAATCGCCCACATGAATGGGGAGGAGGTCCTGTGCGTGCACTGATCACCGGGGCAGAAGGGTTCGTGGGAGGCCACCTGCGGGCCTACCTGCTGGCTCAGACCGATTGGGAACTTCTGGGAACCTGCCGCGCCGATCTCAGACCGCCCTGTGAGGAGACCCGTCGGATGCGATGGGCGAGGGTCGACCTGCGGGATCCGAAGCAGGTGGGAAGCCTGGTGGAATCCTTCACGCCGGACGTGATCTTCCATTTGGCGGCGCAGTCGTTCGTGCCTGCTTCCTTTGCCGACCCGTGGGAGACGCTGGAGAACAACATCCGGTCCCAGCTGAACCTCCTGGAGGCGGTCCGCCGTTCGGCGCACCCGGCACGGGTGGTCGTGATCGGCTCCAACGAGGAGTACGGCCACCCGACCGAGAAGGATCTCCCCCTGACGGAGGAAAGCCCTCTGCGCCCGGCCAACCCCTACGCGGTCAGCAAGATCGCGCAGGATTTCCTCGGGCTTCAGTACCATCTGGCCTATGGGGTGGAGGTGGTGCGGCTGCGCCCCTTCAACCACACCGGCCCCGGGCAGTCCCCGCGCTTCGTCGTGCCCGCCTTCGCCAGCCAGATCGCCCGCATCGAAGCGGGGCTGCAGGAGCCGGTGGTTCGCGTGGGGAACCTGGAGGCCGCGCGGGACTTTACCGACGTCCGGGACGTCGTCCGCGCCTACCATCTCGCCGCCGTGCGGGGGGAGCCGGGGGAGGTGTACAACCTGGCCTCCGGCCAGCCCCGTTCCATCCGCTGGGTGCTGGAGACGCTCCTTTCCTTTTCCACCGTTTCCATCCGGGTGGAGATCGACCCCGCCCGGTACCGTCCGGTGGACACGCCGGTCATCTACGGGAGCGCAGAGAAGTTCCAGCGGCGGACGGGCTGGAGGCCGGAGATTCCCTTCGAGCAGACGCTGCGGGACACGCTGGATTACTGGCGTCAACAGGTCGCGGAAGCGCGAGAGTAAACACAACGAGGGAGGTTGCGAGTATGCCGAAAGCTTTGATCACCGGGATCACCGGTCAGGACGGCTCGTACCTGGCCGAGTTCCTGCTGGAGAAGGGATACGAGGTCATCGGGATGATCCGCCGTACCAGCACGGTCAACTTCTCCCGGATCCAGCATATCCAGGATAAGATCACCATGGTCTCAGGGGACCTTCTGGACCAGGGCTCGTTGATCAACATTCTTCAGGAGTATCAGCCCGACGAGGTGTACAACCTCGCCGCGCAGTCCTTCGTCCCCACCTCGTGGGAGCAGCCGGTGTTCACCGGCGAGGTCACGGCGCTGGGGGTGACCCGGATCCTGGAGGCCATCCGCGCGGTGGATAAGGACATCCGCTTCTACCAGGCCTCCAGCAGCGAGATGTTCGGCAAGGTCCGCGAGGTGCCCCAGAACGAGGACACGCCCTTCTACCCCCGCAGTCCCTACGGCGTGGCGAAGGTGTACGGCCACTGGATCACCGTCAACTACCGGGAGTCCTACGGCCTCCACGCCACCTCCGGCATCCTCTTCAACCACACCAGCCCACGGCGGGGGTTGGAGTTCGTCCTGCGCAAGATCACCTACCATGTGGCGAAGATCAAGTTGGGCCTGACGGACAAACTGCCCCTGGGCAACCTGGACGCCAAGCGGGACATCGGCTTCGCCGGGGACTACGTGCGGGCGATGTGGATGATGCTCCAGCAGCCGGAGCCGGACAACTACGTCATCGCCACCGGCGAGACCCACTCGGTGCGCGAGATGTGCGAAGAGGCCTTCGGGTACGTGGATCTGGACTGGCGGGACTATGTGGTGCAGGATCCGCGGTTCATGCGGCCGGCGGAGGTGGACCTCCTGGTGGGGGATTACAGCAAGGCCCGCCGAGTGCTGGGATGGGAGCCCACGGTCTCGTTCCGGGAACTGGTGCGGATGATGGTGGATGCGGATTTGGAGTTGGTGAAGCAGGAATACGGGATAGAGTAGGAAGCAGGAGAGGGGGGCTATGGCTGACATCCACTTCGGTACCGACGGCTGGCGAGGACGGATCGCAGAGGACTACACCTTCGACAACGTGCGCCGGTGTGCGCAGGGGTTCGCCCGGTATCTGGAGGCCCACGGCAAGGGTGGGGCGGACGTGGTGGTCGGCCACGACCGCCGCTTCGCGTCCCGCGAGTTCGCCATCGCCGCTGCCGAGGTGATGGCCGCCCACGGCTTCCACGTCTGGCTCACCCAGGGGGCGACTCCTACTCCCGTCGTCTCCTACTCCATCGTCGACCGGAAGGCCGCGGGGGGCATCAACATCACCGCCAGCCACAACCCGCCGCTGGACAACGGCTTCAAGGTGCGGGACGAGCACGGCGCGGCGGTCGATCCGGAAGGGCTGCGGGAGATCGAGTCGCTGATCCCGCCCGCCGACGAGGTCCGACGGACCGACTTCGAGGAGGCGCAGGAGAAGGGGCAGATCACGGTGTGGGACCCCGCGCCAGCCTACATCGAGCACATCCGCAAACTAGTGGACATCGATCGGATCAAGGATGCTGGCCTCCACATCCTGGTGGAGCCGATGTGGGGCAACGGCATCGGCTGGTTCCCCCGTCTGTTGAAGGGAGGGCGCACCCGGGTCGCGGAGATCCACAACGTCCCCAACCCCCTCTTTCCGGAGATGACCCGCCCCGAGCCGATCCCGCCCAACATCGACGTCGCCCTCCAGAAGACGGTGGAACTGGAGGCCGATGTCTGTGTTATCATGGACGGCGACGCCGATCGGATGGGGATCGGCGACGAGCACGGCCGCTTCATTAACCAGTTGCAGGTCTACGCCCTGTTGGCCTACTACCTGCTGGAGGTTCGGGGGGAGAGAGGGGCCATCGTCAAGACCCTCTCCACCACCTCGATGCTGGAGAAACTGGGGGAGATGTACGGCGTGCCGGTCTACCAGACCGGCGTGGGATTCAAGTACGTCGGCCCGAAGATGCTGGAGACGAACGCGATGATCGGCGGGGAGGAGAGCGGCGGGTACGCCTTCCGCGGCTCCGTGCCCGAACGGGACGGCATCCTGGGCAACCTCTACTTCCTCGACCTGATGGTCCGGACCGGGATGAGCCCTTCCCAACTGGTGGCCCACCTGTACGAGAGACTGGGGGCTTCCTATTACTACGACCGGATCGACATCCGGTTCCCGCCGGAGCGACGGCCGGAAGCGAAGGCCCGGCTGGACGCGGCGCGTCCGGAGAGGCTGGCCGGCCTGCGGGTGACGCAGATCGTCACGCTGGACGGCTACAAGTACATGCTGGAGGATGGCGGATGGCTCCTCATCCGCTTCTCCGGCACCGAGCCGATCATCCGCGTCTACTGCGAGACGACGGACGAGAGCAAGGTGCAGCCGCTTTTGGAGGAGGGGCTCCGGTTGGCGGGGCTGCACAGAGAACAGGCCTCCTGAACATCTGGGTGGTGGACACCGGGGTCATCTTTCGATCGTCAACCGCGCGGGGGTAGGTGGGAGAGCGGATCGGGCAGAGGATGGTCAGGCTGCGGCTCCGGGATTCGGTTGAGCCGAAGGTCACGTGTGTACAGGTTCTGGTCATCGGCGGAGGGCTCATCGCTCCCCTTCTGACAGTGGTGATCGTGCTCGCTGTGCCCTCGCTGCGGGGGCAGGTCGGCTGGGTGTTGGGCGGGCTGTTCGCCGCCGCGGTCGTCAGCGCGATCCTGGTCGGCCTCCTGACCCCCCACACCTTCTTGCTGACGGTGGAAGGGCCTGCGCTGGAGGTTCGCAAAAGAGGGCGGAAGGTCTTTCAGTGTCGCCTCGACCGCCCCTTTGGCGTGCGGGTCGACGTGCCCGCCGGAGTCAGGGAGGAAACGACCATTCGCATCCTCCTGGAGCAGGACGGTCGGCAGTTTTGCTTCGCCGGTCGGGGAAGGCCGGAGGCTTGGCGAGGCCTCTCCTTCGTGGTGGAGATCGATCCGGAAGAGGAGGTGTTGGGGATAGTGGAGCCCACCCTTGTCAAAGGGGAAATGGAGTTGTTGCTGGAAGAAATAAAGGAGGTGGAGGAGCAGATCCAGTTCCTCCCCCTCTGGCCCTGGGAGCGGGTGCTCCAGCGACTGTGGTCGGAATATCAACCCGACGTCCTCGTGCGGGACCAGGCGTTCGGCCGCGTGCGGTTGTGGGTTGGGGATGAGGAGGATTACTTCGTCGTGACCGACGAGGAGGTGGCGACGCCCTGGTTTCGCTGGCCGATGGAGGCGACCTCGGCTGTAGCGCGGGAACACATAAGGGAACGGGGCGTGGAGCACGAGATCGTGCTTCTTCACGGGGGAGATCGGTTCACGGTCGAGACGTCACGCTGGATGGACTGGGATACGGCCCGGGCGGTGGCCCATTTCATCAACGGCGACCGTCCACCCGGGCTGAAGGAGGCAGCAGCCGATGCGGTTGGTTGATTCCCACGCCCATCTCGACTTCCCCCAGTTCGACGCCGACCGGGAGGTGGTGATCGAGCGGGCGCGGGAGGCAGGGCTGCTCGCCATCCTGAACGTCGGGGCGGACCTGGCATCCAGCCGGGCGGCGGTGGCGCTGGCGGACCGGCACGACTTCATCTACGCCGCCGTGGGGGTCCATCCCCACGACGCAAAGACCGTCACCCCGGCGGTGCTGGATCAACTGCGAGCGCTGGCCCGCCACCCAAAGGTGGTCGCCGTCGGCGAGATCGGGCTGGACTATTACCGCGACCTCTCGCCGCGACCGGTGCAACGGCGGGTCTTTGCCCAGCAACTGGCCCTGGCAGCGGAATTGGGCCTGCCGGTGGTGGTCCACAGCCGGGAGGCCCACGACGACGTGCTGGCCGCCCTGCGGGACTGGCAGGGGACCGGGGGCGTGCTGCACTCCTATTCTGCCGGGCCGGAGCGGCTGGAGGAGGTGCTGGCCCTGGGGTTCCACATCGGTCTCTCCGGACCGATCACGTTTCCCAAGGCCCACCGGTTGCGGACGGTGGCGGCGGCGGTGGCGCTGGACCGGCTGTTGGTGGAGACGGACTGTCCCTACCTGACGCCCGTGCCCCACCGTGGGCGACGGAACGAACCGGCCTATGTGCGTTATATGGTCGAGGCGGTTGCCCACGCCCGGGGCACGACCGTCGAGACCGTGGCCCAGGCGACCACCGAGAACGCACAGCGGCTCTTCGGTCTGATAGGAAAACGCCACGGAGACACAGAGAACACAGACGCTTCTTGAGGAGACGTCCCTGTGCCCTCCGTGTCTCTGTGGTGAATACATCGCATTGATCGAGGGAGAGCGTTGAGGGAATTATCGTTCTACCGGTTGGTTCAAGATGACCTGGCTCGAGTGGAGGCCGTGCTGGGGGAGCGCCCCCCGGGGCAGCACAGCGCGATCGGCGATGCCCTGGAGTATCTGATCGGCAGGGGCGGAAAGCGGGTCCGTCCCATCCTGGTCCTCCTCTCCGCCTATCTCTGTGGGGCGAATTTAGAGGAGGCGATCCTGGCCGCGGCGGGGGCGGAGATGCTCCACACCGCCACCCTCATCCACGACGACCTAATCGACGGCTCACTGATGCGTCGGGGAGCGGAGACGCTGAACTCCCGCTGGTCGCCAGGGGCGACGGTGCTCACCGGGGATTACGCCTTCGCCCGTGCTGCCCACCTGATCGCCAGCACCGGCAGTCCTCTCCTGACCCGCCGCTTCGCCGAGACGCTGATGGTCATCTGCAATGGGGAGATCCGCCAGATGTTCGACAGGCGGCGCGGGGTGGGGACGCGGGAGGAGTACGAGCAACGCATCTACGCCAAGACCGCCTCCCTCATCGCCCTCTCCGCCGAGGCGGGTGCGATCCTTGCCGAAGCAGAGGAAGAGATCAACCAAGCGCTGCGGACCTACGGGGAGCAGCTGGGGTTGGCCTTCCAGATCGTAGACGACATTCTGGACTTCGTGGCCGACGAGGAGACGCTGGGGAAGCCGGTGGGGAGCGACCTGCGACAGGGATTGGTTACGTTGCCGGTGTTGCTCTTCTTGGAGGAGAACCCGGGCCATCCCGTCGTGCAGGCGGCGCTGGAATCCCCCTCCCGGGAGACCGTTGCAGCGGCGGTCCAAGTGATCGCTGCCTCCCCTGCCATCGACGCGGCGCTGGCCGATGCTCGGCGGCGGATCGATCGGGCCGTGGATGCACTGACTTCCCTCCCACCGGGTCCGTACCGCGCGGCCCTGGAGGACCTGGCCCGCTTCGTGGTGGAGCGGCGGTTCTGACGCGCCGATGGTGGACCTCTCCGTCGTCATCGTCAACTGGAACGTCCGCGACCTCCTTCGTCGCTGCTTGTTTTCCCTGCACGCTGGCTCCTCTACGCTGCGTATCGAGACCATCGTGGTGGACAACGGCTCCACCGACGGCAGCGTGGAGATGGTGCGGGCCGAGTTCCCCCAGGTCCGCCTCATCGCTAACCCCGACAATCGGGGCTTCCCCGCCGCCAACAACCAGGGAATCGAGATCGCCCAGGGGCGGTACATCCTGCTGCTGAACCCCGACACGGAGGTGGTCGGCGACGCGCTGGCGACGATGGTCGGTTTCGCCGACGAGCACCCCGACGTGGGGGTAGTCGGCCCGCAACTCCTCAACCCCGACGGTTCGGTCCAATCCTCCCGCCGCCGCTTCCCCACCCTGGCGACCGCGTTCTTCGAATCGACCTGGCTCCAGCCCTACGCCCCCCGTCGGTTACTGGAGCGGTTCTACGTGCTGGACCGGTCGGACGATGAGATCCAGGAGGTGGACTGGGTGACCGGCGCGGCGCTGATGGCCCGCCGGGAGGCGGTCGAGCAGGTGGGGCCGCTGGACGAGGGCTTCTTTATGTACTCCGAAGAACTGGACTGGTGCCGTCGGTTCAAGGAGGCCGGGTGGCGCGTGGTCTACCTGCCGGCGGCGCAGATCGTCCATTATGTGGGTAAGAGCAGCGAGCAGGTCCTGCCCGCCCGCCACATCCACTTCCAGACCAGCAAGGTCCGCTATTTTCGTAAGTACCACGGCACCCTTGCCGCCGAGGTGCTGCGGTGGTTCCTCCTGGGGAACTACGCCTGGCAGTTGGGGCTGGAGGCGGTGAAGTGGGCGGTGGGCCACAAACGACCGCTGCGGGCGCAGCGGATCGGGGCGTATTGGCAGGTGTTGTGCAGTGGGTTGCGGGGTACAAGGTCGCAGGGGAGCAGCAAAGTCGGGAAGCGGGGAAGCGAGGAAGCGAGAGGGCAAGGAAGCAGGGGGGAAAGATGAGCCTTCCGTGGGTGGTGCTGGCGTGCGGATGGGGCGTTTACGGGCTGGGGTTTGTCTTCGGACGGTACGATGAGGGCCGAACCCACCGCAGCCCGACCTGGGCGCGGATGGTCCACTCGGCCGCGCTGGTGCTGGCGGCGCTGGTCTGGTGGCGGGGAAGGGCCGTCGGGACCGGCCTGGCGGGCTTTGCGGCGATGGTCTTCTGGGGAATGTTCTTCTCGTTTGTCGGCGACCTCCTGATGGCCCGGGTCGTTCCCCTGCCGAGGTATCCGATCCCCGGGATGGTGGCCTTCGGCGTGGCCCACGTCCTCTACATCCTCGGCTACGTCCGCGCAGGGACAGCCCTGGGTCTGGGAAGCGGGCTGGCGTGGGGGATCGGCGTCGGCGTTGGTCTTCTCCTGGCCGTGGTGCTGTGGTGGGCGCTGATCCGCACGCCGGACGCAGACCCTATCCTGGGATACGGCGCGCTGGGGTATGCATTGCTGCTGGGCGGGATGGCGGGGGCGGCGACCGCGCTGGCGGTCCAGCGGCCCCGCTTCGCCATCCTCGCTGTTGGCGCGCTCCTCTTTCTGATCTCCGATGCCATCCTGGGCAACCGGCTGTTCCGACACAACGACTGGTTCCTGGTGGGGGACGTGGTCTGGGTGCTCTACACGGCGGGGCAGTCCCTCATCGTCTTCACGTTGCCGATGGTTGTATAAACTGCGGAGACGCAGAGGGCGCAGAGGAAATATAGAATCTCTGCGTCCTCTGTGTCTCTGTGGTGGAAACCCGGAGGGAGGTGGGAGGTGAAAGGTCGGAACCAGTTGGCGCACACATTCTCTATCGTCGCCCGCGACCCGGAGACGGGGGAGTTGGGCGTGGCGGTGCAGTCCCACTGGTTCTCCGTCGGCTCGGTGGTCGCCTGGGCGGAGGCCGGGGTGGGCGCGGTGGCGACCCAGTCGCTGGTGGAGGTGAGTTACGGCCCGCTGGGGCTGGCGCTGATGCGGGCAGGCAAGTCGGCGGAGGAGGCGCTGACGGCTCTGTTGGCCGCTGACGAAGGACGGGACCTGCGGCAGGTAGCGATGGTCGACGCGCAGGGGCGGGTGGCGGTCCATACCGGGGCCCGTTGCATCGCCGAGGCCGGCCACGAGGTCGGCCCGGGCTTCTCCGTCCAGGCCAACATGATGATCAACGACACCGTCTGGTCGGCGATGGCCCACGCCTACGAGAGCACCGAGGGGGATCTGGCGGAGCGGCTGCTGGCGGCGCTGGAGGCGGGACAGGCCGCCGGGGGCGACATCCGCGGGCAGCAGAGCGCGGCCATCCTCATTGTGAAGGGAACCTCCACCGGCCGCCCCTGGGCGGACACGGTGATGGACCTGCGCGTGGAGGACCACCCGGAGCCGATCCGGGAACTGCGGCGACTGGTGCAGATCCACCGGGCCTACCAGCATATGAACCGGGGCGACGAGCGGCTGGGCGAGGGAAAGGTGGAGGAGGCCCTGGAGGAGTACCGGGCCGCGGCGGCGTTGGCCCCTCACATCGAGGAACTCCCCTTCTGGCAGGCGGTCACCCTGGCCGACCTGGGCCGTTTGGAGGAAGCGCTGCCCATCTTCGGCCGGGTCTTCGCCGTCAACCCCGCCTGGGCCGACCTGGTGCGGCGGCTGCCGGCGTCGGGCCTGCTGCGGGACGACCCGGAGATGCTGCGTCGCATCCTGGAAACCTTGTAGGGGCGTACAGCCGTATTGTAGGGGCGTACGGCTGTACGCCCCTACAACGGTGGCGGGAGGGGGGCGTTGGCCCCTTCCCGGATGACGCGCAGCATCCCCTCGTGGATGAGGCCGTTGGAGGCGACGATCTCTTCTCCGGAGAGGCAGTCTGGGGTACCCGCGAAGTCGGTCGCCCGGCCCCCGGCCTCCCGCACCAACAGCACCCCCGCCGCCACGTCCCACGGCTTGAGGCGGATCTCCCAGAAACCGTCGAACCGGCCGCAGGCGACGTAGGCCAGGTCAAGGGAGGCGGTCCCGGCCCGGCGGACCCCCTGGCTGCGGCGCAGGAAATGGTCGAGCCGGGCCACATTGTTGTCCGGCGCGGTCCGGCGGTCGTAGGGGAAACCGGTGGCGAGGAAGGCGTCGGCCAGACGGCGCACCTGTGAGACGCGGATCGGCTCCCCGTTCAGCGTCGCCCCGCACCCG
>Ga0209426_1001540_pt1 | contig 13523 bp, 10 predicted proteins | sample Deesub1362B_J571_FD_187697 | JGI IMG/M metagenome (GOLD analysis project Ga0209426, IMG submission 187697) | Deep oceanic, basalt-hosted subsurface ecosystem from Juan de Fuca Ridge flank, Pacific Ocean, CORK Borehole 1362B_J2.571 (SPAdes)... ...
TGTTGATGGTGATGTCACCCTCGAAGAAGTGCATGCGTGGGTGGTTCACCAGATCGCCCAGGCGGTCCGACGACATATCCATGCCGTAGACCTCCCATTGCGTCGTTTCCAGGATGCGGCGCGTCAGATGGTGGCCGATGAAGCCATTGACGCCAAGAATCAGGACCTTTTTCATCGGTTTTCCTCTTAGGACTTCGCAGTAATGATGTTTTGGAATACTTGTACAGATACCGGGCTCGCGTTGTCGGCGTTCGGACCTTCGAGCAACTGCGTCACGCGGATGGCTCCGCCGTCGCCGCCGACCGCCACGATACGTCCATCCACGACATGCAGGCCAGGCTGCAGGCCCGCCGGCACGCTCGACGGTTCCAGACGGCGTGCCTGGGCGACGATGAAGCGACGACCGCCGATATCGGTGAATGCGCCCGGATAGGGGGGCGCGACCGCGCGGATCAAATTGTAGACCGCTGCTGCCGGTTGGCTGAAATCGATACGGCCGTCCTCGGGTTTGCGTCCCGAGAAATAGCTGCCCTCGGAGAGCACATTGGGACGCTTGGGCGTCTGGCCGGCCATCATGGCGGGCAGCGCGCGCCACAGCGTTTGCTCGGCGGCGACGGTGACCTTCTCGAAGACCTCGCCGGCCGTGTCGTCCGGCAGGATTGGCACCGACGTCTGGTCGACGATGTAGCCAGCGTCGGGCTTGGCTTCCATCGCGTGCAGCGTGGCGCCGGTTTCTTCTTCGCCGCGCAGCACGGCCCAGTTCACCGGCACGCGACCGCGATACTTCGGCAGCAGCGAACCATGCATGTTGAAGGCGCCCTGCGGTGCCACGGCCAGCAGGTCAGCCGGGATCATCGACCGGTAGTAGAACGAGAAGATGACATCGGGCTTCGCGGCGCGAACGGCTTCGGCCAATGCCGGGTCGGTCGGGTCCTCGCCATAGAGGAACGACAGGTTCAGTTCAGCGGCCGTGTCGGCCACGCGGCGGAACCAGATGTTCTCGTCGGGTCGGTCGCGGTGCGTGACGACCAGCGCCACGTCCACACCGCGCGCGTGCAGCACGCGCAGGCAGCGGTCACCGACGTTATGGTAGGCAAAGACTACTGCGCGCACGAGGCCTCCGCTGCGTTGTCGGTCTTCGGGTCACGCGGGTCACGCTCAAGCACCGCCTGGATGCGGTAGCGCGGGCGGTCGCGCACTTCCTGATAGATCCGGCCGACGTACTCACCCAGCAGGCCGATGCCGAACAGCATGATGCCGACCAGGAAGAAGTTGAGTGCGAACAGCGTGAACACACCCTGGACTTCAGAGCCGAGCAGGAAGCGGCGAATCAGCAGGATCACGAACAGTCCGGCCGAAGAGATCGACAGCACCGTGCCGATCGCCGAGAACCATTGCAGCGGCACGATCGAGAAGCCGGTGACCAAGTCGAAGTTCAGGCGGATCAGTTGGTAGAGCGAATACTTTGACTCGCCAGCGTGGCGCTGCTCGTGGCCAACCTCGATCTCCACCGGGTTCGACGAGAACGTGTAGGCCAGCGCGGGAATGAACGTGTTGACTTCGCGGCACGCATTGATCGTGTCGATGACGTTGCGATCGTAGGCGCGCAACATGCAGCCCTGGTCCGTCATCTTGATCTTCGTGATCTTCTCGCGCAGGCGGTTCATCGCGCGCGACGCGTAGCGGCGGAACGCGGAGTCGTTACGCTGGCGGCGAATCGTGCCGACGTAGTCATGGCCCTTGCGCATCTCGGCCACCAGCCGGGGGATTTCCTCGGGCGGGTTCTGCAGGTCGGCGTCGAGCGTGATCACGATGCGTCCGCGCGTGTGCTCGAAGCCGGCCAGGATGGCCATGTGCTGGCCAAAGTTGCCGTTGAACAGGATGACCCGGGTCACGTCCGGGCGCTTGTGGAACTGCGCGGCCAGCATCTGCGGCGAGCGGTCGACGCTGCCGTCATTGACGAAGATGACCTCGTAGGATTCGCCCAGGCTGTCCAGCGCCGGATAGACGCGGTCGAACAGCGCCTGCAGGCCACCCTCCTCGTTGTAGACGGGGATGACGACCGAGACCTCGACGGAGCTTAGAGAGAGAGGCGTTTGCATGTTTCGCTTAGAGTTGCGCAAACCCGCTCCACGTCGGCTGTCTGCATGGCGGGGAACATCGGCAGCGTGACGATGCCGCGGCCAATGCGCTCGGCATGCGGCAGCATTCCTTCGCGCCAGCCCAGGGAGCGGAAGTAAGTAAACAGGTGAACCGGTGGGTAATGCACGCCAGTGCCGATGCCTGACTCGCGCATCGACTCCATGACGTGCTTGCGCGCTTCCGCGGCGCCGCCACGCAGGCGGTCGGTCGGCAGCACCACCTGGAACATGTGCCAGTTGGTGGTAGCCACGTCCGGGTCGCGCGGCAGCGGCAGTTCGATACCGAGATCGGCCAGTCCGGCGTTGGCGGCGCAGCGGAAATAGGTCTCGGCCAGTTCGGCGCGGCGTGCGGTGATCGCGTCCAGATGCTGGAGCTGGGCCAGCCCAATGGCAGCGTTGACGTCGGTCAGGTTGAACTTGCCGCCCGGCTCCTCGACGTCCATGCCGTCCATGCCGGTGCGGATCACGCCTTGCAGCCGCAGGCGCTCCGCGCGCTGCGCTTCCTCGGGCGAGTTCATGACGAGGCAGCCGCCCTCGATCGTGGTGATGTTTTTGTTGGCCTGGAAGCTGAAGCTGACCAGATCGCCAAATGCGCCGATGCGCTGGCCGCGCCAGCGCGAGTCGATGGCCTGCGCCGCATCTTCGATCACTCGCAGGTTGTGGCGCTTCGCGATGGCGTAGAGGCGGTCCATATCGACCGGCAGTCCAGACAGGTAGACCGGAATGATGGCTCGCGTGCGCGGCGTGATGGCGGCCTCTACGGCATCCAGGTCGATATTGCGCGTGCGCGGATCGATATCGACGAAGACCGGACGGGCGCCGACCGTCAGGACCACGTTCGCCGTGGCGACCCAGGTGATCGGGGTGGTGATGACTTCGTCGCCGGGGCCGATGTCGGCGATGCGCAGCGCGATTTCCATCGTTGCCGAGCCGTTGGAGAACGTGCGCACGGGGCGGCCGCCGAACAGGTCGGACAGCGTGGCCTCGAACGCCTGCACCTTGGGTCCGGACGTGATCCAGCCGGATGCCAGCACCTTGCCGACTTCGGCAATGGTGGCATCGTCAATATTTGGGCGGACGAACGGCAGGAAATCCTGCGGAGCGGAAGCAGTCATGATCGTCAGGAGCGGGCAATCAGGAAAACGCCAGCCAGTATCAGCAGGATGCCGGCGACGCGCAAGGGGCCAATCATCTCACCGAACAGCCACCACGCCGCCAGGGCGTTGACCACGTAGCCGAGCGAGAGCATCGGGTAGGCAATCGACACGTCCACACGGGACAGGCCGACAATCCATACCGCCACGCTTACCACGTACAGGGTCAGGCCGCCGATGACCGGCCATTGGGTCAGCACGCGGAAAGCCGTGGTGAACAGCGTGGCGCGATCGATCGTGATCGCGCCCACGGCGTTGACACCGGCCTTGAGCAGTAGCTGCGCGCAGGCGTTGAGCAGCACGCCGGTAAAGATGAAGGCGAAGGTCGATAGCGTCATGGCGCGGTTCTGGAGTCCTTGGGCGACGGTGCCGGCGCGGCCGGCGGCGGGAAATTGCTGACTACCACGCGGCGCACGTCGCGAGCCACCACGTACATCGGCAGGTGGTTGGCCGCCAGACTATCGTAGGTGTCCGGAGACATGATGCCGAGGGCCGGCTGGCCGTCACGCCACTTGGCGATGAAGCCGTCCATGGTGGGAATCCACTTGTCCGGCTCCTGCTGGGTGCCGAATTCGAGTTCGTCCGGGGCCGCCACCATGACCAGCGTGTGGCCCAGGTAGAACGGCAGCGTGTGATCCAGAACACCCACGCCATAGAGCGGCATGTCGTCCTTGAGCACGGCCTTGATGGCCGGCACCAGGTCGACGCCTGATGCCCGGCGCCCCATCACTTCGTGGCCCATGAGGGCAATGGTGCAGGTCAGGAAGAAGGCGAGCGAGAAGGCGGTGATGCTTGGCAGCAGACCATAGGCGCGCAGCAGGCGGCGCGCCAGCATCATTCCGACCAGAAGTACGGCGAACGCCACACCAACGTAGATGGCGAAGACGCGGAACACGGCATTGGGGTTGGTCTCGTTGCCGAGCGTGGCGACGAACGGCGAAGCGATGATGCCGGCCACCGACAGCACCGTGACCGCATTGATCTGCCGCAGCCACGACCGTTCGTTGATCTGTTCCAGCGCCACGGCGACCAGGATGGCCAGCGCCGGGAACACCGGCACGATATAGCCGGGCAGCTTCGAGCCGGACAGGCTGAAGAACACGAAGATCGCCGCGAACCAGATGAATGCCAGCAGGGCGGGCTGGAACGGCTTGGCGCCCATGCCGCGCACCGCGCCAGCGCGCTCGCTCACCGCGGTCCACATGCGCGGGGTCAGGCCCAGCCAGGGCAGCGTCCCGGCCAGCAGCAGCGGTACGAAATACCAGATCGATCCCTTGCGCGAATGCACGGTCGAGGTATAGCGGTCCCAGTGCTCGTGGATAAAGAAGAAATGCGGAAACTCGGGGTTGCGCGAGGAAATCAGCCAGAACCAGGGCACGGTGACCACGAGCATGGCGAGGATGCCGCTCACCAGGTGCAGGCGGCCCCACAGGGCAAGGTTGCGTGTCACGAGGGTGTAGACCACCAGCACCAGGCCGGGCAGGGCGATGCCCACCAGACCCTTGGTCAGGATCGCCACCCCCATGGCCGCCCAGCAGGCCAGCATCCAGCCACGGCGGGCCGCAGGCGACGCATCGGGGTGCTGGGCCAGCAGCATGAAGGCCAGCACGCACGCCAGCGCACCCGAGAGGGTCATGTCCAGCGAATTGAAATGGCCGGTGACGCTCCACATCGGCATGGCCAGCAACGCCAGCCCGGCCAGCAGCCCGGCACGCGCGCCATACCAACGGATTACGGCCATCATGGTGACCACGAGACCAGCAAGGCCGGACAGCGCCACGGCGAGCCGGGCTTGCCAGTCTCCGACGCCGAACAGCTCGTAGCCGATCGTCGTCACCCACATATGGAAGGGGGGCTTCTCGAAGTACTTGAGTGCGTTATAGCGAATCGTCACCCAGTCGCCCGTGGCGAACATTTCGCGCGAGATTTCTGCGTATCGGCCCTCGTCCGGGCGTAGCAGGTGGCGGGCATCGAGCGTGCCGAACCAGACCAGCAATACCGCGATGACGACCAGCACCACTGGGGCGATCATGCCCGGGGGCAGCCCGTCGTGACGCGAGGGCGAGGAACTACGCATAAATCTCCTGAAATGGCCGGAAGCCGGACGCGATACGACGGCCGGCGTGTGGCGAACTCCCCACAACGCGACAAGACCCGACTTGGTGGACAACAGGCTTTGAATAAGCCCCAGGAACCGGCAATACCGATCGGGCTCCCGAGCGCCCGGCATCGCCTGGGCCCGGCCGCGAGGGGCACGGGCGCGCAATGGTAGCACGACAGCACACCGGGGTCGTGGTTTCGGCCGGATCGGCCATGTATCAGACATGAGTCCGGCCATTTCTTTCAAGGGCATTTCGCGCAATACTCATGACTCGTCGGCCGGCTGCGCGGGAGGATGCCGACGCTCGAACCTGGGTGACCTCGATGAAATCGGCCTTGCTATCGATCTTGCTGTTAGCAGTGCTTGGTAATGCACTGGCGGATTCGGCCGAGCCGATGGCCGCGCCTGTGACCGATGGCGCATCCGCCGCCGAGGCGGCGCCCGTCGGTCCCCAGCTCTGCGACGCGCCCTGGTTCCGGTCCGGCGCTCGCGTCCAGATGGAAGGCGATGGCACCATGCCGATGTCCATCACAATGACGCTGCGTGACGTCATGCGCACCGCGCGGGGCTGTAGTGCCCAGCTCGAAGTAAGATCGAAGTCGGCGCTTTCCGCCCTCATGGGGCCGCCGGTGGTGATGGATCAGGTCCACGAGATCAATATCGACCGAAACTCCACCCGTACCCGGATCGACAGCCGGAACGCCACGATCAACGCCCAGGCCCGATACGCCCGGATGTTCGGCGGGGCGTCATTTACAGGCAGCGGGGTCTTCAACTACGCCGGCATGACGATTCGCGAGAACACGACGCTGGAAGGCGAGACCTTCCAGTCCGCCGTCGACCTCAAGATCTACCCGCTTGGGTCCGACGACATGGTCGGCACCATGCAGGCGCAGCACGCCTCGATCATCGTCGGCTCGCGCCACGTGGGCCGCAAACAGATGATCGACACGGTGCTCGGCCGCAAGGAATGCATGCCGATTACCTATGAGAAGCGCACGTCGCTCGGGCCGTTGATGATCGGCGACGAACTGCTGCAACTCGAACCGAGCGTCCTGCACGTGACTGACTGGTACTGCCCGACCGAGGCGTTCGTGCTACGCACGGAGATCCGCCAGAACAACAAGGTGCAGAAGGTCAATGTCACGGCGCTGGAGCTGACCGGGGATGAGGACTCCCATTGACATCGACACGGTCATTGAAACGGTCGCGGGCGCTTCCGTGACCACTGACTGATTGCACTGGCAATGCCCGCCATCCTTGATGGCGGCGACGTCTTATCTGCCTGCCACCCAAGTCCGGTCTGTCTGGACGCTCGTCCATTGATATTTTTTTCGACCTTGTTGTGGCGAAAAAATATATTGGACGTCTCACCGGTGCTCCCGCATTATTTCGCCTTTCCGCCATGCGCAAATGTGCGGCTGGCGGCCATGGCTTGCCCGGCCGCCGCATACCGGCGCCCTGGCTGGCCTGTGTCCAATTACAACCCCACAACTGCAAGATCCGAGGAAAGAGATGCCTGAGTACCGATCACGAACTTCGACGCACGGCCGGAACATGGCGGGTGCTCGCGCCTTGTGGCGCGCCACCGGGATGAAGGATGGCGATTTCGGCAAGCCCATCATCGCCGTGGTGAACTCGTTTACCCAGTTCGTGCCGGGCCATGTCCATTTGCGCGACCTCGGCGCGCTGGTTGCGAAGGAGATCGAAGCGGCCGGCGGCGTGGCCAAGGAATTCAACACGATCGCGGTGGACGATGGGATCGCCATGGGCCACGGCGGCATGCTCTATTCGCTGCCCTCGCGCGAGCTGATCGCCGACTCGGTGGAATACATGGTCAACGCGCATTGCGCCGACGCCATGGTCTGTATTTCCAATTGCGACAAGATCACCCCGGGCATGCTGATGGCCGCGATGCGGCTGAACATTCCCGTGGTGTTCGTCTCCGGCGGCCCGATGGAGGCCGGCAAGGTCAAGTCCCCAACGGACGGCCAGGTGATCGCAAAGATCGACCTGATCGACGCCATGATCAAGGCCGCGGACCCGAAGGTCAGCGACGCTGAAGTGGCCGAAGTGGAGCGCAGCGCCTGCCCGACATGCGGTTCCTGCTCGGGGATGTTCACGGCGAACTCGATGAATTGCCTGACCGAGGCGATTGGCCTGGCGTTGCCGGGCAACGGCACGATCGTTGCCACGCACGCATGGCGCAAGGGCCTGTTCGAACAGGCGGGCCGCCTGGTCGTGGACCTGTGCCGCCGCTACTACCAGGAAGAGGACGCATCGGTCCTGCCGCGCAACATCGCCACCAAGTCGGCATTCGAGAATGCCATGGCACTGGACGTGGCCATGGGCGGTTCGACCAATACCGTGCTGCACCTGCTGGCGGCAGCCCAGGAAGCCGGTGTCGATTTCACGATGTCCGACATCGATCGAATCTCGCGGAAGGTGCCGTGCCTGTGCAAGGCCGCACCGGCCACCGACAAGTACCACATCGAAGACGTGCATCGCGCGGGCGGCATCCTTGGCATTCTCGGCGAGCTGGCGCGTGCCGAGTTGCTGGATCTGTCGTGCGGCAACGTGCATAGCGGCACGCTTGGCAATGCCATTTCCCAGTGGGATGTTGTCGGTGGTGCGGGCGAGGACGCGCAGAAGTTCTTCCGCGCTGCGCCGGGCGGCATTCCGACGACCGTCGCGTTCAGCCAGGCGGCCACCTTCGAGTCACTGGATACCGACCGAAAGACCGGCTGCATCCGGAACAAGCAGAACGCGTATTCGAAGGACGGCGGTCTCGCCGTGCTCTACGGCAACCTCGCGGAGAAGGGCTGCATCGTCAAGACCGCTGGCGTGGACGAATCGCAATGGGTCTTCTCCGGGCGCGCCCGTGTCTTCGAAAGCCAGGACGAAGCCGTCGACGCCATTCTGGGCGACAAGGTCGTGGCTGGTGACGTTGTCGTGATTCGTTACGAAGGTCCCAAGGGTGGCCCGGGCATGCAGGAAATGCTCTATCCCACGTCGTACCTGAAGTCGAAGGGCCTGGGCAAGACCTGTGCGCTGTTTACCGACGGTCGGTTCTCCGGTGGGTCGTCCGGGCTGGTCATCGGACATGCCTCGCCGGAAGCCGCCGAAGGCGGCACGATCGGCCTGGTGGAGGACGGCGATCTCATCGAGATCGACATTCCGCAGCGCAAGATGCACCTGGCGGTGTCGGACGAAATCCTGGCGCGCCGTCGCGAAGCCATGGAGGCACGCGGTGACAAGGCGTGGGAGCCGGTGGATCGTGTGCGCGTAGTGTCCCAGGCATTGCAGGCGTACGCTGCGCTCGCTACTTCGGCGGATCGCGGCGCAGTGCGCGATATCTCCCAGCTCAAGCGCAAGTAAGGCGCGCGCGGCGCGAAGCAGGTCGTTTCGTCCCGCTTCGCCGTGCGCCGCTGAATGGTCGCTGAACGGTCGCCGAATGGCACAAAAAAAGCCTCGCATCTGCGAGGCTTTTTACTTGCACGGACCCGATTCGGCCCCGTGCGCGGGGTGCTCAGTTGTTCGAGGCTGTCGGCTTCTGCTCGACTTCTTGGTCGTGTCGGTCGACTGGGTCGACTGATCGGTCAGGTCGGCACGCGTGCTCTTGTTCGCGCCCTGCGAATACGGGTCGAACTTGTCCCCTGACTTGGCGCCCTCGCTATAGGTATCGAACTTCTGCCCGGCCTTCGCGCCTTGCGAGTACGGGTCGAACTGCTTCTTGTCTTGCGCGACGGCAGCCACGGAGGCAGTGGCCAGACCCAGCGCGATAGCGGTGGCGATAAGCTTGTTCATGGAATTCTCCTGAGTGATGCCGCTTTCCGGCGGTTCGCGTTATTTCGCTTGATGCACGGGTTACCGGGAGGTAAAGACGCGCTCAAGCCAGTGTGTCCAAGGCCGGTTGGGCCGTCAACTCAGGGGTTTTCCGGGGGGAGCCCCCCGGAATGCGCTTATTCCGTCACAACGTCGGAGGGGTGCTTCCACGCCTGCAGGACTTCCGTCGACGGGGCCAGCGCCAGATTGGTGCCGCGCGTGCCGATCGGCTGCTGGAACCAGCGCTTCTGCATGGCCGCGACGTCCGGGCTGGTGAAGGTCTTGGCCAGCGTCTGGTCGACCAGACGCTTCCATTCCGGATCGGCTTTCGACAGCATCAACGCGTTCTGTTCGACCGACAGCGCCGGGCCGACGATCACATACTGCGACGGATCCTTGGACTTCGCGCGCAGGCCGGCCAGCAGCACGTCATCCATGACGAACGCTTGCGCGCGGCCGGTCTCCAGCAGCAGGAACGATTCGCCGTGGTCCTTCGCGTAGACATCGCGGTAGCCGTACTCGGCCTTCAGGCGGCGCACATGGCGGTCACCGGTGGAGCCGGCGCTGGTCACCACGGTCTTGCCACGCAGGTCATCGAACGACTTGATACCCGAGTCGGCGCGCACGAGCATGCGGACGGTCGACACATAGTGCGACACGCTGAACGCTACCTGCTTCTGGCGCTCCAGCGTATTGGTATTCGGTGCGCAGTCGAGATCGACCAGGCCGTTGACCACGGCCGGAACCCGGTTCTGCGGCGTCAGCGGCAGCCAGCGCACCTTGATGGTCTTGAGCCCGAGCTTCTCCTTGGCGGCTTCTGCCACGCGCAGGCAGAGGTCGACGGCATAGCCGGCCGGCTGTCCCTTGTCGTCGCCGAACGAGAACGGCAGGGCGGATTCGCGGTAGCCAAGCGTGATCGTTCCGCTGTCGCGAATGCGATCAAGGACCGGGCTCTGGGGATTCTGGGCGTGGGCGGCCGGCACCAGCGCGGCAGCCAGGGCGATACCTGCCAGCAGGCGTTGAAGAGACGAAACAGACACAATCGACGGCATGTTCGGGGTCAGGCAATGAAAGAGTGCGAGGGTATACCCGGGCCGTTCCCGTTAGAAGAATTTCTTTTTCATAAGCTAATGCCGGGCGCCGAAGCGGAAAGGGCGTTGCCCCCCCGCTTCGGCACTCAACGCTGCCTGTCGCGCCGGATCGACCGGATCGGCAGGACCGACCCAAATCGGCAGGATCAATCGAAGCTCTTGCCCGCTTCGGCCAGGCGCACCAGCAGCGGCGCAGGCTGCCAGGCCGGGTCGGCGCCCGGTTCGGCGGCGAAGCGGCGCAGGCTCCGCACGACGTTGGGCAGGCCCACCATGTCGGCGTACAGCATCGGGCCGCCGCGCAGTCGGGGGAAGCCGTAGCCGTTGAGATAGACCACGTCCAGATCGGAGGCACGTGCGGCGATGCCTTCCTCCAGAATGCGTGCGCCTTCGTTGACGAGGGCGAAGATACAGCGCTCCACTACCTCTTCATCGCTGATAGCGCGCGGCGTGATGCCCTGGGCGCTGCGGAATTCGGCGATCAGGGCTTCAGTGGCCGGGTCCGGGATCGGGTCGCGATTGCCGGCTTCATAGCGATACCAGCCGGCGCCGGTCTTCTGGCCCAAGCGGCCGGCCTCGGCCAGCTTGTCGGCCACCGACGGACGAAGCGGTACGCCGGCCTCGGCAGCCTTGCGCTTGCGCGTGGCATAGCCGATGTCCAGGCCCGCCAGATCGCCCATGCGGTATGGGCCCATGGCCATGCCGAATTTTTGCAGCGCCCCGTCGATCTGCTGCGGTAGCGCGCCGGCGTTGATCAACGCGCCGGCGGCGGCTCCGTAGCGCGCCAGCATGCGATTGCCGATAAAGCCGTCGCACACGCCGGAGACCACGGCGATCTTCTTGATCTTCTTCGCCAGCGCCATGCAGGTGGCCAGCACGTCGGGCGCGGTCTGCGCGCCGCGCACGATTTCCAGCAGGCGCATCACGTTGGCCGGGCTGAAGAAGTGCAGGCCGATCACGTCGGTCGGCCGCTTGGTGAACGAAGCGATGCGGTCGAGATTCAGGTACGACGTGTTCGACGCCAGGATGGCGCCGGCCTTGCATGTCTTGTCCAGCGTTTCGAACACGGTCTTCTTGACGTCCATGTTCTCGAACACGGCCTCGATGACCAGGTCCACATCGGACAGGTCTGCATAGCTCAGCGTGCCGGTGATCAGCCCCATGCGCTGCTCGACCTGCTCGGGCTTGAGCTTGCCCTTTTTCATCGAGTTTTCGTAGTTGCGGCGGATGGTTGCCAGCCCCTTGTCCAGCGCTTCCTGCTTCATCTCCAGCAGTACGACGGGAATCCCGGCGTTAAGGAAGTTCATCGTGATGCCGCCGCCCATGGTGCCGGCACCGATCACGCCAACCTTCCTGATCTCGCGCAGCGGCGTGCCGGCCGGCAGATCGGCGATCTTCGACGCAGCATGCTCCGCCTTGAAGATATGGCGCAGCGCGCGCGACTCCGGCGAGGCCATCAGGCTCATGAAGCCTTCGCGCTCCACGCGCATTCCTTCGTCGAAAGACTTGGTCAACGATGCGGCCACGGCTTCCAGCGCCTTCATCGGTGCGATCTGTCCCTTGGCTTGTTGCGCCACGCTGTTGCGGGCGAACTGCAGGAAAGACTCGCCTTGCGGGTGGCTGACGCTCAGTGCGCGGGTGCGGCGCGGTGGCGTCTTCGCTGCGATGAGCTCCTGGGCGAATGCCACCGCGGCGGCAACCACGTCGCCATCGGCCACACGGTCGATCAGCGGCGTGCCCGCGAAACTCTTGGCGGGAGCCGGGTTGCCGAGGGTCACCATGTTGACGGCCGGCTCCAGGCCGATCAGGCGCGGCATGCGCTGCGTGCCGCCGCCACCGGGCAGCAGGCCAATCTTGACTTCCGGAAAGCCCAACTGGGCGTCCGGCAGCGCAACGCGAAAGTGGCAACCCAACGCCAGTTCCAGTCCACCGCCCAGGCACTGCCCGGCGATCGCGGCAACCACCGGCTTGGCGCCGCCCTCGATCTGGTCGATCACGACGCGCAGATTGGGCTCGCGCGAGGCGTTGGGCGTTCCGAACTCGGTGATGTCGGCACCGGCTGAGAATGCGCGGGGCGTACCGGTCAGCACGATGGCCTGCACGGCCGGGTCCGCGTTGGCCCGATCCACCGCATCGGCGATGGCCGTGCGCAGTGCCGCGCCAAGACCGTTGACCGGCCCCTTGTTCATCGAAAGCACGGCAACCGGGCCGCGAAGTTCGTAGTTGACAATGTCGCTCATGAGAAGTCTCTCTGCACGGGAGGTCGTGATGGGTGTGGGGCAAGGCGGCGCGCGATGCGGGCGACGCCTTGACGCCGGGGGCGGATGTGGCTCGGCAAGCGTAGCAGCACCACTGGCTTCCTGCAAACCACGATTTCTAAAAATACATCGCGTATCAGAAAACTTAATGCTATCAATCAAGAGCGTACATACCATGTGTTCGATAACCGGAAAGTATGTGCCGATCCTCGACCGGCGCGGAACCGCTCTTCGCCCACGAGTCACTCACATATAATCCGCAGCACCCAACCTGCAGGCCCGCGCCCCCTGCGTGCCCAACCGCTTATGCTCACGGACCAATCGGAAGCTCGGCAGACCCGCCGTTACGTCGAAAAGCGCGAAGTCATTCTCGATACTGCTGCGGCACTGTTCAACCGCAAGGGGGTGCGCGGCACGACCCTGGCCGACGTCGGGCAACAGGTGGGGCTCAGCACCAACAGCGTCACGTACTACTACCGAAAAAAAGAGGATCTGGTCCTGGCCTGCCTGATGCGCGCCATCGCGGAGACGAGCGGTCTCGTCGATAGGGCAGCGCAAGCGGATAGCCCCAGCGAACGCGCCCGGGCCTTCATCACGCTGTTCGTGGCACGGCTGGCGCGGACCGCAGTGGGCGAGAAGCCCGAACTGATGAGCCTGCGCGAGATTCGCGCCTTGCCCGAGAGCCATGTGGAGGTCGCCTTCGCCGCCTTTAACGACATGTTCCGGCGCGTCCGTGGGTTGCTGTGCGACGCCTTGCCCAGTGATCCCACTCAGCGCAGCGCGCTGGGTGCCCGCGCGCACCTGCTGTGGTCGCTGACCAGCGGAGCTGCCGGCTGGATCGATCGATATGAAACCGATGACTATCCAAAGATCGCGCAAACGCTGGCGGACATCGTCCTGAATGGCATCGCGGGGCCAAAGTCGGCGTGGCAGGCGGAGTGCGACGTGACGGCGCT
>Ga0209426_1001544_pt1 | contig 13497 bp, 17 predicted proteins | sample Deesub1362B_J571_FD_187697 | JGI IMG/M metagenome (GOLD analysis project Ga0209426, IMG submission 187697) | Deep oceanic, basalt-hosted subsurface ecosystem from Juan de Fuca Ridge flank, Pacific Ocean, CORK Borehole 1362B_J2.571 (SPAdes)... ...
CTATCCGTTAACGTTGGAAAGGGGATAGATTGAAGAGGCTTCCTCCATCTCTGAGGCACAGAAAAAGATATATTGCATTTAGGCTTATTGGACTTAACAAACCGGTAGAGCGGAAAGAGATCGCTCTTAGGCTAACAGAGAGTATGCTCTCGCTGTTTGGGGAAGTAGGGAGTGCTCATGCCGGGATATGGGTTGAGTACTTCGATGGAGAATACGGAATAGTGAGGTGCAACACCAAATCGCTTGAGATGGTTAAGGTTGCGCTAACCCTGATCGATGAAGTTCAGGGTGAAAGAGTGCTGCCCCTCATCCTGGGGGTAAGCGGAACGATAAAAAAATGTAAGACAAAGTATATGGAGGTGTTTAGGTATGCAGATACCGCAGATGGGGTATGATCGAGCCATCACGGTTTTCAGCCCAGACGGTAGGCTTTTTCAGGTTGAATATGCGAGAGAAGCTGTGAAAAGGGGTGCAACTGCCATAGGTATAAAAACAAAGGAGGGAGTGGTCATCTTAGCTGACAGGAGGGTTGCGAGCAAGCTTCTGGAAGCGGATACGATCGAGAAGGTTTACAAGATCGACGAACACATCTGCATTGCAACCTCAGGCTTGGTTGCGGATGCGAGGGTTCTGGTTGATAGGGCCAGAATTGAGGCCCAGATAAGCAGGCTGACCTACGATGAGCCGATAAGCGTTAAGGATCTTGCAAAAAAGATCTGCGATTACAAGCAGCAGTATACGCAGTTCGGGGGGGTAAGGCCCTTCGGCGTTTCGCTGCTTATAGCTGGCGTTGATGAGGAGGCGAAGCTCTACGAGACGGATCCAAGCGGTGCTTTGCTCGAGTACAAAGCCACGGCCATAGGTGCGGGAAGAAATGCGGTGATGGATTACTTCGAGAAGGAGTACTCCGATGACATGAGCCTCGACGATGCTATCGTGAAAGGGCTTATAGCGATGGGAAAGGCAATTGAGTCGGAAGTGAAGGCAAACGCGATCGACATGGGGATAGTGAAGGTGGAAGACAGGAAGTTCAGACAGCTCAGCGAGGAGGAGCTCGAACCTTACGTTGAGAAGGCCAACGAGTTTCTGAGTAGGGAACTCTCAAAGGGGTAATGCTGGGAGAGAGATAGGACAGGGATAGGATGGTATCCCTCGAAAAAGCCGTGATCGCGAGGCTTAAGAAAGGTGGAGATACCTTTGAAGTCTTCGTAGATCCATATCTCGCCAGAGATCTTAAGGAGGGCAAAGATGTAAATTTTGAAGATCTGATAGCCAGCGAAGAGGTTTTCAGGGATGCTAAGAGGGGGGAAAGGGTTGCGATGGATGAACTCTCGAAGTATTTCGGAACGAACGATCTAAGGAGCATAATTAAAACGATAATTCTTGAAGGAGACGTTCAGATTACCGCGGAACAGAGAAGGGAGATGCTCGAACAGAAAAAGAAGCAGATAGTCGAGTTTATAAGGCAAAACACCGTGGATCCAAGAACCGGAACGCCTCATCCCCCGTCGAGAATCGAGAGGGCGATGGAGGAAGCGAAGGTTCACGTTGATATTTTCAGGACCGTTGAAGCTCAGGTAAAGGATATAATCAAAGCGCTCAAACCCGTGATTCCTATAAGGATTGAGGAGATAGAGATAGCGATCAAGATCCCCTCTGCCTACACGGGAAAGGCGATGGGAGCCATATACTCCTTTGGAAATGTCATCAAGGAGGAATGGCAGCAGGATGGCAGCTGGATCTGCGTTATGAGAATTCCCGCCGGAATGCAGGGAGATCTGCTTGAACTCCTTGGACGTCTCACCCAGGGTGAGGCTCAAACCAAAGTTTTAAGGAGGATTCATGGATGAATGCTAGGAGGCTCGTTCTTCCTGGAGATTTGGTAAGCACGAATCCGAGAACCGCTGGTTACGGAACGTTCGTTGAGAACGGGAAGGTTTACGCAAAGGTAATGGGTTTGATGGACAAAACCGACAACCTCGTAAGGATCATCCCATTGAAAGGGAGGTACATACCATCCCCCGGAGATGTCGTTATAGGAATCGTTAGGGAGGTCGTCTCTAACGGCTGGAATGTCGATATAAACTCTCCATATCCCGCATTTCTTCCAACCTCCGAGAAGCCGGAGATGAAGGGGAGGAAGATGAATGACATCTTGGATATGGACGACGCGATCATCGCGAGGGTTGTTGCGATAGATCCGAAGATGAAGGTAACGCTGACGATGAGGGACAAGGTCTGCCGGCCTATAAGATTCGGGAGGGTGGTTGCGATAAATCCGACCCGTGTTCCGAGGGTTATTGGCAAGAAGGGGAGCATGATCAAGCTCCTCAAAAACGAATTGGGAGTTCAGATTGTTGTCGGTCAGAACGGACTCATCTGGCTTAGCGGAGACAGGAAGAAGGTGGACATCGTTGAAGAAGCTATCTACAAGATCGAGAAAGAAGCTCATACCGAAGGGCTGACCGACAGAATAACGGAATTCATTAAAAAGAGGAAAGAGGGATTGCAGAATGAAAGAAAATGAATTTGAGGCTGATAAAGGTGAGGAAAAAGTCCGACTAATCGTGGATGGCAGAAGGCTGGATGGAAGAGGTTTTGAGGAATTACGTCCGATGAGGATAGAGGCCGGAATTCTGAAGAGGGCCGACGGCTCGTGCTATCTGGAAATGGGAAGAAACAAGGTTGTTGCGGCGGTTTATGGTCCGAGGGAAGTTCACCCAAGGCATCTTCAGGAGCCGAGCAAGGCTGTTATAAGGTACCGATACAACATGGCCCCCTTCAGCGTTGAGGAAAGGAAAAGGCCCGGACCCGACAGAAGGAGTGTCGAGATTTCAAAGGTCAGCAGGGAGGCTTACGAATCCGTCATCATGAAGGAGCTCTTTCCGAGATCCGGGATCGACATCTTTGTGGAGGTTTTGCAGGCCGACGCCGGAACGAGAACCGCTTGCCTTAATGCGGCAACCGTTGCTTTAGTGGACGCAGGAATTCCAATGCGTGGGTTGATAACCTCCGTTGCTGTTGCTAAGGTGGACGGCGTCCTCGTTCTCGATCCGATGAAGGAGGAGGACAACTTCGGAGAAGCAGACGTTCCCTTCGCCTTCGTTATACGGAATGGAAGGATAGAATCCATCGCCTTGGTTCAGATGGATGGAAAGATGACGGTTGAAGAGATGAAGAGGGCTTTGGAGATCGCCAAAAAGGGAGCGATGCAGATCTACAAGCTTCAGAGGGAAGCGATAGTGAAGAAGTACGAGGCCATCGAAATCGAGGAGGAATGAAGTATGGGAGAAGAGATCCTGATGGATATAAAAAAGGACTACGTTCTTTCGAGGCTGAGGGATGGGGAGAGGATAGACGGCAGAAGGCTTGATGAGATAAGACCGATCGAGATCGAAACGAACATAATATCGAAAGCTGAGGGTTCAGCACTGGTGAAACTGGGCGATACACAAGTTATGGTTGGGATAAAGATGCAGCCCGGCGAACCCTTCCCTGATGTGCCCGACAGGGGAGTTATAATAACGAACGCGGAACTCGTGCCTTTAGCCTCCCCGACCTTTGAAGCCGGCCCTCCAGATGAGATCTCCATAGAACTCGCGAGGGTTGTGGACAGGGGGATAAGGGAAAGCGAGGCAGTTGATCTGATGAAATTGTGCATCGAGGAGGGGGAGAAGGTCTGGATGATATTCATAGACATCCACGCGCTGGATGATGACGGAAATCTGATCGACGCCTCGGCTTTGGCGGCGATAGCTGCGTTGCTCAACACCACCGTCCCTGCCGAGAGGTTCGGCCTCGGGGACGACTTTCCCCTACCCGTCCGAAATTTGCCGGTTGCGATAACCTCCCTGATCGTTGGGGAGAGGTACCTCATCGATCCAACGAGAGACGAGATGAGCGTGGGACACAAGCTGATAACGATAACCTCGGACAAAAACGACAACATCGTCGCAATGCAGAAGAGCGGGAGCTATCTGCTGAGCGAACAAAAGTTTTATGAACTCATCGATGTCAGTGTGGAGAAAGCTAAGGAAGTCAGAGAGCTGCTGAAAGAGATTTAGTTTAAAGCTGTGTGGATGCAAATGCTATAAAAGCTATGTAAGTGCCTATGTAAAGCTACGTAAAGTCAAGATGCGTGTAAGAAGGGTAAGGATCGTAAAGGAGGTATCGAGATGCCGCGAACTAAGAAGGTCAAGGCCGCGGGGAGGCTCGGAGCGAGGTATGGAGTTAAGATCAGGAAGAGCATAGTCAAGATTGAAGCCGCTCAAAGGCAGAAGTACGTCTGTAAGAAGTGCGGGAAGAGAGGTGTAAAGAGGATTGGGACGGGAATCTGGGAATGCAAGAGCTGCGGCCATAAATTTGCCGGCGGGACCTATACCCCCTCAACTCCAAGCTCGAAGATGTATGACAAAATAGCCAAAGCGGGTGGAGCATTATGAGCTACATCTGCTTGGTTTGCCAGGCGGAGGTGGACGTGGATCTGGATAGAAACCTCATCCAGTGCACGAGGTGCGGTAACAGGATTTTGCTCAAGCCCAGACCACCTGCCCTCAAGAAGAGGGTGAAGGCGATCTGATGTCGATCTGATGTCGATCTGATGTCGATCTGATGTCGATCTGATGTCGATCTGATGTCGATCTGATGTCGATCTGATGTCGATCTGACCCCCCTTTTCTAAATGTAAAACGACGAGGGGCAACAAAAGTACGAAGGTAAACCTTATTTAAGAGATCGTTTTAAAGCTTTTAAAGGTTTATTTGGGGAATGCTATGGGAGATTGGAAAAATTGGAGACACATAACAAAGCTCGACCCGGATAGGGCAAATCCAGATGAACTGATCATGGCCGTCGCTCAAAGCGGAACGGATGCGGTGATGGTTTCGGGCACGGAGGGTGTGACTTTCGAGAAGGCGATGGATCTGCTCGAAAGGATAAAGGAGCACGGTCTTCCCACCATCGTAGAACCTTCTGATCCTTCGAACGTAGTTTATGGGGCGGATTACCTTTTTGTTCCAACGGTACTGAACTCCAGAGAGGCGGAATGGATTACGGGGAAGCATGCCAAATGGATAGCGATGCACTACGACAAGCTGAGCGAGTTTTCAAAGCTACTCGAAAAGACGGTAATGGAAGGTTACATCGTCCTCAATCCGAATTCTGCGGTTGCAAGGGTTACCAATGCGATATGCGATCTCTCGGTAAGAGAAGCTGCGAGCTATGCACTCGTTGGGGAGAGGATCTACGACCTACCCATAATTTACATCGAATACAGCGGCACTTACGGGGATCCAGAACTCGTAAAAGAGGTTTCGGGCGTTTTAGAAAGGTCCACTCTCGTTTACGGAGGAGGGATAGATAGCGGAGAAAAATCGAGGGAGATGCTTGGATACGCGGACATCGTAATCGTTGGGAATGTGATCTACGAGAGGGGGATTGAAAGATACCTCGAAACGATCCCGAAGGATTGATTTGATGATAAAAGCCCTGTGGGAGCTTACTCGCCTTGAACACGGCTTGATGTACGGAATAGGGGTTGTGATAGGGATCGTCGTCTCTGCCGGCTTGGTGGTTGACGCTTACAAGGTTTTGCTCGGAGTCCTCACCGCCATTTTCCTTCAGGCTGCTGCTTTCTCGCTAAACGACTACTGCGATTACGAGGTTGATTTGAGAAACAAAAGAATGGACAGGCCTTTGGTGAGAGGTGAACTTTCCAGAAGTCACGCTTTGGCAGTTGCCATTTTGCTAACCCCACTTGGCTTTATTGCCTCGGTTTTAATCAGCCTTGAAGCGTTTCTGCTTGCTTTTCTGATTACAATGGCTGGCTTTATCTACGATTTAAAGCTAAAAGAGTTTGGCATCGCCGGAAATGTCTACATAGCATTTTCAATGGCCGCTCCGTTCATCTTCGGAAGTGTTGTGGCTTTGAATTCAATCACACCAGCGGTAGCTGTGCTGGCAAGTATAGCGTTTCTATCAGGATTTGCGAGGGAGATTATGAAAGGGATCGAGGATGTTGAAGGGGATGCGTTGAGGGATGTCAGGACGATCGCCAGAACAAAAGGAATAAGAATAGCTGCGAAGTATTCGGCTGCAATCTTCATTCTGAGCGTTATCTTAAGCCCGATACCCTTTCTCTTCCTCGATAAATTCATTTTTGATTTTAAGTACCTCATTCCTGTCTTGCTAACCGATTTTATTCTGCTCAAGATATCTTTCGAGCTTCTCTCCGGAAAACTCGATGAGATAAAGAAATTCAGGAAGGAAAGCCTGGTAGCTATGCTTTTCGGTCTGATAGGCTTTCTGGCGGGGGCGTTTTAGTTTTTAAAGAAATCATCCATAGATTGAAAAAGAAAAATTTTATAAGGTAAAAGGTTTGCTCGTAGGTAATGAAATCTGGACTTGGTATCGTCTTGGTTTCTTTCTTACTTTTTCTGGTTCTGGTATTCGGTAATGTGTGGGCTGAGTTTGGAACTGCAAGGGCAAACCCGGAGTGTATGGAGATTCTGGATATGCTTTCAACGATAGAAGGTTTTGATTATGGCAAGATAAAAATAGCTGCATCTTTATTCGGAAATGAAAAGATAAATTTGGAAGTCAGCACCTGGAGGGGCAAATGTTATTACGGCATAGGGACTCTTGATGGAAGGGTGGTAATTGTTTCAAACAAACCGTTCAAAGAACCCACTTTACTTGCGTTTACAGATTCAAAGCTCGTAAAAATGCTGTTTAAAGAACCAAAGGAAGAATTATTTGAATGGGCCATCTCTACCGGAAGAATCAGGATTGAGGGTGCCGGATTTATTAACGGAATTAAAGTTGGCTTAATAAGTACCTTTAAGGATTTTTTCGTTCCTCAAAAGAGGGGAAATGCAACCGAGTTGAACTTAACCATGACGTTTCTTGTTGGAAACCTTTCTTCTTCAAACGATTTGGACGGGGATGGTGTGAACAACTCTAAGGATGAATGCGATCCCTATCTTTTGATGGAGGAGCGTGGTGGAGGAAATGCCGAGATCGATGTGCATTATTATGTATGCCCCTCAATGTTTTCAACGGCTGGAGAACTGTACTCGGGAAGCGCTCCATATATAGATATTTACGATCATGTTATGAGCAACGGATGTGGAGTAAAGGACACTGATGGAGGAATAAGATATTATGAGCAGGGTGCCATTTGTATAGAAAACGTGAGTTATTCTCCTCCAAGAATGATTGAAGGTCCCGCAGGCCCACGAATGTTGAGAGGAGAGTATTTAAGTGAATGTAAGAAAAAGTATGTGGACTACTGCCTTGATGAAAAAACGCTTGTTGAATATTATTATGAACCGCCTAAGAGAGTAATGGTAAATCATCCTCTTTTAGGTAGTCGGGTCGTTTATATTAGCGAGAGAATAAGGAGCATAACATACGAGTGTCCTCTCGGATGCGAAGCGGGTGCATGTGTTTGCGAGGATTTTGATGCTGCGGGTTTTGGAACCAGGGAAGAAAGGGGGAAGAATCTTGAAAAAAGGGGTTTTTATGATCAGAAGATACGGGAAAAGCTCTATTTTAATAAAAGTGATTATCCTTGGATGGAAAGGGTGAGATACTATTCATTCGCATACTCTGATATATGTTATAATGAAACTCACTACTTGGAATATTACATGACTGTTGAGTCCCCCAGCGACCCTTTCCAACCAGATAGATGTTTGCTAAAAGCCGAACTCATTGAATGTCCTTTTAAACCGTCAAGTCTTCCAATGTGTGATTTCGACAACCACCGCTGTGATTCTGATAAATGGGGTAAATGCGCAAAACCCGAAGATATTACAAACTTCCCTCAAAGTTTCGATCTCAAGAATTACATGACTCCGGTTAAAGACCAAGGTGCATGTGGCTCTTGCTGGGCATTCTCTACTGTTGCTGCCATAGAAGGTCAGTATCACATAGAGAATGGATTCGCAGGGGAATATCTGGATCTTTCCGAACAGTATCTGGTTTCGGATTGTTATCCAGATGGTGGTTGCGATGGTCATTGGCCAGGCGGGGCGCTGAATTTCATTATGGAAAATCCGATAATTCTTGAAAACTGCTTCCCATACGACATTTCCAATTTGTCATGCAATCCGTGCACCGATATCACAGAAAGATATAATGTGACTGAGCACGAAAACATAGATATGTCAAACATAAGCGAGATAAAGAGTTATCTCATGAACAATGGACCCATAATTGTTTGTGGGGCAGGTCATTGTGTTTTATTGGTTGGTTGGGATAGAGATGGATGGATAGTAAAGAACAGCTGGGGTAGCGGCTGGGGTAATTATGGATACGGTACACTCCATCCGTGTGAAGCCATACAAACGGGATGGATGCAAGCAGGAAGATTCGTTCAAGGTGTAAAGGAGATAAAAACAGGGGATGAAAATGGTTAGAACTAAAAAAGTCGGATTGAATGTTGTGTTTTTGATACTGTTGTTTTTCTTTGTCAGCACCGTTCATGCCACAAGAAATCCCTCTGCTGTTTATTGTGAGGAGATGGGCTACGTTTACAAGATAGTTAAGACGGAACAGGGAGAGGTTGGAAAATGTATACTTCCGAATGGGGAAGAGGTGGATGCATGGGATTTTTTGAAGGGAAAGGTTGCAGAGCAGTACAGCTACTGCGCTAAGCTTGGCTATGAGATAAAAGTGGTGAACGATTCCGAAAAATGCTGGCGTCTGAAAAGTGACGAGTGTGCGATTTGCGTTCTTCCCGATGGAAAGGAGAAAGAGGTAACTGAAGTTATGAGACTTGATATCGAAGAAGGTGGTTGCGGAAACGGTGTTTGTGAGTATAGTGAAAGCTATACCATTTGTCCTTCCGACTGTAAACCCACGATTCACGACAGAGAGACGTGCGTTTTAGATGGTTTTTGCAATCTTACAAGTGAAAATTATCTGAATTGTCCAGAGGATTGTCCAACGGGAATTGAGGACGGGATTTGTGATAAAGTAAAGGACAACAAGGTGGATCCAGATTGTAGGGAAGGGGAAGATCCGGATGATACCGTCATCTACGAAGCAAAAATCGCTGAAAAGCATGGTGAAAGTGATCTTATCGTTTACGGAATCGTTCTGGTGGTAGCTGTGGTTGCGTCTGCCCTTGTTGGAGGTCTGTACGTCTTGGTTAGAAGGATTAAAAGGTAGAATTCGAAACGATTAAATCCTATCCAAACATATTTTTTGCATGATTCTCAATGAAAAAAATATAAGAGATGAAATAATAAAGCAGGCAGCCTATCAGCTTCTCATCACAGCAAGAACGGCTCCGAAGGCGAAGGGCGAAGATAGCTTGGAGATACTTCTTATTGACGGTGTCGAGAAGGAAAAGCTTGCTAAGGCAATGAGGGAGATGGAATCGAGGCATAAAGACTTCGTGAGGGATGCGAAGGGAGTTGAGACTGCTGAAGCTGTTGTAATAATAGGCGCTTTCGGAGATAAGACCCTCGGCCTGAATTGCGGTGCTTGCGGTTTTGAGACGTGCGATCAGCTTAAGAAGGCTGGAAAGAAGAAAGGTCAGGATTTTTATGGCCCGAACTGTGCTTACAAGTTGATAGACTTGGGAATCGCTTTGGGATCGGCAGCTAAGCTCGCTGCGATAATCGGACTCGACAGCAGAATAATGTACCGCATCGGAGCCGCTGCGAAGAAACTGGGTTACGCTAAGTCGGATGTCGTTCTGGGAATTCCGCTCACCTCGGCATCGAAAAATCCCTTCTTCGACAGAAGCAAATGAGCCCCGCTGGCGAATCACCAGAAATCTTGGACTTTCCCTCAACGGATTTCTCCAGAAAGATCAGCGAGGAATACGGCTACGATGAGTTCATAATAAGAAGATGGGAGAGATTTTTTGGTAAAAGGGAGACCCTCGAACTGGTTAGGGCGATGGAAAGAGTTCCGAAATACCTCAGGATAAACACGCTGAAAATTGAGGAAAGGAACCTCGTTAAAAGAATGGAAAGAAGAGGATTCAGGATCGAGAGGACAGAAATTGATTACTGCTATGAAATTTTGGAGGAGAAGTATTCATCGGGTGCCACACCCGAATACCTCATGGGCTACTATTACCTCATGGACAAAAGCTCCTGCATCCCACCTTTGGTTCTTCAGCCCGAAAAGAACGATGTCGTAATCGATTTTGCCGCCTCACCGGGCGGGAAATCTACCATGATGGCTCAGCTCATGGGGAATAGAGGGGTTATACTCGCGTTGGAAGTGAACAGGGAGAGAATCCGGGCTTTGAGAGATAACATCCAGCGGATGGGTGTGATAAACACCGCAATAATAAAAATGGATGCGAGCAAGTTCCATGAGAGCGGAATTAAAGCGGACAAGATTTTGCTCGACGCTCCTTGCACGGGCGAGGGAATAATCCATAAAGATCCTTCCAGAAAGGTGAGCAGAGGTGAGAGAGACATCAGATTCTGTTCTGCTTTGCAGAGGAAAATGGTTTATTCGGCCATCGAAAGCTTGAAGACCGGAGGCGTTTTGGTTTATTCAACATGCTCTCTGACCCCTGAGGAGAACGAGTTCGTGATAAGCGATCTTCTCGATCGGTGCGAAGAAAACGGGATAGAGGTTGAAATGGAAGCCATCCCGTTTGGTGAGAGAGCTTTGGATCTTCCAGGGATTAGGAAAGAGCTCAGTCTTGCCCGAAGGTTTTACCCCCACATCCATCGATGCTCCGGATTTTTCGTTGCCAAGCTGAGAAAGGTTAGCTAAGAACGATCAGGGATGATACTCCAGCTCCAGAAACCTCTTCATGAAAATCAGATCGTTAAGCATCCTGTCGTACTTTTTCGTTATTCTGTGCCTCAAAACCCTCATGTATACTTTCCAATCTTTTCCTTCGGTTTTCCACTTGGTGACGAAATCCACGAGCGACATCTTTCCTTCCGTGTAATCCAGCCAGTCTTGGATGAACTCCCTTTCCTTCTTTGAAAGGCACATTGGAGTACGTCTGCAACCGTTATATTTAATTGTAACGCAAGAGATATGTACGATGTCGTTTAAGCTTTAGCATGCTGGAAGGTATTCATTTTCTTCTGACGTACATGTGCAATTTTGAATGCGATCACTGCTTCGTGTATTCCAGTCCTGCAGCGAAAGGAACTTTTTCTCTGCGGCAGATCAAAGCTGTGCTGCAAGAGGTGAAGAAAATCGGGGTAGAATGGGTGTATTTTGAAGGGGGCGAGCCGTTTCTGTTCTATCCTTTGATGGTGGAGGGGATCAAGATTGCTAGCAAGATGGGTTTCAGAGTGGGCGTTGTTACGAACGCCTACTGGGCGATTAGTGTTGAGGATGCAAAACTCTGGCTCGTTTCGTTGCGCGATCTGATCTCCGATATCAGCATCAGTGATGATACATTTCATTATCCAGATGAAGAAGGAAAAAATGGAAATGAAAACTTAGCCAAAAATGCGTACGCTGCTGCCAGAAGTTTGGATATGCCCGTATCCTCAATCTGCGTCGAGACGCCCGATGCCCAAAGTATGGTAAAGGGAGAAACCCCGCTCAGATTTAGAGGAAGGGCGGCAGATAAGCTGACAGAATTGGTAAAAAAGCTTCCGAAAAAGAGTTGGAGGGAATTTGATGAATGTCCATACGAGAACTTGGATGAGCCAAGGAGGGTGCATCTCGATCCGTTCGGAAACGTTCACATCTGCCAGGGTTTGCTTATGGGTAACTCGGATGAAGCATCGCTTTCCGAACTCGTCAGGAGCTACGACTTCAACAAACATCCGATCTGCGAGCCGTTGGTCAAAGGAGGCCCGGCTTTGCTTGCCGAAAGGTACGGAGTTGAACTCAAGCTTGAAACAGGGTTTGTGGATGCGTGTCATGTCTGTTTTTCAGTCAGAAGGGCGCTGATTGACAAGTTTCCGGAGTATCTTGGGCCAAGACAGGTTTATGGTCTGATTTGATTGAAAACCTGAAATTTGAAGAATGGATATTCGAGGTTTCGGGATTCGAGACTTTTCGAGAATTTGAGAATCTTGGAAATCGAGAATAGAAATCGGAATTGGAATTGTAGGTTAGAACGGGAGAATTGAATTCGAGAATTAATTCGGGAACGCTCATCAAACCAAACTTTCAGGAAACTATTAGTATTCGCAGAGAGTGTTAACCTTAGCGTGTTGACGTTAGTCTTAAAAAGCAAAAAAAGAGGCGAGTTCGATGAAAGTTGTTGCAATAAATTCGAGTCCAAGGGCGGAGAAAAGCAACACCTCCCTTATCCTCGATCCATTCATCGAGGGTATGGAGGAAGCTGGAGCGAAAGTTGAGCTTTTTTACGCTAAGAAGCTTAAAATCAATCCTTGCAGAGGGTGCTTTTACTGCTGGGTAAAGCATCCTGGCAAATGCTACCACAAGGACGACATGGCCACCCTCAATTCCAAGTTGAGAGATGCGGAGATATGGGTTTTCGCCACTCCAGTTTATACGGATGGAGTGACGGGCTTGATGAAGAATCTGATGGACAGGATGATTCCCCTTGCCGAACCCTTCATCGAGTTAAGAAACGACCACTGCAGACATCCGATAAGGGAGGGTGTGAAGAGGGGTAAGCTGGTGCTGGTTTCAAACTGCGGTTTCTGGGAAATGGACAACTTCGAGCCTCTCTTGGTTCACGTGAAAGCCTTCTGTAGGAACATCAACAGGAAGTTTGCTGGAGCTTTGCTAAGGCCGCATGGTGAAGCTTTGAGACCAATGATGAAGATGGGTGTGGCTTTAGATGATGTATTCGATGCAGCGAGAGAAGCTGGCAGAGAATTAATCGAAGCAGGCGATATATCGGAGGATGTGCAGAATCGGGTGAGCAGACCTCTGGTACCAAAGGACGCTTACATTCAGTTCGCGAATCAGGCGTTCAGGCAGTGGATGGATTACTGGAAGGAAAAATTGGCTGGGCGGAAAGCGTAATCGGAAAGTGTAATCGCAATGTAATCCTTGGTCGAATTGCAGAGATGAACAACAAAAACATCAAATTAGTTTGGGGAACAATATTGATCTGGTTTTTGTTCTCCTGCATTATTTTGTTCATTGCAGGAGAGTGGAGGGTTGTTGCTTTTGCCGTTACGTACGGCATCGGTTATGGCGGAATCCTGTTTAGGTATAGGAAGATTATCAGGCAGTTTTTCCTTAAAAAAGATATAAAAAACTATCACAGCTTTCTTCTCCTAGCGATTGCAGTTACGATGGTTGAAGAAACATACTGCTATATTCTGGGAAACAGGACAGCACATCCTGTGCTCTGGATTGATTTAATTCTCGTTTCGGTGATGTGGCTGGTTTGGTTTTCAACTTGGTTTCTATTCCTCTCAAGAAAGTACCTTTTTTTAGAGGATGAAGCTTTGTTAATAGCCAGCTTCACGGGTGTGTTTTACGAATTTATCGGGAAGAAGTTAAATCCAGTTGACATTTTGGTTGCTTTTCCTTTGGTGATGGTTGTCTACGCTGCAGTTTTTCTTTTAC
>Ga0209426_1001545_pt1 | contig 13483 bp, 13 predicted proteins | sample Deesub1362B_J571_FD_187697 | JGI IMG/M metagenome (GOLD analysis project Ga0209426, IMG submission 187697) | Deep oceanic, basalt-hosted subsurface ecosystem from Juan de Fuca Ridge flank, Pacific Ocean, CORK Borehole 1362B_J2.571 (SPAdes)... ...
AATATCGTATTGCCACCTAATTGTGCTTCAGCCCTCAACCTAATCATCAAATCATCTCTTAGTTGCGCAGGTTCACTTTGTTGCTCGATCCATGCAGCTAATTGTATGCGACCTAATTGTTCGACTTGATATGTTTTTTTACGACTGTTTGTTGTTTCTTCTTCAATGGTTGATATCCAACCTTTTTTGAGCATTCCATTGAGTTCACGATAAATTTGTTGATGTGTCGCGTTCCAAAAGAAGCCCATAGAGCGATCAAAACGACGAGCAAGTTCGAAACCAGTGCTTGGTTTTTCTAATAAACTCGTCAATAAAACATGGGCAAGAGACATAAACATCCAAAAATAAAATGTGACTATGAAGATTATGCAAAATGTTGCATAAAAATCAAATATTGTTTATAACTTTATGCAACAAGTTGCATTAGCAAGCAGATTGCTAGCCATAGGAGAATTTATGTCAGCTTATCCACATTTACTTCAGCCACTTGATTTAGGCTTTACGACTTTAAAAAACCGTGTGCTTATGGGGTCTATGCATATTGGTTTAGAAGAAGCGCCACAAGGCTATGAACGCATGGCAGCATTCTATGCTGAACGTGCGAAAGGTGAGGTTGGATTAATTGTTACAGGTGGTGTATCTCCAAACGATGATGGTGTTGTTTTTGCGCATGGAACAAAATTAGATTCAATCGAAGAAGCAGAAAAACATAAAGTGATTACCCAAGCTGTACATGATGCAGGTGGTAAGATTGCTATGCAAATTCTTCATACTGGTCGCTATTCTTATCAAGCAAATAACGTTGCACCTTCTGCAATTCAGGCTCCAATCAACCCAATTAAGCCAAAAGCATTAAGTTCTGCAGAAGTCCAACAAACCATTGATGACTTTGCGAATTGTGCAAAATTAGCACAATATGCAGGTTATGATGGCGTAGAAATCATGGGCTCAGAAGGCTACTTGATTAATGAGTTTATTGCCGCACGTACCAACCATCGTGATGACGAGTGGGGTGGTAGCTACGAAAATCGTATCCGTTTTCCAATCGAAATTGTGAAACGTACGCGTGATTTAGTGGGCGAGAACTTTATTATTATTTATCGTTTATCTATGCTCGATTTGGTAGAAGGTGGTTCTAGCTTAGAAGAAGTGATTCACCTTGCTAAAGAAATTGAAAAAGCGGGTGCAACAATTATTAATACAGGGATCGGCTGGCATGAAGCACGTATTCCAACGATTGCTACAAAAGTACCTCGTGCTGCATTCACTTGGGTAACGGAAAAACTTAAAGGAAGCGTATCTATTCCATTAATTACTTCGAATCGTATTAACACACCTGAAATGGCTGAGCATGTTTTAGCATCAGGTCATGCTGATATGATTTCAATGGCTCGTCCTATGTTGGCGGATGCAGAATTTGTATTAAAAGCTAAAGAAAATCGCAGTGATGAAATCAATACCTGTATTGGTTGTAACCAAGCATGTTTAGACCATATTTTCTCTATGAAGATTGCGACATGTTTAGTCAATCCGCGTGCATGTTATGAAACTGAACTAATTTTCAAGGAAACAAATGCCGTAAAAAATATTGCAGTAATTGGTGCAGGGCCTGCAGGGTTGAGTTTTGCAACTTATGCAGCTAGCCGTGGTCATAAAGTTAAAATCTTTGATTCAAGTAATCAGATTGGTGGACAGTTTAATATCGCTAAAACGATTCCCGGTAAAGAAGAGTTTTACGAGACACTGCGCTACTTCAAGCGTCAAATCGAATTACAACCAAATATTGAGTTGGTGCTGAACCATACAGTAACTTATGAAGAGTTAAGCAAAGCAAACTATGATGAAATTGTTGTAGCTACTGGTGTAACACCACGTCAATTACAATTTGAAGGCATTCATCATCCAAAAGTTCTAAGTTATATCCAAGTACTTAAAGAGCGTGTACCAGTAGGAAAACGTGTAGCGATTATTGGTGCTGGTGGTATTGGTTTTGATACTGCTGAATATTTAAGTCACGAAGGTGAAAGCGGTAGCTTAAACCCTGAAAAATTCTATGCAGAATGGGGTATTGATACAGCATACGAGCATGTTGGTGGTCTGAAACAACCTGAACTTGAAAAATCTGAACGAGAAATATATTTATTACAACGTAAGGCTTCGGCAGTAGGTGCAGGTTTGGGTAAAACAACTGGCTGGATTCACCGCACAGGCTTAAAACATCGCGATGTAAAAATGATCGCAGGTGCAAGTTATGACAAAGTAGATGATCTAGGTTTACATATTACTGTTGATGGAAAAACAACAGTATTAGAAGTTGATAACGTCGTAATTTGTGCAGGCCAAGAATCATATACAGCGATGTATGATCAACTCAAAGCCGATGGTAAAAATGTTCATCTTATCGGTGGTGCAAAAGAAGCAGGCGAGTTAGATGCGAAGCGTGCAATTCGTCAAGGTGCTGAACTAGCAGCAATTCTATAATAAATAAAAGGGTGTTTTCTATTTTAAGAAAATGCCCTTTTCAAGACCATATAAATTTAATAGGACAATAAGAATGACACTTGCAACAACTCAAATATCAATCAAAAAATGGCATCAAATGTTGGAAACCAATGACATGTCCGTCTTAAATGATTTATTAGCAGATGAGATAGTATTTAGATCACCTGTCGCTTATAAACCGTATGAAGGGAAACAGGTTGTTTTCTTTATTTTGACCAATGTTATCCAAGTTTTTCAGGACTTTACTTATCATCGTGAGTTCTTTACGGAAGATGGTGAAAATGTAGTGCTAGAATTTAGTGCGAATGTGAGTGGTAAATCATTAAAAGGTATCGATATGATTCGCTTCAATGATCGAGGGCAAATTATTGATTTTGAAGTGATGATTCGGCCAATGAGTGGTTTGGCTGCCTTAGCAGAGCAAATGGGTCAAAGAATCGCCCAATATCAAGCTACTTAATATTAAAAATAGCCTAAGTAAGTTTGAATTAAAATGTGGCTAAAAATATCGACATTATTCCTACTACCAGTCATAGTTGCCCAAGGAATTGTTGTTAAACAACGTACACCAAAACTTCTAGAGCCAATTGGAGAACGTCAAGGAATTGTAGGTCTTGGTCGGCCATTATCATTGCTTATTTTAGGTGATTCTGCTGCTGTAGGAGTTGGTGTTGAATATCAGCATCAAGCTCTTTCAGGCGTATTGATTTCACAGCTTATGAATGAATATCAACTGACATGGGCTTTACGTGCTAAAACTGGTGACAATACTAGACAAGTCATTGATGCAATTAATGCTTTAGAGCCGCAAGTTTATGATGTGATCGTCACTTCAATAGGGGTAAATGACGTGACTAAACTTACCTCAACTCGCTTGTGGATAAAGCAGCAAAAACAATTGTTTACCGAATTACGGAAGAAATTTGATCCAAAATTGATTATTGTAACTGGTGTTCCACCTATGCAGCATTTTCCAGCCTTACCTCATCCACTTGCTTGGATATTTGGAAAACATGCTCAACAAATGAATAAAAAATTACAAGGCTATTTATCAACTGAACCAATATTTAAGTTTATTGAATTTGATCTTGAACATTTTCAAGAGATGAATCTACCCATGGCTATAGATGGGTTTCATCCAAGTAAAGAAATTTACGAGATCTGGGGGAAACAGGTCGCGTCGTTAGTGCGAGAATTCTTCACCTCATAATTTAAGGCTATTGTCATCTATGGGTATTTCTACTTTAAATAAAATTAAAGTTTTGGGCTTAGAGTTATTTGATCTTGTGGTTGGTGCAGAGAAACCAAAGACATATTATTCACCAAATGGAAAGATTAAAAATATCTTAGAGAAATTGCCTCAGCTAAAACAGAAGTACCGCCCAACACCTTGGTTGTCTAACAATCACATGCATCTGTTGTATTTTGATGTTATTAGAAAAAAGACGATAAAGCTTCAATATGATCGTATTGAACAACTCACTATGCAGGATGGTGGTGTTACAGGAATAGCATGGTATGGATACGACTTGCCTAAGCAAACACCGACGATTGTTATTATGCATACCATTACGGGTTCACCTGAAAGTATGCGAGAACTAGTAAAAGATTTGCATCAATACACAGGATGGAGAATCGCGCTATGTTTACGTCGTGGACACGCTGGTTTACCAATGCCTGTACCTCGCATTTCACTTTTTGGATCGACAGATGATTTGAAAGAACAACTTACGCATATTCAACATATATTTCCTGAGTCTGATTTGTATGCTGTTGGTTCTTCTGCTGGAACTGGATTATTAGTGCGTTATTTGGGTGAACAAGGTCTAGACACGCCTTTTAAAGCTGCATTTGCGATGTGTCCTGGTTATAACACCGAAATTGGATTCAAAAATGTTCATCCGTTTTACACAAAGTTAATGACGAAAAAATTGTTTAAGCATTTTATTTATCCTTACCAATCTACATGGAAACAGCTTGATTCATTAGAAAAGGTTTTAGCATCAACAACTCTTGAAGAGTTTGAAAAAGTCTATTTTGAAATGGCAGGTTTTAGAGATTATGAGAGCTACTGTAAAGCGATTAATCCGATATATGTTTTTCAAAATATAAAAATTCCATTGATGATTCTAAACTCTGAAGATGATCCTGTGTGCTCGATCAAAAACTTTCATCCATATAAATCTGCTATAGAGCAAATGGATAATATTGCTGTGATTACAACGAAAAAAGGAAGCCACTGTGGATTTTATGAAGGCTGGCAAACTTCATCTTGGTCAGCACGACTTATTTCAGATTATTTTCTTATTCAGCGTTCAAGCTAAGTAATTTAAGGAATAAAGCCCATGTGTGAATGGGCTTTTTTTATTTTAAGATACCAAAGCAGGTGTATCTTTTATTCCAAGTTTTATTTTCGTGGTTGCAACTAAATTTTTTTCATTAGTCTGGTTAGGGTGAAAGTCATATCTATAGTATTCAAAGAATTTGGGAATAAATGTTTTATATTGCTTAGCTGCAAAATTAAAGAAGTTTTGCCATGTTTTAAGATTTGATAATTGTTTATCTCGTTTCATTAAAACTATTTGGTAGATTGTTGAAAGTCTAGTAATAAGAATCAGGCTTAAAATGAAAATTGTGACCCGAGGAAGGTAAGCATTTAATCCATTTCCATATAAATATTCATATAAATCAAAAGCTACAGCTTTATGCTCAGTTTCTTCAACACTATGCCATAACCATAAATCTCGTATAGTTTTATCCGTCATATACTCATTTACAGTTTCCATCATACTTACGACTAGTACGGCTGTGTAATGCTCTAAGCCTACAGTAACAAGTAAATTCCACTTTTTACTAAATATTTTTTCAAGACCTTTGAGAACAATACCAGTAACTTTTTCCAAAGATTCAGGGTTCAAGCCATGTTGTTGAGCGTTAATATGAAAAGCATGATGTTCTTTTGAATGCATAGCCTCTTGGCCGATGAAAGCACTAATTTCTCTATCTAATGCTTCATTCAGTTTTGCATGTTCTCGTAATGCTCTTACTGATCGCACGAAATAAGATTCACCTTCTGGAAATAAGGTTGAGAGTCCGGTGAAATAATGTGTCATTGCTGGATCATTAGCACACCAGTATTTAGGTGTATTTTCGAAATTGTAATCCATGCGACGTACAGGAAATGAGGCAGGTAAACGGGTTGAGTTAGTTTTCATTATTTACTCCATTTATTATTAGTTCTAAAATAGAACTTATGGGATAGAAGCTAGTTCTATATTCTTTTCCTGTCAATTAATTTTGAAGAAGATAGATAATATTGTCCCTAACTGATAGATAGAGAATCGTTTCTGACATGTGTTTAAGAGTAAAAGGATAAAAGAAGATAAAATTTTTTATGAATTAAATACCCAAACCATAATTTTGATTTGGGTATTCATAAGATAACTTAATTATTAAGCGCAGGTGTAGCTGCCGCAATTGCTGCTGCAACAGCATCTTCTTCAGATTGAGCTGGAGTAGCTGGCTTTTGTGGTTCCGTCTTTACTGGTTTTGGTTCAGTTTGAGTCGGTTTAGGTTGTTCTGTTGTAGAAGTTTGAGTTTGGCTGCTAGTAGTTGTTTCAGCAGGGCGAATCTCACGACGAACTTCAGTTGTTGTATTTGGAGTTTCTTCACGAATAGTTTCGGTAACAGGAGCTGTAGTTTCTTGATTATCTACGCTTTCAAGCGTTTCAAACTCACTGTTCTTAGGCTCAGTTTGTGCTTGACTCGTTTCAGTTTCAGCAGTTTGTTCTTGCTGATCTTCGTTTTTAGGCTCTTCTTTTTTGACGCACGCAGTTAATAAAAGACCAGTAGCAATCGCTGCACAAAGTAAAAGTTTTTTATTCGCCATTGTTAAAACAACATATTAAAAAAGGACAGAGGGAATTATATCAGCAAATTAAAAGAATAAATCACTTACATCAAACAGCTTTGTTGATATTTTATAGTTGCTTGCACCATTCATACTAATTTTTAAAGTGATAAAACTAAAAAATCATAATCTAAACTTGAAAATGATTGCTGTCAGCCATGCAAAAAGAATTTATGTATGAAATATCCACAATTCCGATAAATTTTTATCGAAAATGCTGATAGAATAGCCAGTTGTTTATAGTTCTTTAAATTGATGCGGTTTGACTTTGCTTTATTAGGGCAGAGTACAGTAAAATTGCACAACATTGTAGGCCGATTTCGGCTCGATTGTACGAGAAACTCAATGACCCATTTTATTTTTGTCACTGGTGGTGTAGTTTCATCACTAGGTAAAGGTATTTCTGCTGCTTCTGTTGCTGCACTTTTGGAAGCCCGTGGCTTAAAAGTCACTATGGTGAAAATGGATCCATACATTAATGTCGATCCAGGTACCATGAGTCCATTCCAGCACGGTGAGGTTTTCGTCACAGAGGATGGTGCTGAAACTGACTTAGATTTGGGCTATTACGAACGTTTCTTACGTCGTGCGAAAATGACCAAATTAAACAACTTTACAAGTGGTCGTGTTTATCAAGATGTTTTGAATAAAGAACGTCGTGGTGATTACTTAGGCGGTACAGTTCAAGTAATTCCGCATATTACTGACAATATTAAAGAGCGTGTTCTTCGTGCAGGTGAAGGTTACGACGTTGCTATTGTAGAAATTGGCGGGACTGTTGGTGATATCGAATCACTTCCATTTATGGAGTCGGTTCGTCAACTTATGGTTGAGTTGGGTCATAAACGTACAATGCTCATGCATTTGACTTTGTTGCCGTATATCAAATCAGCTGCTGAGTTAAAAACAAAGCCTACTCAACACTCAGTTAAAGAATTACTTTCAATTGGTATTCAACCAGACATTTTAATCTGTCGTACTGAATATGATGTTGATGCTGATACTAAACGTAAAATTGCTCTTTTCACTAACGTAGAAGCGCGTGCAGTTGTTGTTTGTAAAGATGCGAAAACAATTTACCAAATCCCACGTAATTTTTATGAACAGAATGTTGACGATTTAATTTGTGAACGTTTTGGTTTTAATGATCTTCCTGAAGCAAATCTTGAAGATTGGGATAATGTTGTTGAAGCATTACTCAATCCAGAGTACACGGTACGTGTAGCTATGGTTGGTAAATATGTTGAATTGCCAGATGCATATAAATCTGTCAATGAAGCACTTTTACATGCTGGTATCCAAAATCGCGTAAAAGTTCAGATTGATTATGTAAATGCTGAAGATCTTGAACAACAAGATATTAGTGTTTTAAATACTGCTGATGCGATCCTTGTGCCAGGTGGTTTTGGTGAGCGCGGTACTGAAGGTAAAATGCGTGCGATCCAGTATGCACGTGAAAATAAAATACCTTTCTTGGGTATTTGTTTAGGTATGCAACTTGCTGTAATTGAATATGCTCGCAATGTAGCAGGTATTCCAGAAGCAAGCTCTACAGAGTTTAATCGTTCAACTAAATATCCATTAATTGGCTTAATTACTGAATGGTTAGACGAGCGTGGCGAATTACAACAGCGCAGTCTTGAATCAGACTTAGGCGGAACAATGCGTCTTGGTGCTCAAAAGTCAGAATTGGTTGAAGGTACTAAAACTCGCGAAGTCTATGGTAAAGCTGAAATTACTGAGCGTCATCGCCATCGTTATGAAATGAATGATCGTTTCATTCCTACGCTTGAAGAAGCTGGTATGAAAATTTCAGGTTATTCTTCTGTACAACATTTAGTTGAAACTGTAGAAATTCCTGAACATCCTTGGTTTATTGCTGTACAATTCCACCCAGAATTTACAAGTTCACCACGTGATGGACATCCATTATTTGCTGGTTTTATTGATGCTGCGAAAAAACAGCACCAACAAGGTAAATAATGCAGTTCTTTAAATAAACTGGGAAAGTTTAAATGTCACAATTAAAACCACAAGAAGTTGTACGTTTAGGCGATATACAAATGGCAAATCATTTGCCATTTGTATTATTTGGCGGAATGAACGTATTAGAATCAAAAGATTTAGCTTTTGAAATTGCTGAAACTTATATTGACATCTGCAAACGCTTAGATATTCCTTACGTGTTCAAAGCGAGCTTTGACAAAGCGAATCGTTCAAGTTTGAATTCTTTTCGCGGTCCCGGTTTAGAAAAAGGGATTGAATGGCTTGCCGACATTAAGAAACAATTTAATGTCCCTATCATTACTGATGTACATGAACCATATCAAGCAGCTCCAGTTGCAGAAGTTGCTGACATTATCCAATTACCTGCTTTTTTAAGTCGTCAAACTGATTTGGTTGAGGCGATAGCTAAGACTCAAGCTATTATCAATATTAAAAAAGCACAGTTCCTAGCTCCTCACGAAATGCGCCATATTTTGCATAAATGTCTTGAAGCTGGAAATGACAAACTAATTCTTTGTGAACGTGGCTCAGCATTCGGTTATAACAACTTAGTTGTTGATATGCTTGGTTTTGACATCATGAAAGAAATGAATGTCCCTGTGTTTTTTGATGTGACGCACTCATTGCAAACACCTGGTGGACGTGCTGATTCAGCTGGTGGCCGTCGTGCTCAAATTACGACGCTAGCACGTGCAGGCATGGCGACTGGTTTAGCTGGGTTGTTCTTAGAAGCACATCCAGAGCCTGAAGTAGCAAAATGTGATGGACCATGTGCATTACGCTTATCTCAGTTAGAGCCATTCTTGGCACAGTTAAAAGAATTGGATACTTTAGTTAAAGGATTCAAAAAGTTAGATACCCATTGATGTATGAAAATACATCTTTTTATTCATTAAACAGAGGAATTGTTCATGAGCCAAATCGTTGACATCCGTGCACGCGAAATTTTGGACTCTCGTGGTAACCCAACCATCGAAGCAGACGTAATTTTAGAATCTGGGGTTGTTGGTCGTGCATGTGCACCATCTGGTGCTTCAACTGGTTCTCGTGAAGCTTTAGAACTTCGTGACGGAGATAAAACTCGTTACTTAGGTAAAGGTGTTCGTACAGCAGTTAACAATGTTAACACATTGATTCGTGACGCTTTGTTGGGTAAATCAGTTTTTGAGCAAAAAGACATTGATAATACAATGATCGCGCTTGATGGCACTGAAAACAAAGAAAAATTAGGTGCAAACGCAACTTTAGCAGTTTCTTTAGCTGCTGCGCGTGCTGCTGCTGAAGAAAAGAAACTTCCTCTTTTTCAATATATCGCGGACCTTCGTGGTCAAACTATTTTGACTATGCCTGTACCGATGATGAACATCCTCAACGGTGGTGAGCATGCAGATAACACTGTTGATATTCAAGAGTTCATGATTGAGCCAGTTGGTTTCACTTCATTTGCTGAAGCGTTACGTGCTGGTGCTGAAGTATTCCATTCTTTAAAATCAGTTTTAAAGAAACAAGGTTTAAATACTGCAGTTGGTGATGAAGGTGGTTTTGCACCTAACTTGCGCTCTAATGAAGAAGCGATCCAAGTTATTTTACAAGCAATTGAGTTAACTGGTTATAAAGCTGGTTCTGACATGATGCTTGCTTTAGACTGCGCATCTTCTGAGTTCTACAAAAACGGTCAATACGTTTTAGAAGGCGAAGGTAACCGTGCTTTCACAAGCCATCAATTTGCTGATTATTTAGCTGGTCTTGCGAATCAATATCCTATCATCTCGATCGAAGATGGTTTGGATGAATCTGATTGGGAAGGTTGGAGCTACTTAACATCAATTCTTGGTGACAAAATCCAATTGGTTGGTGACGATTTATTCGTAACAAACCCTAAGATTTTACAACGTGGTATTGAGGAGAAAGTAGGTAACTCTATTCTGATCAAATATAACCAAATCGGTACTTTGACTGAAACATTAGATGCTATCTATCTAGCTAAAGCAAATGGCTATTCAACTGTTATTTCACATCGTTCTGGTGAAACAGAAGATTCGACTATTGCTGATTTGGCAGTAGGTACAGCAGCTGGTCAAATTAAGACTGGTTCTCTATGCCGTTCTGACCGCGTTGCAAAATATAACCAATTACTTCGTATTGAAGAATTGACTAAAGCAGCTTACCGCGGTAAAGCTGAATTCAAAGGTTTAAAATAATCTCTGAATTATGCTAGAAGTCTTTCGATCAACTTCGAGTAAATTGATTCTGTTGCTTGCAATCGTTCTGATTGCAAGCTTACAGTACCAATTTTGGTTAGGTGAGGGAGGATATTTCCCTCATCAAGCTTTAGCTCAACAAATTACGCAACAAGCTGAAATCAATGAAGAGCTAAAAGAGCGTAATCGCATTTTAGCGGCTGAAGTTTTTGACTTAAAAAATGGAACTGAAGCGATTGAAGAACATGCACGTCTCGATCTTGGTTTAATCAAACCAAATGAGACCTTTGTGCAAATGAGTACGATTAGTACCCATTACAAACCGATCTATATCGATCCAAATGCAAAATTAGATGCCCCAACCAATGAAAATCCAGACTAAATTATGGGCTGTTGTACCAGCAGCAGGCTCAGGTAGTCGTTTTTCAAAATCCGAATTAAAACAATATCAATATATTGCTCAGCGTACTGTGATTGAGCATACTGTAAACAGACTCAATACTTTGCAGTTAGCTGGATGTGTTCTCGCTATAGGTGAGAGCGATAACTTTGCACAGACATTAGCTTTTGAGCACTTAGATAGACTTCACTTTTGTAAGGGGGGAGCTGAGCGGGTTCATTCGGTATTAAATGCCTTGATGTATTTATCAAATATTGCAGATGAAAATGATTGGGTTCTCGTACATGACGCAGCACGCCCTTGCGTTACAACGGATTGTCTCGAAAAATTGATAATTACTGCTATAGAGTCAGATCAGAGTTCTATCTTAGCTATACCTGTTCGAGATACATTAAAACAAGTAGTTGAGGACCATCAAATAGAGAAAACAGTGAGTCGTGATCTATTGTGGCAAGCTCAAACACCACAAGTGGCAAAGATAAGCATATTAAAAAATGCAATAGAGACAGCACTGAAAGATCAAATTGTAATTACTGATGAGGCAAGTGCACTTGAATATGTAAATGAACCCGTACAAGTTGTACAAGGTCGTTCAGATAATATCAAAATCACTTATCCAGATGATTTAGAACTCGCTCGTTTAATATTGCAATCACAAGCCATAAATTAATTTTTTATAAAAATAGCCTAAGCAAAATTGAAAATTTAATGATTGTAACACCAATATAAATGACAACTATTTCACTATTTGATAAATTTATTAACTAAACTTTACAACGGATTAACAAATGAAAAAATTATTACTTTCAGGTTTTTTTACATTGGCATTAGTTGGTTGTGCTTCAACACCTGAGCAATCTCAAAATGTAGCTCAAGAAACGATCCGTTATTCAACAAGCCCATGTTTTGGTGCATGTCCAATTTATTCATTTGAAGTTTCACCTAATGGAACAGTTCATTTCGAGGGTAAACAGTACACTAAAGTGACGGGTACACGCGATCTTCAAGTAGATCCTTCTGTGTATAAGAAATTACAAAGTGAATTAAAAACTTATCGTCCAGAAACTGGTTCTAATGTAAAAACAACAGGTTGTGTGCAAACTGCAACAGATAAACCTAGTTCTTATTTTTGGTGGAAACAAGCAGATGGTACTACAACACGTTTGAGTCATTACACTGGTTGTATTTCACCTGCAAACGATGAATTAAACAAATTAATTGATAAGTTACCTACATTAATAGGAATTGAAAAACTGGTATAAGTGTTGTCTGATAACAAGCGCATACCGCTTGTAGAAATTTCTTAGATTGTAAAAAACTAGCTGTCGTATAACTGTATACGGCAGCTTAGATAGAAAACTATAGAGAATTAGTCTGTAAACACCATATAAAATTAATAAATTAAAATTAGCTCAAACTTGAGAATCGCTTGATTAAAAACTTTATGTTTTAGTTAACAACCTAGCCATTATTTATGCTAATAATAGTTGAACTAGAAAATACGATATCAAATTTTCTGAGCATTATTACTTAGTTTTTTAACTTTAGATAACATTAACTTGGCTCTAACGGTTGTTTAAATTAAAAGGACGAGGTTGTAAAGCGCAAAATTGAACAGAGCGTTGGAGTTTTTTTCCAATGGTCAAAAAATTATTTTTTGTTAAAAATTAAATGAGATAAATTATTAAATTAAATCATATGTTTAATTTAATACACATAGAAAATGGTTGAAAAAAGGTACAAAAAGATTTGTATAGTTTTTGAATAATTACTTCATTAAATATACAAAATAATATATTATAAAAACATATAATGTTTTAAAGAGTAAAACAATGTCTAGCATTATTTTAGCTTTGATTGGCGGTGCTATCCTTGGAATTGCAGTAGTGGGCTATTTGTATGTAAATGGTCGTATTGCAGGGATTAGTGGCTTGCTTGCGCAGGTTTTACAACCTAAATCACTTTTGAATAATCCTGCATTTTGGTTCTTGTCTGGCTTATTCATCATTCCTTTCATTTACCAATTATATGTTGAACCTGAGATTGTGATTAAATCCTCACCAATTGGATTAATCATTGCTGGAATCTTGGTGGGTTTTGGCACGCGATTAGGTTCGGGATGTACTAGTGGTCATGGTATCTGTGGTATGAGTCGCTTATCAGTGCGTTCGATCGTTGCAACGGTCACATTTATGCTAGCTGGAATCGTGACTGTATTCGTTATTCGCCATATTTTAGGAGTTGCGATATGAAAAATGTATTTGCGTTCATATTTGGCGGATTATTTGCACTAGGACTAATGGTCTCAGGTATGTCAAATCCTGAAAAAGTTTTAGGATTTTTAGACATTTTTGGTGAGTGGGATATTAGCTTAATGTTTGTGATGATTGGAGCTATTGCGATTGCCATCATTCCATTCCAAAAAGCGATCCGAAATCCAAAAACATTATTTGGTGAAGTAAT
>Ga0209426_1001547_pt1 | contig 13456 bp, 9 predicted proteins | sample Deesub1362B_J571_FD_187697 | JGI IMG/M metagenome (GOLD analysis project Ga0209426, IMG submission 187697) | Deep oceanic, basalt-hosted subsurface ecosystem from Juan de Fuca Ridge flank, Pacific Ocean, CORK Borehole 1362B_J2.571 (SPAdes)... ...
CCCGCCACATGCCAGCCACGGCTGCCATGTGGCGTCATGATTGCCACATCCGTCGAGCATGTCCATCGAAGCCATCCAGAACATCAACCTAGAGTCGCTCCTCGACACCTGCATCAGCCTGGTTACCGCCTTCGTGCTTGGCGGGGTCATCGGCTATGAACGCCAGTACCGCCAGCGCACCGCCGGCCTGCGCACCAACGTGCTGGTCGCCGTGGGCGCGGCCATTTTCGTCGACATGGCCAACCGGCTGGCCGGCCACGACGGCGCGGTGCGCGTGGTGGCCTACGTGGTATCCGGCATCGGCTTTCTTGGTGCGGGCGTGATCATGCGCGAGGAAGGCAATGTGCGCGGCCTGAACACCGCTGCCACGCTGTGGGGCTCCGCCGCGGTCGGCGCCAGCGCGGGCGCGGACCTCATCATCGAGGCCGGCTTGGGCAGCATGTTCGTGCTGGCCGCCAACACGCTGCTGCGTCCCGTGGTCAATCGCATCAACCAGCAGCCGATCGACACGCCTGCGGTCGAGGTGACCAACACGGTCTACGTGATCACGCCGCGCCATCGCCAGAAAGAGGCATTGCGGCTGCTGTCGGACATGCTGGAAGCCAGCAACCATCCCACGCGCGATCTGGTGGTTCACGCATTCGGCGCGAACGACATCGAGATCGAAGCCGTGCTCATGGCCACTTCAGTCGATGGCGAGGAGCTGGATGCCGTGGTGGCGCGGCTTTCGGCATGTGAAGCGGTAACCCAGGCGTTCTGGAGTCCGAGCACCACGGAATAGCGGCGCCCGAAGGCGCCGCCAGAGTGAACCCCGCCCCGTTCAGCGATCGTTGCGGATCGGCCCGTACTCGACGGGCACCCATGTATAGCCGACCTGCTCGCGCCGCACATGGCCGATGCCCGGGAACGGCAGGTGCGCGCCGCCTACCCAGAGCTTGTCGCGGGCGGCGTCGGCCAGCACGCGGTTACGCGTAATCACGGCCTGATGGCTGTCGGTATCGAACTCGATCGCCACCTGCGGGCTGCGGAACTGCACCGCGTGGCTATGGATGACATCGCCCCACAGCAGCAGCTTTTCCTTGCCGGACGTGAACAGATAGCCGACATGCCCCGGCGTGTGGCCAAACTCGGGCACCGCGCGCACGCCGGGCACGAGTTCGTCACCGGCGCCGGCACTGGCACTGGCACTGAACGTGCGGAACCGGCCGGCTGCCCGGTACGGCGCCACCGCGTCGCGTGCCATGGCAAACAGACCCTGCGCATCCTTGGGTGCTGCCGCAGCCTTCGACTCGTCGAGCCAGTAGTCCGCGTCGGCCTTGTCGGCATAGACAGTGGCGGCGGGAAACACCGCCGTGCCATTGGACAGCAGACCACAGGCGTGATCAGCGTGCAGATGGGTCAGCAGAATAGTGTCCACCTGTTCCGGCTCGTAGCCGGCGGCGTGCAGGTTTTCGCGAATGCGTCCCAGCGTCGGGCCGAAACATGCCGATGCGCCGGTATCGACCAGAATCAGATGGCTGCCGGTATTGATCAGATAGGCATTGACCGCAGTCTGCATGCCGGGCGTCGATTCGACGAACATGCGCGCGAGCAGCCGTTGCACCTCGCGCGCGCTGGTGTACTTGAACACCTTCGGATCGATATCGATATAGCCGTCGTACAGCGCGGTGACTTCAAACTGGCCGACCATCATGCGGTAGTAGCCGGGCACCTGCATCTTCTTTTGCGCGTGCGCGGGCGCCTGCGCGCGCGCATCGGTCGGCATCGCGGGCAGGACCAGTGCCGCGACCGCGAGCAGCGTGGCGGAAACCAGCGTCTGGAACACGCGCCTGCCGGACCCCATTCCGGCACGAAGCGGAGCTGAATGCAGCTTCATGAGAGAGTCCTTCTGAATGTAGATGTCGATGGAAACTGACGATGCCGCAGAACACGTGCCGGCGTGCTGCATCTGCGGCGACGCCGGCGCGGCGTAACGGCTATCTTAATCCACCCGGGATGCATCGGCTTGCATTCGAAGACGCGCGGCCTACCATTGACTGGATAGGCACCCATGCGGGAGAGCAAGTCATGGAACTCAGCGCGGTGCCGGTATCCAAGCCGGCAGACACCAACTTCATCTTCGGACAGTCACATTTCATCAAGACCGTCGAGGACCTGCACGAGGCACTCGTCGGCACGGTACCCGGCATCCGCTTCGGCATCGCCTTCTGTGAGGCGTCGGGCAAACGGCTCGTGCGCTGGTCTGGCACTGACGAGGCGATGATCGACCTGGCCTGCCAGAACGCCACCGCGATCGCGGCCGGTCATACCTTCCTGATCTTTCTTGGGGATGGGTTCTTTCCCGTCAACGTGCTCGGCGCCGTGCGCGCCGTGCCGGAGGTATGCCGCATTTACTGTGCCACCGCGAACCCGACTGAGGTCATCGTCGCGCAGACGGATCTTGGCCGGGCTGTGCTCGGCGTCGTCGACGGGGAACCGCCGCTGGGCATCGAGACCACCGCCGATATCGCCGACCGGAAGCAACTGCTGCGGCAGATTGGCTACAAGCTCTGAGTGGGAGGGAGCGATGGCCCGTATCGCGCGTATCGCTTGTATTGCCGGCATCGTCCTTGAGGCACCGCCACAACCCCGGATCACCGAGGTCGTTGCCTGACGATGTACGCCGCCTACCGTTAGTCCGACTGGTATTTCGGCGAACGCGGCCCGTACAGAATACCGGTGGGCTGACCCGCCGACAGCAACCGGTCGCTCGCGGCGCCAGCCACGCCGTAGCTGCGATCCACCGTGTGGTTGATCACCTGGGCAACGGCCGCGGCAATCAGCGCGCCAACCAGCCCGCCGCCGGCATTACCGGAGTCGTCGGTGGCCGCGGCGGCCGAACCGCTCCACAGCGCGTCGCCGGTCTTCAGATCCACCAGCTTCGCGCTCGCCGCCACGCGCGTTACACTGCTGAGCACCTGATACTTCGAACCGTACTCGCTCACGGTCACATATAGCGCGGCGTCGGCGCCGAAGATCTCGCGCAGCTTGGCCACCGGAACGGCGTGGATGTCACCCGGCACGGTCAACCCGTTCTGGCGGAACGTCTCGTCAACCAGCGCCACGGGCAGCACGTAGTAGCCCGATTCGGCCAACGGCGCCGTGGTCTGCGCCAGCATCGCGTAGGTTGCATTGATATCCGGCGACTCGTTCAACGGCGGCAGCACCACGATCGAACGCGGCCGGCTGGCCTTGTACGCCGAGTAGTCAATCTGCTTGGTCGGCACGGCACAGCCTGCGAACAGCGTCACCGCACCAAGGCCCGCGATATAGGTCAGGATTCGACGCATCATTTGGCGCTCCCGGTGGTGGCGTCGGACTTCGCTTCCGTCGTGTCAGCCTTGGCCGCAGCCCTGGTGTCGGGCCGCTTATCGGTCTTCACGTTGCGCATCAGGAAATCCATATAGGGTGTGGCTTCCGGGAACAGCGTCTTCTCGGTCTGGAACTCCTTCACCATCTGGTCGCCCTTGCCCAGATTCAGATACAACATGCCAAGCTGGGCGTGATACCCCGGCGGCGCCGAGCCACCCTTCGCCTTCATCTTGTCCAGCCCGCTTTCCAGCGCCAGCACCTGCTCCTCCTTCGCGCCATCCTTGAGGTACTGATAGACCTGGGTCTGATACCCCTCCCATTGATAGAGGGGCTTCGGCCCACTCGCACAACCGGCCAGCACGAGGCCGGCCGCCGACAAAAATGCTGCCTTGCGCAGCGTGACCATGCTCATCATTCTTTCTTCCCGTCGTACAAAGAACAGCGATTACTAAGAAGAGCGATTACTGCTGCGGCTTCCACACGCCGGATTCGATGGCGCCCACCAGGTTGTTCACCGCCTCGCGCATGGCCAGATCCATCACCTTGCCATTGAGCGTGGAGTCATAGCTCGCCGTGCCGCCAAAGCCGATCACCTCCCGGTTCGACAACTTGTACTCGCCCGCGCCCTGTGTCGAGTACACGACCTCGGAGGTACTGATGTTCACGATGTTCAGATTGACCTTGGCATAGGCCACCTGCTCCTTGCCGCGGCCCAGAATGCCGAACAGCTGCACGTCGCCGACTTCCTTGCGGCCAAACTCGGTGATGTCGCCGGTCACGACATAGTCGGCGCCCTTGAGCTTCTGCGCCTGATTCTTGATCGTCGCCTCGCGCTTCATCTCGTCCAGGTTCTCGCGCTCCAGCACATTGAATCGATTGGTCTGCTGGAGGTGGGTCACCAGACTGGTCTTCGCCTGGCCGCTCAGCCGATCGATGCCGTCCGAGAACACACCGCGCATATAGTTCGAGCGGTTATCGAACTTGCCCACGGCGATCGGCGTGCGCACGCCGTTGTAGGGGCGGCTGGCGCTTTCCACCTTCTGCACGGCCACCGCCGTGGACGTCTCGGTCGCGCATCCTGCCAACCCCAGCGCCGCCACGAAGCCCACCGCAGCATAGGTCTTGAATCGAATCACGTAATTTCTCCTGTTTGACTACGTTGATGAAAGCGGCGACAGCCGCCGGTATGAAAACTCAGTACTGGTACGCCACCTGCATCCCGCCGGTGACGCCAGACGTATGAAAGGCGGCGGGCTTGTACACGGGCAGGCCGACAAAGAAGTCATAGGACAGCCGCCCGAACTTCGAACCAAAGCCACCGCGCAGGCCCAGCACCGCGCCGATCAGTTGCGTACCAACCAGCCCGACCGTCGACGGCCCGAACACACGTCCGTAGTCCAGCCCCGCATACAGCGCCTGCCCGGTGTTGGCGACGGGTGCCTGCAGTTCGTTGCGCCAGTAGAAGCCACTATCGCCGGCCAACAGCATCTCACCGTCGAAGCCGCGCACCGTATAGCGGCTGCCGATGGTCATCATGTCCAGCGCATACAGGCGATCGCCGGTGTACTGGCCACGGAAGGTCGTCACGTAACGCAACATCTGGTCGCCGAGCCGGAAGGGCGCCGACAGATTGGCATCGGCCACGACCATGCTGTAGCGCCATGTCGGCCCGCCGTTCACAGCCAGCGTGTCGGCCTGCGAGCCGAATCCGCCGATGCCCTGGCGATACACGAGGCTGCCATCGAACTGCGCCGAGCCGAAGTAATGGCGATCGGTGAAGCCGGCCTCCACAAACGTGTTGTTGCGCCGCTGCTGGGGGATTGCCGTATCCTCGATGAAGCTCTCGCCAAAGCGGCGCGAGAGCCGGAACTGCAGACCCAGTACGTCGCTCTGGCTGCGGCGAATCACGCGCTGCAGCTTCATGTCCACCGTCTGCGAATTCCCGCTCGAGACAAAGGTCTGGTTGACGCCCGCAATCTGCTGGTAGTACGTGTTCGAGTACGCGGACAGCGTGCCCGTCCAGTAACCCCACGGCACCGAGTAGAAGCCGTTCCAGCCGTGCGTGCCGTGCTTCCGGTTGCCAAGCTCAACGTCCTGCATATAGCCGACGTTGAACAGATCGTTGAGACCCAGTGGGTTATCGATGCCCAGACTCAGATTGCCGAGCCATTTTCCCGTTGCCTCCGTGCCCGAGTTGTCAATCGACGCCACCACGGTCCACGCCTTCGCCCGCTTGACCGCGATGACCACATCGCTCACGCCCGGCACGGCAGTCGGCACGATCTGCATCTCGGCATCCTGACTGGCCACACGCTTCATTTGCTCCAGCCCCTGCTCCAGGTCGCGCAGATTCAGGAGATCGCCCGAACGTGCCGGAAACGCGGACTTCCATGTGCCACGCGTATCCGGTTCCGCAAAACGCAACTCGCCGATCACGCCGGGGATCAGCGCCAATCGCAAGGTCCCGGTGCTGAGGTCCTGCTGCGGCAGTAACACGCGCGTGGTGACATAGCCCCGACTCAGAATGGCCTGAGACACACCCATGGTCAGCATATCCAGGCCCTGCCTGCCGACACACGCACCCTGATAGTGATCGAGCCATGCTCGGGCAAAAGCAAACGGGTCCATCGGCAGCGTAGAAGCACCGTGTACCTGGACGCTATCGGGCAGATCGGCCGGGACTTCGAGCACGAAGCGGTCGATGCGGAAACATGGCGTCTCGGTCGGCAGCGTCGGATAGACGAGCGGCGTGATCTCCTGCGCGCGCACGCCGGGAGCCTCGATGGCCTGGGCGCGCTCGCGGGCTTCCTGTTGCTGGCGGGTGAGTTGTTGTTGATCGGCGGCGGTGGTGGCCGGGCTCCGGCCCGGGCCAGTCGGCTGCGCCTCCGCGCACGTGGACAGGCCGAGCAGCAGCAGGCTCGCATGAAGTGGGCGAGTCATCGCCATCGACTTGATTCTCATGGGTTAATGCTTCAATTCGACGCCAGTCATCGTGCCGCCCGTAGGCATGGCGGCGATACACGATGCGTCAAGTAGTGCCATGAGATTGCTTGCGACACCAGTGGCGCCGGTGGTCGTGCCACTGTCGGTACCGCCGCCACAGGCCGCAATGGCGGCAGCCATTGCGGGCAGGGAAAATGCGAGCGTCTTCTTCATGCAGTTATGCCCCTCATCGGAGAGTTGGTTTGGGGGGGGCGTTTGTCGGTCTGGTGCCGTTTTGGTTGGAGTAATTGATGACTACTGGCTCTGAAATCTGGCCGAAATGAAGATCAGTGGCCGGGAAGCTTTTTTCACGGCAGGGGCATTAGTCTTGCTCCCGGTAATTTTTACAATACAAGCAGTCCACCAGCGTTTTCCGACTATGAAAGCTACTGCATGCACGTCGCCTCCGTGAGGCGTTGTTGCATAAATCGAGATTGAAAACAGGGGCTCCTCGGTGAGGCTGAACTCAGGCGATACGAGCGGATTGCGGGTGCGCGAGCGAGCGCGACCATGCGGTTAAGCACTTCCGCACGGATGGCTACTTCGGTGGCCTGCGACCCGATTGCGCGTGTCCACAGACTGTGTCCCGTAAGCGTCTTGGCAAGAGCCTATTCCACCCCCTGTTCCTACCGGTGTCAAAATGCACTCTTCCACTGGCTATGCCTAGCCTGATTCCCATGCCTCATCGATTTCAGCGCTACTTGAATAGCCACACATAGGCTATCGAAGTAAATACCAATAAAATTACCAACCAGTAAGTGATCTTTGCTGTCTTTGACATCTTCTTATACTGCTCAGAGGTTGGCCCTGGAAAAGCTGCCATATCTAGCTCCCTCCTATCTCTTTCCTCAGTGCCTGGGATTGAGTATGTAAATATGGTATAGCGCCGGAAAACAGCCCTGATGCTACCAGCCCAATTTCAATGGCAGCGGGCCCGCCGTAGGCATGAGCAATAGATGTCTTATAGACGAATAACCCGGCTCGCAGCTGGGTAATTTCCTAGTCTAATAATCCGGCCTTACGCAGATACTTTGGGAGTAGAAGAACATGGACGACCAGCAGAACAACAAACGCCGGCAGACCAACCCAGAGAAAGCATGAACGCTCTTCTATACCAAGCAGTAGTCGTACACAACCAGCCAGCAAGAATGCATACAACCCACTAGAGGCAATGGCGATACTGCCCACCAGGATAATATTTCGCTCATTTGCGATCATCTTCCGCCAATTCATTGCGTTCCTGCCTTAGTTGCATCATTGACTAACGTAGCACCCTTGGCACCAGCACCAAATAGCAGAATTGTCTGCGAGGTTCCATTTGGTAATGCCTTGTTAATGACAGGAACTAGCGTTGGATTATTAAACCTTGGAACCGTAACATCAAACATGGAACTCGGGCGTCCAAGCCCATCTGCAACCCCCATCTTCAAAGGGACCTGCGCCCGCATCGCCCCAACACTGAAGAACAGGTTAAGGCCATCATAGGCCGTCGTTCCCCATGTCGGGCTCAATTGATCAAAACCATATCTAAGGATGTTAGTTCCTGGAGAGTTCATCCCATTGAATCGGTTGTAAAGACCACCGATCCCCTCTCCGGCATCACTGAGCCCAAATGCAACCATCCCACCGCCGCCAAGTACACATCCAATTCCGGTAGTGCCACATATGGTGGCTCCCGTTTTGGCCGTTACGCCGCCGATTACAATTTTGGCCGCATTCTTCGCTACGCCCAAGGGATCGCTTTGAATGGCATCCCCCGCCTTCTGCGTGGGAGTATAGGCAAACAGGTTCGCTTGTTGTTGCTGACGCACCCAATCCAGCTCGGGCCCAAGCTGCGATGCTTCAACCGCGCTCACGTAGTTCTTGTTGTAGGCATCGCTGCTGACGGGATATTCAGCCCAGCATTTCACTTCGTAACATGCCGCCTTGGTCAATCGTTCTTCTGCGACTTTGTCCCCATTCGCTTGCGCCTGTATCTTGGCCTTCTCATCCGGATGCAACTGCCGATTAAACCGATCCACATTCGCCGCTGTCGCAGCCCCCGATCCGCCTCCCACCGCCAACCCAATCCCGCCCGCTGCGACGTTCGACACCAGATTGCCAATCGCCTCGTTCAAATCGGCATTGCCGCTTCCCACGCTGCTGGCGATCGTCTGGCTCAGTTCGTTCAGCGTCTTGCCCGCCAGCGAAGCCGCGCCCGCACCTGCCGCACCCGCGACCGCATTGCCGCCGCCCAGCCCCACGATCAGCGCGCCGCCCGCGGCATGGAGTGCCGCGCGATTCGCTCCGCCCTCCTCCCATTGCGCCGCCTCATCCCGATACTGCTGCGCCAACGCCTGATTGCCCGCGTCACTGGCTTCCTTGGCCTTCGCGAGCGCGGCCCGCTCCTTGCTCCCCGCAATATCCCCTACCGTCTTCGCCACCGCCTCCCCAGCCGCCTGCGCCGCCGCCATCATGTCGGCCTGCTTGCCCAGCACGTTGGCCAGATCCGGGTTCTTACCCACCGTCGTGTTCGTGTTCGACGTCTCCCGGTTCAGCGTCGCCACGTCCTGCTTCTGGTTCGCCTCATCGTTAATGACGATCGTGCCCGCCGCGACACCCGATTGCGCCACGCCTCGCTGGCTGCCGCTCTCGTGCTGCGGAATCATCGGGCTCACGCCACCGGTGCTCCTGCCTGACGTCGGACCCGAGTTCTTGTCCTCCACCTTCGGCCCGAAGGTGAAGCCACCACTCACCCCTAACGACGTGGCGCTGTAGTCCGACTGGTTCTCCATGTCGCTCCAGGACAGCGTGCCCGTGGACAGCCGGTTCTTGTCCGGGCTGGCCGTGCTCGCGATCAACGCCCCCTTCAAGTCCGTGTTGCCCTTCACATCGAGATCGAAGCCGCCTTCGCCCGCCCGGATCCCCGTTTGCTCGTTCACGTTGGCGTACTTGCCGTCGCCCTTGCCCATCGACGCGGTGAACGATCCCGAGAGCCCAGCGCCCTGGCTCCACCCGATACCGCCACCCACGCTCTGCTGACGGGCCTCGCTGTCCTCGGTGTACTGACGGCTCGCGAGGTTCAGGTTGCCGCCGACATCGGCTGATACCTTGCCGCCGCTAACGACACCACCCAGAAGGTTGGTGTCCTTGCCCGATACGATCGACACGGACTCGCTGCCGCTCACGTGGCTGTTGACCTGCGTCGTGCCCGTGCCATCGGCATGGCCCTTGCTGGTCGAGGCCGATGCCGAGACCCCGAAGCCCGCCGCGCTGACCGACACCCCGATGCTCCCGCTGCTCGACTTGTTCGTGCTGCGGCTCTCGTACGTGTCAGTGGCCGACACGATGTTCACATCGCCCTTGGCGTCGAGCCCGACCTTGTTGGCCGCGATGTCCGAGCCAATGATGTCCAGATTGCCAGCGGTCTTGTTCCCCGCAGCATCCACGCCCGTGGCGATGAACGTGGCCGTGCCGCCTGCCTGTATGTTCGATCCTGTGTGCGTGGTGCTGTCCTGCGTCAGCGTCTGCTTGCTCTGGCTGGTGCCGAACGACAGCGTGAGCGCCGTGCCCGCCGGACCCTTCCCATCGGCCAGGCTCTTGACGGCATCCCCTGCACCCATCGCCGCGTCGTAGGCATCCCGCCCTGCCGCGATCCCCCAGAGCGCCGACGCGCGGCCGTCCTGGCTCTTCGTCGCGGCCCCCGCCTTCTGCCCCGCGTTAATGGCCGAACCGATCGCGCCGCCGCCCACGCCCAGCGTGAAGCCGGTCTGCTTCACTTCGTGGGTTTCGTCGTGGTGTGCCATGCCCCTGGCCGCTTCGATCACGACATCGGCACCCACCCCGCTCAGATCCTTCGCGGCGATCACCTGACTACCCGTCACGCGCAGCGTATTGCCGGCCTGCAGGCTGACATTGCCTTCTGTGCTGCCGACCAGGCTGCCGGTGTGCGTCACGGCGTTGTCGTTGACGGTGTCCTTGGTTTCGCGCTTGCCGTAGGAGATGCCTGCGCCGGCAGCGCCGAAGCCCGTGGATGTCGTGCGCTCGAAGCTGTGGCTCGAACTCGTGCTTTCCACCGTCGTAATCGTGAGATCGCGACCGGCGTCAAGGGTCAGGTCTTTCGTGGCAGCCATGGTAGAGCCACTGACTGTCAGGTCTCGCCCCGCGCTGCCCGTCACGGTCTCGGCTGAGACCACCGAGCCCACCGCGATACTTTCGCGCGAACTCGACTCGCGCGTGGTCTCCGATTTCGAGAGAAAGCCCGACGAGCGCGATTGCGACCAGCTGTCGGACGCGTGCGTCTCGTTGACCGTACCGATGTTGACGTCTCCCGTGGCGATCAGGCCCGCAGTCCCGCCGCCGCCATTGGCTGCGCCCGTGCTGACCGATGAGCCGAGCACGGTCAGGTTGCCTGTGCCACCCATCGCGTCGGCAGCGGGAGAGATGCCGTTGGCCTGCAGCACCTGATTCACCGTCGCCGACTGCCCGGCCCCGAGCGTCGCATTGTTGCCGGCCTGGACGGCACTGCCTCGCGCTGTCTCGTCGTACGACGATTGCGTGAATTGCGACTGCTTGTTGCTGAAGGCGCCGGAGTCATGGGTCTGCGTGTCCATGGCCGCGGTCACGGCAACATCGCGGCCCGCCAGCAGCGTGGCATTGCCGCCGGCGTCGATGAGTGAACCGGATAGCGTGGCGTCGCGGCCAGCGACGGCGGCCACATTGCTGCCGGCTTGCACCGAGCTACCGACGCCGGTTGTGGACTGGTTGCGCAGCCAGTCCTGTGCGCCATTCGCGGTGGCATCCTGAGTTGTACCCGTAGCCACAGTACGGAGGTTCAGGTCACGGCCAGCCACAAGCGACGCAGTGCTTCCCGCATTGACGTCGCCGCCGGCCATGTTGATATCTCGCCCTGCCAGAACCGCCACGTTGCTCGTGCCGCCGATGGAAGCCACGGAGCCGACGGCAGTAGCGCTTGCGCTGTTGCCATTGGCCAACGTGTTGGTGTTGGTGATCGTTTGCGAGGCGTTGATCACGTCTCGGCCAGCCGATACGAGCGTGTCGGTGCCGGTGATCCGTCCGCCAAGGTTGCGCACATCCTGCTGCGCAACGACGACCGTTGTACCCGTGCCGCCCACCACGCCCCGATTGACGATGTTCGCGCCAATCACCTGTGTCGCCAGATCGCCCACGATCCTGCCGCTGTTGGACAGGTCGCCAGTGGCGTTCATGCTCACCGTGTTGCCGCTGACCAGCGCGCCGGTGTCCTGCAGGTTCACCGTGCTTGCCTGCGCGAGATAGACCTTGGGCACCAGCACCGTCTGGCGCGTGCCATCGGGCAGCGTCACATCCTGGCTGACCAGCCACACCATGTCGGTCGTAAGCTGCGCCATTTGCGCGTCAGACAGGCCGATGCCGGGCGTCAGACTGAAGGATCTGGCGTACTGAACGCCGTTGTCCATCAGCCTCTGGTACTCGTCGAGGTTATTGCTGAAGCCGGCCAGATACGTACGGCCCGTCAGTTGCGTGACCTGGTTCCGGATCAGCTTCTCTTCATAGAGGCCATCACCGAGACGCTTTTGCGTCATCAGCGGATCCAGCCCGAGTTGACCGAGCATGTAGTCGCTGGAGATGAACCTGGCGTACTGCGTGAAGCGCGGATCAGTCGCAATCAGGTAGGTAGATCCTGGCGCGGGCTGGTATCGGTAAAGGCCGTTGGTTGGCAGCGTGAGGTTCGGGATACCGCCCTGCGCGGTGCCAAGGGTCTGCGTCGGCTTGCCCCGGCTACCCGACGCGCCACCGGCCTGCGTCCCCGTTGCGCCGCCGCCCTTTATGCCACCCGTTAGGCTGCTGCCTGTGACGGTCTGCCCCAGCGGATCGACGGTTGCAACATCGATGGTTTGCGCAGTGGTCTGTACGGCTTTGTTTGCCGAAGTAATGGCCGGCAGCACCTCGATTGTGGTCGAAGCGGCCGGCGTAGTCGGATAGGCCACAACCTGCGTATCACTATTCGGACCATTGGACTGGTGCCAGTAGAAGGTCGAGGTATCCTGCGTGGCCACGGTCTGCTGCAGCACCGTGCCCGTGTCCAGAATGGTGCCACCCACTGCGCTGCGTGTCAGGTCACCGCCAGCCGCTATGGTGGACGACTGGTTCAGGATGTCACCGCCGTTGCTATTGATGCGCATCGTGCCGCCCGACTGCATCAGGGCGGCGGGCGTGGCACTCACGAGCCGGTCCGTGGCGGTCGTGGTGGTGCTCGTGCGCGAGATCTCGTTGTAGTCGTGCCCGAAGTTCGCCTGACGCACCTGATCCGGCCGAATATTGATGCTCGGGTCCCAGTCCGGCCAGAAGGTGATGCTGTAGCTCGTGCCGTTGTCGGTGAGCGATTGGTAGTACTGCGTTGGGTTGCCGGTCAGCGCACGGGTACAAGGGCCCGGGGTGCATTCGGTCTGACCGATGATCGCCTCGGTAGGCGGGGTTGTAAACGACAGCGTTTGATTGGCCGTATTCAGGTTCGTCACGGTCGATTTTTCCACCGTGACCGTGAGGGGTGCGCGCAGGGCGTTGATCTGGTTCGTGAAGACCGGTGCCATCGAATTCGACCACGACCAGTCTGGGAAAGTCAGACTGATGTGAATCATCTGATCGATCCCGGTTAGCCCGGCGAACCACGTCGTCAGCGTCTTGCTGGCCGTGACCACGGGCGTCCCCGCCTCCGTCACGATGCGCGTGCGCTTGTTCACCACCTGATTGGCCGCGATGTCGATGTCGCCCTCGGCCTGGATCGTCGCCGAGCTGTTGATCAGCGTGTCCACCTGGTTGACCAGCATTCCCGAGACCGGATCGCGCGTGCCGTCCCGCGCGATCCGCAGGTTGCCCGCGCTGTACAGGTTCGCGCCATCGAGATTGCGCACCGAGCCGGTCGCGTAGACATTGAGCTGCTTGACGGCCGCCATCAGCGCCGATGCGCCTTCGTTCACGATGTCCTGGCCTTGCATCGTCACGGTGTTGCCGATGATGGTGCCGGTGTTGGTCGTCGTCGTGGCGTTGGTGCTGACCGAGTTGCCCTCGATGCGGCCGGCGTTAGTGAGCGTATCGGCGGCATTCACCTGCGTGGTCGCGCTGTTCATGCCCGCGCCGGCGG
>Ga0209426_1001550_pt1 | contig 13433 bp, 13 predicted proteins | sample Deesub1362B_J571_FD_187697 | JGI IMG/M metagenome (GOLD analysis project Ga0209426, IMG submission 187697) | Deep oceanic, basalt-hosted subsurface ecosystem from Juan de Fuca Ridge flank, Pacific Ocean, CORK Borehole 1362B_J2.571 (SPAdes)... ...
GTATTAAAACTGGCTGTCCACCTAGCTGTGCTACCATTTATTCACCTCCATTTTCAAAGGGTTAAAGTTACATTAAGTAACTTTTTCCTTTACCTATGTTTTTGAACTTCTATATAAAGTTTGTGGAGAATTAAATTAAAGAAAGGTTGCGTCTTATTTTACTTCCCTTCCACCCTCTCCCTCAGCATCTCCAGCACCTTCGCGGGGTCTGCCCTGCCCCGAGTCTTGCGCATCACCTGCCCCACTAAGAAGTTGAGCGCCTCCTTTTTACCAGAGAGGTAGTCCTCAACCGCCTTCGGGTTCTCGGCAATCGCCTCGTCGCACGCCTTGGCGACGGCGCTGTCCTCGCGGAGCTTCTTAAGACCAAGCTCCTCTATAATCTTCTTCGGCGAGGTGCGCTTCTCTGGCAGGAGTTCCATTACCTTCTTCGCTGTCTTAAGAGTAATCTCGTCGTTGAGCACAAGCTGGAGAAGTTCTATGAGGTGCTCCGGGGTAATTCCGCTCTCTTTAAAGGTGATGCCATTGTACTCCAGGACGCGCTTCACCTCGTCGCGTATCCAGGTCGCGGCGAGCTGCGGCGGGATTACCTTCGCAACCTCCTCAAAGGCATTCGCCAGCTCAAGTTCGCTGGCGATTATCCTGGCATCGTCGCTCTTGATTCCGTACTGCTCTATGAAACGCTTCTCCTTGAGGTGGGGAGCCTCGGGCAGGGTAGCCCTTATCTCTTCGATTTTCTCCTCGGTTATGAGCAGCGGGGGTATGTCAGGGTCGGGAATGTAGCGGTAATCCTCAGCCTCCTCCTTTGTTCGCATACCTTTGGTTATCATCTGCGATTCGAGATAAGCGCGCGTCTCACGCTTAACCACCTTACCCCGCTTCATCAGATTTTTTTGCCTCGTAATCTCAAACTTCAGGGCGCGGTATGCGCCGCGGATGCTGTTTATATTCTTTATCTCCACGCGCGCTCCTCCTTCGATGCTGACGTTGGTGTCAACGCGCATTGTTCCGCCTTCTTCGCGCACCCGCTGGGTGTAGCGCAGCACCTTCACGAGTTCTTTCAAAAACTCCCTCGCCTCCTCCGGCGAGTGCATATCTGGCGCGGTGACTATCTCCACAAGCGGCACGCCAGAGCGGTTGTAGTCCACTTTGCCGGTGGTAGGGTCGTACTTGCCGGGGTCCTCCTCAAGGTGCACCTCCCATATTTTAACGCCAGCTAGTTCGCCGTTTTTACCTATCGGCATGGAGGTACGCTGATATCCAGAAGGCAGGTCAGGGTAATCATAGTGCTTTCGCAGGATGTAGATGGGCTCCTTCACAATTTCGCAGTTGAGCATTAGAGCTATGGCGATAACCGCGTCTACAGCTTCCTGGTTCACCGGCATCGGCTTGGCGCCGGGCATGCCGGTGCACACCTCACACACATTGGTGTTTGGGGCTGCGTCGCGATAATTCGTGGGTGAGTTGCAGAACAGCTTTGTCTTCGTTGCCAGCTGCTCGTGAATTTCGAAGCCGATGGTTACCTTCATGCTCAGCCTCCCTCAAGCGCATACATGGCGTTGAGTATCTTCTGCTCCTCCAGCGGCTTTGCATGGAACTGTATGCCCACTGGTATCTCGCCAACTTCGCCCACCTTAATCACGCCTGCAGGAATCCCGGCTAAGTTCGCAGGAACTGTGAGAAGGTCGTAGGCGTACATAGCTAGGGGGTCGATGCTCTCGCCGATGCGGTGGGGAAGCTTGGGCGTCGTGGGACCAGCGATTAAATCAACGCCGCTCAGCGCCTCGAGCATCTCCTTCTTGATTAGGGAGCGGAACTGCAGGGCACGGCGGTAATACTTGCCCGAGTACTCCTTCTGGCTGATGTAGCGCCCAAGCAGTATCCTGCGCAGCACCTCCTCGCCGCAAACTTCTTCGATGCGATAACCATACCTGCGACCGTCATAGCGTCGCGTCGCCGAGAAGAACTCCACGAAGACAGTAAGGTAGTAGGTGGGAAGCGCTTTGGATAAGTTGGGAAGCTCCACCTCCACCACGCTCGCTCCTTGAGCTTCGAGCTTAGCAAGCGCATGCTTAACCTCGCGGATTATCTCAGGGGAGGTGTACTCCTCGAACTCCTTTGCAAAGCCTATGGTGTAGCCTGAGAGGTCAGCACTAAGCTTTGAAGTGTAGTCTGGGCGAGAAACGCGCAGCGTCGTCGCCTCCTTCGGGTTGTAACCTGCGATAACCTCAAGAAGCAGGGCTGCAGAGTAAACATCTCTCGCGAGGGGGCCTATCTGATCCAGGCTCATCGCCAGGTCTATCAAACCGTAGCGGGGCACCAAGCCATAGGTGGGCTTTATTCCAACCACGCCGCAGTGCGACGCGGGGTTGCGGATGCTCCCCCCTGTGTCGCTTCCCAGGGCGAGATCTGCGAAGTTCGCGGCTATTGCGGCGGCGCTCCCCGAAGAAGAGCCCCCTGGTATCCTTCCCTTAGCCGCAGGGTTCTGTGTCGGCCCGAAGTAGCTTGTCTCCCCGCTGCTACCACAGGCGAACTCGTCCATGTTGGTCATGCCTATGATAATCCCATCCTCACGGCGTATGCGTTCTATGACAGTGGCATCGTAGGGCGCTACGTAGTTTTCAAGGGTTTTCGAGGCGCACGTGGCTCTAAGCCCCATCACATTTATGTTCGACTTAACAGCAATCGCCAAGCCAGCAAGCTTTCCGGCTCTGCCCTGCTTTATCTTCTCATCTACAGCGCGAGCTTCCTCAATGGCGCGGGAGTTGACCTCTATGAAGGCGTTTATCTCCCCGTCGCGTGCCTCGATAGCTTCAAAGTAGCGCGCCACGTTCTCCTCGGCGCTAAGCGCTCCGCTCTGCAACTCCTCTATAACGCTCATCCTCGCTACACCCAGCTTCCCATTTCAGCGATGTAGTAGCCCTCCTCATCCTTATGAGGGGCAATCTTCAGCGCAGCCTTGCGAAATTCAGGATTAAGCTCTGGCTCTGCGTCGTTGCGCGTGACGTTTATCTCCTCCACCACGTAGTACGTCTCCTCTAGGCTGATCTCTCCCAGGGCTTCGGAAAGCTCCTTCAGCACGCGCTCTGCCTCGCGACGAACCTTGCTCTCATCCATGGCATAACCTCTGCTCTGTGTAATGCAGAAGGAATATAAAAATTATGCGGCCTTAACTAGAATCACGCCGTTGTTGCTCTCTATATCCTCGGCACTAAAAACCCTTTTCCTTTCCCTCCGCTTCACCAGGAACTCCTTCACATCCCCCTCCTCGCTAAGGGTAACACTTATCACCTTGCCGTAGTAGTTGCCCTTTCTATCGTAAACCTCCTTACCTATCAACTCGTGCCTGACCTTACCGTACTCCTCACCCTGGGAGAGCGCATAGCCAGGGGTCTCCTCAAGCTCCTCTCTCGCTTCTCCCTCAAATAGCTCAAACTCCTTCTCAGCTTCGCTGGGCTCAAGACCTTCCTCCTTCCTCAACCTTCTCAGATACTCTCGCGTTGCGGGTGCTGTGGACTTAGAAGGTGCCTCCAGCGTATAGCTCAGGTAAAGCAGAGCGGCGCCATTTGCTATGAGCACCAGGCTGGGAATGAGAAGCATGAATGTCGTCATGCGAATTGCGCCCACGCCAAATGGCGGGGAAACGTCTGGCGTAAAAAGGCGCATCGCAAAGGAGTAAAACTTAACCGGAGCTAAAAGTGCCACCAGCCCAAGAATGAGATTGAGAACCCCAACAGCGCGCACCACTTTCATCTCAAATCCTCAGTGTAATTTATTTATTATCACAATATAAAGCTTCTCCTTTAGGGTTTGTGAAAATATATTCACAGAACGTGGTAGTGATGAGAAAATTTTTAAATGACATACCGCATAGAATAATAGTGGGGTGCAGCTCAATGGGTAATGATGCAGGAGAACTTCTTGTTGAAGAAGAGCTAAAAAGAGTTGAAGCAAAGAAAAAGATAATATGGCGAATTTTCTGGCTGAATGTGGCAATATTTGTAGGTCTCATACTCCTTATGCCCCTTGATGCCGTAATAGCAGGGGGTGAAGTTAATACATGGTTTGTGGTATACACCGCCGTTGCCTTTGGGACATTTCTGTTTTATGGAAGCCTGGTAAAGAGCCACATGCACATCTCCGGCGAATCTCTATACAATGTGAGAAAGCAGATAGAGGATCTGGAAAAGAAAGCTGCTGGGGATGGGGACGAAAATGTGAAGCTTGCACCTGAAGACTTGGAGCTCCTTGAAAGCCTGAAAGAGCTCGAGCGCTGGTACAGAGAAGCGCTGATGAAAGAGATTATGCTCAGAAATCCGCAGGAGAGGATAAAAGAAATAGAGCGGTGGTACAGGCTTGGCATAAGCAAGGACATAACCATACGCAACCTGAAAAGGAAGCTGAGGGAGCTCAGTAAAAAAGAGAAGCCCACATCTATGAGCGAGACGAAGCCTTGAGCGACGCTTCAATCTTCTTCAGTGTTGTCTCTGGATTGTTGTAGTAGCTCTCCACCCACCTGCGCACATCATAAATCTCCCTGATGTTGTTTTCAAGCAGGTAGTCGAGCACAAGCTTCCTGCGCTCCAGCTCTTCGTTTACCTCCTCTACAGAGATGCCCACCTGCTTGGCGAGCTCCTGCTTCAGTGTGCTTGGCGTGCCTGTGCTCCTGAGCGCATCTGTAATCGGGTCGTACTCGTAAAGCTTGCTTAAAGCTACGGTGCCCTCGCTGATACCATCAACCTCAGTTACCTCGGTTACTCTCCTTATTGAGCCCTTGTTTTCCTGGGTGTACCTCGCCTGCATCACTATCAAATCCAGGGCAGGAATCATTATCATTGGAACATTCATGGGTTCATTCGTCAGGCGGGTAATGCATTCCCTGGCGCTGTTTGCGTGAAGAGTAGCGAGAGTGCCATTGTGCCCTGTGTTCATAGCAGTGAAGAGCGTTCTTGCCTCGCCCCCCCGAACCTCTCCTATGATTATTCTATCTGGGCGCATTCGCAGAGTGTTTTTGAGGAGGGTGTCCATATCTATTTCACCTTTGCCCTCTATGCTCGGGGGGCGCACCTCAAACCTTACAAGATGCTTTATTGGAAGCTGAAGCTCCGCAGTATCTTCAATGGTAATAACCCGCTCCCGCTCGCGGATAAATATCGCCAGAGCATTTAGCGTCGTCGTTTTTCCGCTTCCTGTTCCACCTGCTACGAGGATGTTCTTTGGCCATACCCCCAGCCCATCGACCATGAGCCACAAAAAGGCGGCGACCTCGCTGTTGAGGGTGTTGAACTTCAGCAGGTCAACTATTGTGAGCGGGTCCTTTTTGAACTTCCTTATTGTTACCGTTGGTCCGTCAAGGGCAGGCGGGCTTAAAGTGGCGTTTACGCGGGAACCGTCTGGAAGGCGTGCATCTAGGAGAGGCGAAGCTGCATCTATGCGCCTGCCAACGCTACTCGCGATGCGCTGTATTATGTTCACAATCTCCTTCGGATCCTGGAAAACCACATTCGTCTCCAGCATCCCATACTTCCTGTGAAAAACATACACCGGGCGCTTGGGGCCTATGACCATTATCTCCTCAATTTCGTCGTCTTCGAGAAGGGGTTCTAACAAGCCGTAGCCCACCATGTCGTTGACTATAAGCTCAGCAAACTTCTGCCTCTTCTCAGGCGAAAGCTCCAGGTCACCCTTAAGCCTGTCCATTATCTCAAGCACTGCGAAGAGCATGCGCTGCTTCATCTGCTCCTTCGTTAAGCCCCGCAGGTCAACCTTTGCCTCTTTAATCGCCGCATCTTTCACCCTCCTCAGAAACTTCATCTCCTTCGGTGTAAGAGTGGGGAACTCAATCCTGTAGAAATATCTGTTTCCCAGATTAACTACCCTCGTCTCGCTCTTACTCATTTCCTATCGCCCGCCTGATGCGTATTTTTAGGTCTTCCGGGTCAAAGGGCTTTGTTATGTAGTCCACCACACCCTCCACAGCCATGCCTGAGAGCACCTCGCTGGCTTCACTGCGAATACTGAATATTATCACAGGCACCTTCTCAGCACCCCTAAGTTTGCGGAACTTCTCCAGAAAATCCCACCCATCCATGCCTGGCATCATTATGTCGAGAAGGACTATGTCGGGCATCTCATTTTCTACAAGCTTCAGGGCTTTTTCTCCACTCTCAGCCTCGATTACTTCAAACTCTCCACTGAGTATGTTCTTTACGAGCCTCAGCATATCGCGCTCGTCATCCACCACTAGAACTTTTGGCATTTTCATCCACCTCTAACCCCAAGGGGAGCACCAGTGTAAATGTTGAACCCTCGCCAGGGGGGCTCTCCGCATAAACTTCGCCGCCATGTGCCTCAACTATGGTTCTTACCACTGCAAGCCCCATTCCCGTGCCTCCATACTTGCGCTTTATGGAGGCATCACCCTGGAAGAGAGGCTCAAAGATCTTTGGCAGGAGACTCTTTGGTATCCCTATACCAGTGTCGCTCACCGAGATAATTGCACTGTTCTTCCCCTTTCGGGCTTTTATTGATATTTTACCCTGCGGACGGTTAAACTTTATGGCGTTGTCTATGAGGTTTACAAGTGCATGCTTGAGTTTGTCGAAATCCCCCTTAATATTAAAATCCTCCACATGGAGCTCCAGTTCGATACCTTTCTTCGACATCTCCCTCTCTTTCTTTTCAATTGCATGCGAAATTAAATCTTTAATGGAGAAGTGGGAATTGCGAAGCTTAAGCTTTTCTTTGGATGCCTCTGCCATGGCAATGAGGTCGCCTATTATTGCGTTCTGCTTTTCAAGTGCCTCGAGTATCCTCATAAGCTCCTTTTTACGTTCCTCCTCATCCTGCTCACTCATCGCTAACTCCGCAAAACCCTTCGCTATTGTCATCGGTGTACGTAGCTCGTGGCTAACGTTGGCGATGATGTCGTCCTTCAGCGTATCCAGCGTCTTGAGCTCCTGGTAAGCCTTCTCCAGCTTCTCCCTGGCCTCGCGCTCATCTTCGAGTATGTTCAGAAGAGCCTTCTGGCTCTTCTCAAGCTCCTCCGCATACCTCTTTAGCTCCTCTTCAACTTGCTTCTTCTCGGTTATGTCCCTCCCGTAAATGTGCGCTGTTGTTTTAGAAACCGGTAAGATGATGTAATCTATGTATCTCTGCCTGTACCTGTGCTCTGCCTGGATTTTCTCTCCTGAAGCACACGCTCCTCTCACCAGCTCTTTATAGTCAGGGGGCAGGAGGTCCTTGACATACCGGGCATCGCTGACATAGTTGAATACCCCAGGGTTGTGGTACAGAATTTCGCCGTCTATTCCCACCTTGAAAATTGGATTTGGGTTCTTCTCAGGAAACTGGGAGAGCTCTTTAATCCTCTCCTCCGCCTTCTTGTGCTCAGTAATGTCGCGGATAACTAACTGAATCACAGGCTTTCCCCGATAGATTATGAGCGAGCCTATCACCTCAGCTATAATAACATTGCCTCTAAGCGTTGAAAGCTCCATCTCCGCAGGAGGGGCAATCTCACCTCTCTCCATCCGCTTGATTCTCTCCTGAGCAAGGGAATGATATTTGGGGAGTACAAACTCAAGCACATGTTTGTCCAGAAGCTCCTCCAAACTCGATGCCTCTGCAAGCTTTACCGCCGCTGGATTGGCATACACAATCCTGCCTTCAGAGCAGAGTACCACAGAGAAAGGTGAGGTTTCCACCAGCATTCTGTACCTTAATTCGCTTTCCCTGAGCTCCTCCAGCTTTTTAATATGCTCCAGGCCAAATGAAATATCCTGGGCGAGCTGCTCCACCAGGGCAATCTCTTCACGGTCGAAGAAGCCAGGCTCAGAGGCGTAGAGGTTGAAGACTCCAATCACGCTGCCACCCTCCCAGAGGGGAATAGCTACCGAGGAGAGGTAGCCCCGCTTGAGCATCTCGTCTCTCCATGGCTCTACCTCAGGGTTGATTCTGGTGTCAGGATTTATAACTATTCTTCCCTCCTTTATCGCCTTCCTAGTGGGTCCTCCCCCCGAAGGCACGTCTCCCACAGAAATCTTTATTTTGTCAAGATAGCCAGCCACATCTCCACACGCCGCAACCGGCTTGATCTCACTCCCCTCAACCACGCCGATCCACGCCATCTTAAACCTGCACTTTTCCACCGCTACTTCGCACGCCTCCTCGAAGAGCTCTTCTCGCGTCTTCGCATGGATAATCGCATGGTTTATCCCGCTCAGGGTGGCGTACATCCTTTTGAGATTTTCTATCTCCTTTTCAGCACCTCTCTGGGTAGGCGTGCTACTCATCCCCTTCTATATTGGCACACAGCTTCTTCAGCCTATCCAGCTCCTCCCTTAGCCTGCGGTTCTCCTCCTTGAGCTCAATCATTCTCAGTTCCCTTTCCACGGTCACCTTTCGCCAGCGTTCAAGCTCAGCTAGACGCTCCTCAAGCTCCTTTCTCGCCTCTTCGCGGGGAGTTATGTCCCTCGCGGACTCCACCACCTTAACTATGTTGCCCTCGCTGTCCCTTACCCCCGAGGCGGATATCTCGACGGTTATCGCATTGCCATCGCAGTCGTAATGTTTGTGTACAGCTCCGTGCACTTCACCCTTCTCCAGCACCTCTTTAATGGTACAGGGCACCTGACCGCACACTGTCTTACTCCTGTGCATAATCTCATAGCATTTCTTTCCCACCACATCGCCTCTGTCAAGCTTCAGCATCTTCAGCGCGGCGGGATTTGCATCTTCTATTACATAATCGGTGCGGATTAGGAATATGCCATCGTTTGCACCCTCAAATATCCCCCTGAAGTGCTCTTTTGTTTCCTGCAGTCTGGCTTCCCGCAGCGCGATGTACGTCTCTATCGCAACAACCATGTCAAGAAAGATAAGCTTCAGAAGGCTCTCAATATAGCCTAGCAGCAGCCTCCCATCACCCGGGGAAAGAGTTCTGCTTATCCTGGACATTATCAATTCTAGGTACTTTCTATAGGCACCAATGTACCAGCGCGCTGGCAATGCGATGTGGTCATGGGCTATGCCAACTCTAGTTCTGTCTCTCAGGTATTCCAGGTCGTAATTTCCAGCGGTCAGTCTTTTGAAGTACTCCACCTGCTTTGCTCTCACCCGCTCGACATCTTTTCTGCTCGAAAAGAAGCGCGAAGTCTCTTTAAAGCTCAGGAGGTGCTCATAAAAAAGATCGAGTATTTCCTCATGCTGCCCCTGCAGTACCTCACTCAACTGCCCCAGTCTCTCTTCATCCTCCCTGGTGATTTCAAGGTAGCTTTTAATAGCTTCCCACTCTTCTTCAAGAAGTTTCTCTGCCTTCATTGTGGACTGCCCTCACCCTCTCAAGCTCCTCCCTAAGTTTCCTCAGCTCCCTTCTCAGATTTCTTATCTCAATGTCCTTCTTGATCCCGGTTCTTAACCAGCGCTCAAGTTCAGCAACGCGAGTACGGTAGTCGCGGTACCTTGTTTCAGTGATTTTTCCTTCCTCGAACCAGTCCAGAAGCTCTTTTATGCTGTAAAGGAGTTCCCTGTCCTCAGGTGAAAGCTCCACCTCAACATCTTCTGGCAAGGCAGACTCCACCTCACTAACACTCTTAACAAAAGGAGGTGGAACCGCAGGCAAACAACGCTTCTTAAGTATAAGCCCCCCAATAATTGCAAAAGCTGAGGTCGCAAAAGCTGCGTAGACGATAAACCACGGCGCTAGATAACCCTGCCCGGTTGTTATAAGCTTCATGGGCAGAAACAGGACGATACCCACCACAAGAATCACGGACACCCAGAATACCCGCCACTGGAATTTCTTTTTCACTGCGCAGGCTTGGTCACCTGCGTCATCTACCTTCCAAGAAGATTCTACCATTTCATAACCCCCACCGTTATATTTAGCTTTTTTACCCCCTTACTTATTTATTGTTTGTTCCAACTTAAACATTATATATAATTTTTGTTAACTTTATCTGTATATTGTCACCGTCCAGTATTATACCGACCAACCCTCATCTCCAAAAACTTTTTTAACGGTAGGGCAGTAAAGACCATAAGAGATTTTTATCGGAATCACTCTGATGGAGGAATTTTATTGGCAAGGGTTGCGGTTAAGAGAAGGAAGATAGATACCTGGAAGACAAAGAAGTGGTACGATATCTTAGCCCCGAAAATGTTTGGCGAGGTAAAGGTGGGCGAGACGATTGCGAGTAACCCTGAACAGCTCATTGGAAGGGTAATAGAGACCACAATGAAGGACATAAGCGGGGACTTCACAAAGCAGCACATAAAGCTCAGATTTCAGATAATAGATGTGCGGGGGAACAACGCCTACACCCGCTTTAAAGGTCAGAGCCTCTCTCGCGAATATATGCGCAGCCAGATTCGCAGGAAGAGCACCCGCGTAGAGGGCATAGTGGATGTGAGCACAAAAGACGGGCATAAGCTCAGAATTCGTGTCATTGCGCTTGCCTTTGGAAGGGCACAGACGTCGCAGGAGCGTGCCATACGCAGAATACTCGTGGACATGATACGCGAAGCCGCTGAGGAGAGGGACCTGGATACGTTTGTGCAGGAGGTTGTGGCTGGTAAGATATCAGCTAACATGTACCGGGAGGCGAGTAAGATATACCCGCTAAAGCGGGTTGAGGTAAGAAAGATAAAAGTTTTGAGGTATCCAGCCCAGCAGGAGCAGCAGGCTTCGCCGAGCGTGGAAGCCGCCGAAGCGTAAAAACAAACCTCCGCTACGGAGGTTATACTTATGTATCTTGTCCTTTTAATATGCCTTGCCTTAGGTGTTCTGATATACAAACAGCGCATTTTGGATGCTAAGGGCACAACCCTCGCGGTGCTCATGGGCGTTCTCATCTATCTTTTCGCCGGCCTTGCGTGGCTTGTGCTGCTGCTGTGCTTCCTATTTCTTGGATTTGCCACCACCAAGTACAAATACTCCTACAAGAGGGAGCTCAACGTTTCTGAGCCCCATGGGGGACGAAGAAAGGCAATTAATGTGATCGCCAATGGGGCGCTTCCCACAGTCTTCGCAGGGCTTTATTATCTGGACAGCTCTTCTACCTTTTTTCTAGCGGGCTACCTCGCCAGTGTTGCTACAGTAACCGCAGACACACTATCGTCTGAGCTTGGGGTGCTGAGCAGGCGCAGGCCTGTGCTCATAACCACCCTCAAGGAGGTTCCCCATGGCACAAACGGAGGGGTAACCATTCTGGGCGAACTCGCAGGCATTGGAGGGGCGCTGTTTATTGGCATCGTAGCCTACGCCTTGGGCATGGCCCCCCTCGAGCTTTGTCTGACCTCCTCGCTAGTCGGTGGCATTCTGGGCTTCAACTTCGACAGCCTCCTCGGTGCCACCTTTGAACGCCGCGGCTTGCTCAGCAACGCTGGGGTTAACTTCATTTCCAGCATGGTTGGCGGAATTTTCGGCGCCGGCGCTGCGCTCTACCTGCTGCGATAAATATTTAACTACTCCTGCATAGCTTCTGGCGATGATCGCTTTGGAAGAGCTCAGGGAAAAGCCCCTTGATGAGCTTTTGCAAAGGGCATGGAAGCTGAGACAGGATAATTTTGAGGATGTGCTCTACGTCTCTGCACCGAGCGCAAAGCGTTATGAAATTGCCAGCTTTCAAAACTCCCCCCGCAGATTTGTGAATGTGAGCATCACAGGCAGCGCATGTGCGCTAAAGTGCGAGCACTGTCAGGGAAAGCTCCTGGAGAGCATGCACCACGTGACAAGCCCTGAAGAACTCCTAACCCTGGGAAAGAGGCTCATTGGGCAGGGATGTGAGGGCATGCTGATAAGCGGCGGTGCGGATAGCGAAGGGCGCGTACCTCTGCGCCGCTTTGCACAGGCAATGAAAAAACTCAGAGAGATGGGGCTTAAGGTAATAGTGCACTCGGGTTTGGTTGGTGAAGAGGACGCTCTCTCTCTGAAGCGCGCTGGCGTGGAGCAGGTGCTCCTCGACGTTATAGGCGACTCAGCCACGATAACCGAGGTTTACCATCTAAACAAAAAGCCTGAGGACTATTCCAGAGCCCTTGAGCATTTGAAGCGAGAAGGGCTCAGCATAGCGCCGCACATCGTCGTTGGCTTGCATCGCGGAGAGATTCGCGGAGAGTATGAGGCGCTTCGCATGATAACAGAGGCAAATGCCGAGGTTATCGTTATAGTGGTACTCTCCCCTCTCTACGATACGCCCTTCGAAGGCGTGGCTCCACCCCCACCTCGAGAGATTGCCAAGCTAATAGCAATTGCGAGAATTTTAAATCCGCGCGCAAAGCTGAACCTGGGGTGTGCAAAGCCTGCTAAAGCAAAAGCTGAGATTGAGACTCTCGCAATAGACGCTGGTGTTAACACCATCGCATACCCCAGCGAGGAGGCGCTCAGGCATGCGGAGGAGCGCGGACTTGAGCTGAGATTCTCAGAGCTGTGCTGTACACTGGTGTAGGCGATGGCGGTTAAACTCTTTGACCTTGGTTTTATGCCCTGGAAGGATACACAGCTTGTGTACCACGCTCTCGCTAAGCTGGGAATCGAAGCCCTCGTGGTGCAGCGCACGCGTGAGTGCTACATCTCCCTGGGGCTATTCAACACCCCCCAAGAGCTTGACCTGGAATATATGCGCAGCCATGGGATACCCTACTTCAGGCGCGAGATAGGCGGTGGCATAGTTCTCCTCAATAGCGAGCAGCTTTTCTACCATGTTATTGTTCACAGGGACAGCGCCCATACGCCGGTTAAAACCGACTCTTTCTACAGGAAGTTCCTCGCACCGGTAATTGCAACGTATAAAGAGCTCGGCTTAGAGGCACGCTACAAGCCTGCGAACGATCTCGTGGTTAAAGGGAGGAAAATCTCGGGCAACGGCGCTGGTTTAATAGGCGAGTGCAAGGTGCTGAGCGGCAGTATACTCTTCGACTTCAACCGCGAGCTCATGGCGCAAGTACTGCGCCTGCCCAATGAGGTTTTCAGAGCCCGTGCGAAGGAGCTCATGGAGGAGAGGCTCACCACGCTGAGGGAGCAGCTTGGAAGCTTCTCAGCCAGCGAAGTGAAGCGCATTCTCATTGAAAATTTTGAGAGTCTTTTCGGAAGCCTTGAGAAGGCCGAACTTACGCCTGAGATAGAGCGGGAGATGCGCCGCCTGGAGAAGAAGTACCTCTCGCCGGAGTGGCTAAACATGCCGGGAAGGCGAGTAAATGGCAGAGAGCTTAAAATCGCCGAAGGCTGCTACCTGGTTTTCGCTCCCGTGGGCGAGGTGGAGATAATCGCAGAGCGCAGGGAGGGCGAGCTAGCCTGGGTAAGAGCCACAATAAATGGCGCACGAATGAGCAAGCTTGAGGAGAGCCTCACCGGAGAAAGCGCGAGCTACGAGAAAATCTTAAATATCCTGAGGGAGTCCTTAGAATATAGCCCCAGCGTGGAAGAGGCAGCCAGG
>Ga0209426_1001552_pt1 | contig 13415 bp, 11 predicted proteins | sample Deesub1362B_J571_FD_187697 | JGI IMG/M metagenome (GOLD analysis project Ga0209426, IMG submission 187697) | Deep oceanic, basalt-hosted subsurface ecosystem from Juan de Fuca Ridge flank, Pacific Ocean, CORK Borehole 1362B_J2.571 (SPAdes)... ...
GGCGGAACAGGGCCGTACTTATTATTATCAGGTGGCCGCCCTGGACGAAGCCGGAAACGAAAGCGAAAAAACGGAAAAGACGGCGGTCGTCCCACGCGATCTGACGGCCCCTCCCGCTCCGCAGGGCGTGAGGGTCGCCACGGACAGCTCCGGCCTGTGGATCCACTGGGAGGCGGTGCAAGCCAGCGATCTGCAAGGGTACAACATCTACCGTTTAGACCTGCCCACCACGGCGGCACAAAAACTGAACACCGCTCCGGTGCAGGAAACGCGGTTCTTCGATCCGGAAGGAAAACCGGGCCAGTACTACCGGGTATCTTCGCTGGATACCTCGGGCAATGAAAACGCGGAAGGAACTCCCGTACCGGCAGGTCGCCCGCGGGCTTCTTCCCCAGAGAAGAAATAACCCGGACGGGCAAATCCACCGTGGCAAACAAGGAGAAGAAAGTGCCCTCTTTTTTGACCCGAACAGCCCATCCCTTTGCCCTGATACTTTTGGTTCTGGGCTGCAGCGCCATCCCGGCAAAAGCACAGACTCCGATGCAGCTTGCCAAAGAAGCTGTGGAGCTCCACGAACAGGGCAAAACCGGAGAAGCCATTCTCCGCCTGGAGCAGGCCCTTCAGCTGGACCCGGCATTTGTGCCCGGCTACATAACCCTGGCCCAGCTGTATCTGGAAACAGGCCAGCCCCCAAAAGCCGAACGGGCGGCACGGAAGGCGCTGGCGGTCCGCATGAACAATCCCGACATCCACACCCTGCTGGGACTCGCCCTGTTCAGGCAGGAACGGTATGCGGAAGCGCTGCAACAGTTCGAGCGGGTGCTGGAGCTTCGGCCGGACCACCCCCGGGCCAGATCGTGGATTACCCTCACACACCTGAACCTGGGCATTGAAGCTTTCCAGAACGGGCAAAAGGAAAAAGCCGTGCGGGAATTTTCCGCCGCCGTCCATGCTGACCCCAACAACCCACAGGCCCGGCGCAACCTGGCCGTTGCCCTGTACGAAACGGGAAATCCCCGAAAAGCAGAAGTGCAGCTCCTCGAGGCGCTGAAACTGGCGCCGCACGACAAGGAGATCCTGAGCATGCTGCTGAGCCTTTACAAACAGCAGAGGAAGTTTGAAAGGGCCCTGCAGATTGCTGAAAAGCTTTACCAGCTGGAACCGGACAACCTGGATGCCGCACTGGAACTGGCGTTCCTTTACCGCTTCAACAACCGCAGCGACCGCGCGATCGCCCTTTACCGCAAACTCCTCGCCCGCTACCCGAGAGAAAAGCGGATCTACGACGATTTTGCCAATCTCTACGTGGTCCGCGGCAAGTACAAGCAGGCCATTGGGCTGTACCGGGAACTTCTCGAAAAAACATCCGAAAACCGGGAAATCTACCGGGAAATCGGGAAAATCTACGAAATGGCGGAAAAATACGGCGAGGCCCGGCAAAACTATCGGAACGCGCTTCAGGGTGGGTCCTGCGACGGGGACATCTACCAGAGCATAGCCGAAACTTACCTCACCCAGAACCGGCCGGACCGGGCTGCACAGGTGTACCGCGAGGCACTGGAGGCTTTTCCGGATGACTGGCAGCTCCAGTGGAACCTGGGCCGGGTTTATGAACAGTACGATCCCCGCGCAGCAGCGGACCTGTACCGGACCATGCTGAAAAAATGGCCCGAAAACGGGGAGCTTCATGTCCGGCTGGGTGAGATGGACCGGCGCTTGGGCAACCGGGATCAGGCCGTGGCCCATTTCCAGCAGGCGGTGAAGACGCGCACCCGGAATCCCCTTCCCTACCACAGGCTTGCCGCAATGATGGCAGAATCCGGCGACACCCTGACCGCCGTTCGGCACGAGAAAACGGCGATTTCCCGGGCGCTGGAGCAAATCCGTGCCACAACCAGCGCGGTACTCCTGCAGCTTCAAACCACTCAGGGCCCGGTGAAATCGGAACAGGTGCAGCAAATGCGCGCCGCACGCTCTGAAATCGATTCCCTGCGGACCCTCCTTCGGGAAGGGCTGGAACGCCTGTACGCCTGGGAGGATCCGGTGCGGTCCGAAGCGCACCTCGCGGCTCTTCAGGAGGAAAACCCGGAGAACCCCGTTTTGCAGGAATTCCGGGCGCGGCTGCTGGCGCGGCAGGGTCAGCCTGAGGAAGCCCTGGAAGCCTACCGCCGCCTGGTAAAACTCGATCCGAAAAACAAAGCCGGCCACTTAGGCATGGCCGCCATTCTGGAAGCCATGGGCAGATCTGAGGAGGCCATTCTTGCCTACAAGCGGGCTTTGACCATCGATGGAGATGACCCGGAGATCTACCGGAGGCTTGAGAACCTTTATGCGCAGCGCGGGCAGCTGGACCGGCTGGCCGAAGAATGGACGGTCCTGGCCCGCAGAGATCCGGAACGGAAGGTGCTGCTGGAAAGCCTCATCCGCATTTTGAAGAGAACCGGCCGCAGCCAGCAGCTCATCTGGGCTGAAGGGCTGCTGAAACAGGCAAAAAAGGAGAACTGATGCCTTTTGTTTTTGCAGGTATGCTGGCCAGAATGCGTTCTTCCGGGATCCGCGGTTTTCCCGAAACAGGGAAAAGCGGAAGGAACAAGGAAAAAAGCCCCGCTTACCGCCGCTGCCTGAATCCGGATCTTCTTCCGTTTTTCTTGGGTGGTTCCCCCACCCCCGGCTGCCGGGTAAAGCAGAAAGACCCGATGCCCGTCCGGGACTTGCTCACCGGCCACAAGCCGCAGCGCTACGCCGGCCGCTTTCCAGATTCCGGAGATGCAAACAGCGGGGGGTTCAGCCAACACGGCCCGCAAGCCGATCCGCCGCCTGCGGGAGTTCATCTCCGGATGAGAGAGACGAACGTTTCGTGCAATGAGGCAAGGAGTTTCTGATATGTCCGTGAAATACAGGGTAGCCGCTTTCTTTTTCTGCTGGATGGCCGCACTGCTGGTGGTTCTACCCGCCTCCGGTCAGACCGGCTCCAGGCCGGTGCGGTTTGGAGGAAGCATGGGACTCTACCTGGAAAATTACAACCGCTCTGGCGAGCCGGGACGGCGGCCTCCCAATACGGTCCGATTTTACCTGCAGCCCACACTAAGCCTTTTTGGCCTGCAAACGGGTCTCGCGCTCAACCTGCTCCTCAGCACCGAGCAGCAGTACGTTTCTCAGCAGCTGAACACCGTCGGGCTTGCCCCGTCCTGGTCCTGGGGCGGCCTCAGCCTCGGAGACTTCTACCCCACTTTCAGCCCGTACACCCTGAACGGCATCCGTGTGCGCGGCGCAGGACTGAAGCTGAGCCCGGGATTGCTGCGGTTTTCGCTGGCTGCAGGAGAAACCCAGAGGGCTTCGGATCTCCCCGGTGCCGAAGCCTACCGCCGAATGCTCTACGCCGTCCGTCTGGGTGTCGGAAATGCGGGCGGCAGTTACCTGGACATCAACCTGGTCAAATCCGAAGATCTGATCCGGTCCCTCCCCGATGATTCCACCCTCAGCGTCGCTCCCCAGGAGAACATTGTGGCCAGTATTGCCGGCCGGCTGCGCCTGTTTCGCAACCGGTTTCAGCTTTCCGGAGAAGTGGCGGCATCCGGGTTTACGCGGGACCTGCGCAGCGCTCTTTACGAGGAGGAAGAAATCCCGGCATTCGTCGCTTCTGTCTTTCAGCCGCGGTTGAGTACCCGTCTGGGATTCGCTTACGCCGCAGATGCCCGGGTGGAACTGCGCAGCATGTCCGCCGGCCTCGGAATGCAGTACATCGGTCCCGGGTACGAATCGCACGGGATTTACTCCATGTTCAACGACCTGAAAGAAGTGCACAGCGATGCCACGGTGCGTCTGTTGCGAAACCGGCTTACCCTGCGGAGCACCTATGCCCTTCAGTGGGACAACCTCCTCAAACAGAAGCGATTTACCACGCAGAGGCAACGGGCTTCCCTGGCAATCAACTATCTGCCGACCCGGCATTTCAATGCCAACTTCTCGTCTTACATGGCCACCATGGACAACCATGCGACGGTCGACACCCTGCGCACCCAATTCGTCTCCCTTTCGTTGACGGGTTCCCTGCATTTCATTTTCTCGCAACAATCTACCCTCCGGCGCATCCAGCTGAATACGGCCTATAATGTCTCCAACCAGAAAAACCGCATGGCAGCCAACCCGAAACTGGAAACCTACCAAGTGGGTACGCTGGTCCAGCTGGCCGTGCCCGCCGGCCTCCTGTTTTCTCCCGGTATTTCCCTGATCCGCACCCGTTCCGGACAGAATGGCTGGCGGAACATCTTGAATTTTCAAAGCTTTCTGAGCCGCAGCCGCCCGGGACGGCTCAGACCAACCCTGAGCGCAATCCTCAGCAACGGCTACGGAAGCGCATCTTTCCGCGCCGATCTGCGGATTGATTACCGGCTGTCTTCCAAAGGCAATCTCTCGTTTAGCGTCCGGATGATGAAATATGAACCTCCATCGGACATAATGAACCCGTTCCGGGAGGTCATAACCAGTTTGAATTACCGGCAAATGTTTTGAGGAATGGACGATGGCAGCACTTCTCTGCAGGAACAGGGAATTTGACGAGGCAACCGCATTTTTACACGTTGTCCAAAATGGCGGGACCGCGAAAGGATGTTTGCCGGCCTGATGGGCCGGACCGGATACCGTCATCACGGTAGAAAATGGGTAAAATCAGGAAATGGAAACTCTTAAAGGAGGGATCTCATGAAGCGGAACACAATTCTCGGCGTATGTTTGCTTCTGCTTGCCGCGGTGCCGGTGCTTTTCGCCCAGGTGCCGCGCACAATCAGTTACCAGGGTGTTCTCACCGATTCCAGTGGGACACCCGTGTCCGACAGCACCTACTCACTCCAGTTTACGCTGTACGATGCCGAAACAGGAGGAACGGCGCTCTGGACGGAAACCCACTCCGCTACCACCCTGCGCGGCGTATTCAGCGTTATTCTCGGAAGTATTGCGCCCCTTGATCTCCCCTTCGACCGGCCCTACTGGCTTGAAGTACGTGTTGGCGGAAATACACTCTCTCCACGGATCCCGCTGGCGTCCTCGCCCTACACCCTGGGGCAGCCGGCACCGGCCGACAGCATCATTACCACCGACCGGATCGCGGACGGAGCGGTTACGCCGGCCAAGCTCAGCACCACCGGCGCTCAGCCTGGACAGATTCTCATCTTCAATGGAACGCAGGTGGTCTGGCAGAATCCACCTGCGGACTCTGGCGGCACCATTACCGCGGTTCTGGCCGCAGGTGGGCTAGCCGGCGGAGGGACTTCCGGGCAGGTGACGCTATTCATCGCCGACAACGGCGTTACGGGTGCCAAAATCCAGGATGGCCAGGTTGGAAATGCCGATCTCGCCGATGGAGCGGTGACGGCCGCCAAAATTGCCGCCGGAGCCGTAACCGGCACCAAGCTGGCAGACGGTGCCGTAACATCGGCGAAAATCGCCGCTGAGGCCATCAACAGCAGCAAAATCCAGGACGGGCAGGTTACAAACGCCGACCTGGCCAATGGATCTGTCACCACGGTCAAAATTGCCGATGGAACCGTAAACACCCAGGATCTGGCCGATGGCGCTGTTACTCCGGAAAAGATCACCACCAGTGGCGCCACCTCGAATCAGGCCCTGATGTTCAACGGCACTCAGGTGGTTTGGCAGACGCCGCCGACAAGCGGAGGGGACATTACTGCGGTGAATGCCGGCACCGGTCTCACGGGCGGGGGCACTTCAGGCGACGTCACCCTTTCTCTGGCCGATAACGCCGTTACCAGTGCCAAAATTCAGGACGGGCAGGTCACAAATGCAGATCTGGCCGATGGGGCCGTTACCAGCGCCAAAATCCAGGATGGGCAGGTCACCGGCACAGACCTGGCCTCCGGCGCCGTCACCTCGGCCATCATTGCCGATGGAAATGTGAGCAATGCCGATCTTGCGGACAATGCGGTAACCAGCAGCAAAATCCAAGATGGAGCCGTTGCCACGGCCGACCTGGCCGATCAGTCGGTAACTACGGCGAAAATCAATCCCGGCGGAGCTTCGGCAAACCAGGCCCTGATGTTTAATGGTACGCAGGTAGTGTGGCAAACGCCGCCCACCAGCGGAGGCGATATTACCGCCGTAACAGCAGGGTCCGGTCTCACCGGTGGCGGCACTTCGGGCGACGTGACCCTCTCGCTGGCCGACAACGGCGTAACCAGCCTCAAGATCAAGGACGGACAGGTCATGACAGGGGATCTGGCCGACGATGCCGTGACGGCCGCAAAAATCATGCCCGATATTATTTCCAGCATCAACGGGATAAGCAACGATGCGGGGAATATTGACATCGTTGCGGGAACCAACATTACGATCAACAACGATAACGTAAATAACAGGATTACCATTTCCTCCACGGGAGGAAGCGATGCAGACTGGGTGATCAATGGCAGCAACATGTACGCTGGAGTCTCTGGAAACGTGGGAATCGGCACGTCATCTCCCCAGTGGAAGCTGGAATCGTACGAAAACAGCTTTAACGGGACGGCCATAAAAGGTTCCGCAAATAACGGCACGAACGCCTGGGGCGTTCAGGGCTACAGCACAAGCGGCCGGGGATTGGTGGGAATGAGCCAGAACGGAACAGGTGTGTGGGCCTCTTCTCAAACGGCTACGGCCATTTATGGCGAAGCGGGCGGTTCCCAGAGCATCGCCATACACGGAGTGCTGACTTCCAGCTACGAATTCAACCTGGCGGCCCGGTTTGACGGCAGAACAAAGGTTAACGGCAGCCTGAACGTAACCGGCTCTTTGACCAAGGGCTCCGGAGCTTTCAAAATTGACCACCCGCTGGATCCCGCCAACAAATACCTTTACCACTCCTTTGTGGAAAGTCCGGATATGATGAACATCTACAACGGCAACGTAACCCTGGATGCAAATGGCGAAGCCTGGGTGCAGCTCCCGGACTGGTTTGAGGCCCTGAACCGGGATTTCCGCTACCAGCTTACTGCAATCGGAGCCCCCGGACCGAACCTGTACATTGCGGAGGAGATTTCCGGGAACCGCTTCAAAATCGCCGGCGGACAACCGGGTATGAAGGTCTCCTGGCAGGTAACCGGCATCCGCCATGATGCCTATGCCAACGCCCACCGGATTCCGGTCGAAGAGATGAAACCCCCGCGGGAACGCGGATACTTCCTGTATCCCAAAGAACTGGGACAGCCGGAGGAACGGAATGTTGAATGGGTACGTGATCCAAAAACCATGCAGCGCATCCAGCAGCTCCGCAATGGAGTCACACCTCCCGGGGACGAAAAAATGAAAAAACCTGACAATAAGTGAAAAGTGGGATCCCGGATAAAGAAAGCGGAGGTGAACCGTGAATAAAACGTTTTTCCGACCCAGTCGCGTATCCGGCTGGGCTGTTCTGCTTTTTCTGATCGCCCTGACGGTTGCATCCGAAAATTCGCCATCTTCGGCACAACAGGGCGGGTACAGAATTTCCCGAAGCATCATTGGCAGCGGCGCGGTCTATTCCGCCGGTCCGGCGTACCGTATGGTGGGGACGCTGGGCCAGCCCTTTGTGGGCATTACCAGAAAATCCGGAACGGTCCACCTGGTGGGGTTCTGGTACTGGGGGGCCGAAACGGTTACGGATGTTCCCACTGACCTCCCGGCGGCAGCCATCCCCCGGAACTTCCGGCTGGAACAGAACTATCCGAACCCGTTCAATCCATCCACCACCATCCGGTTCGCTATTGCCAGGAAGGTTCATGTGACCTTGAGCATTTACAATCTGGTAGCCCAAAAAATGATCACCCTGATTAACCGTGAAATGATCCCGGGCGAATATGAAATCCGCTTCAATGCGCAGGATTTACCGAGCGGAGTATACTTTTTTCGCCTGGATGCTGGAACATTCTCCCAAACGAGAAAGCTGATTTTATTAAAATGAAAAACCGTACCCTATATTTTAGAGAAAAACCGTTGAACCCGGCATGGGCTCCTCCAGCAGAAGAGGAGCCCATTCGGTTTCCATGCCCGATTGCACTTCTGTTGCCAAATGGAAGAGCGCATTCAGCGATAAATCGGGTACACAAATTCGGAAAGCGTGTTCCAAAAAGATTGGACGCCGTGTCTTAATCAAATCGGTTTTTACCCGCACCGGTGACATCCGGATCAAAATTTTCAATCATCCAGATATCTGTCTTTCGCTCCACAACGGTGCCGATCATTTTTCTCCCACCATCCATCAGGGAAATTTGATCAACTTCTTCAAAGGGCAGCTTTCCAAATGGCCGGATTGTATCTTCACCTGGCCGCACTCTGAAAATGCGGGTCATGTCGTTTTGTTTCACGATGAACAGCCACTTCGAATCCAAGCTCCAGCCCAGGGGCCAGTACCCGTTCAGGCCCAGATAACGCTGCTGTAAGGAATCAGCCATGGAGATAAGCCATATTCCGCGGCTCCATTTCTTTTTTCCCCATGCGGTTCCACATTACTGCAACATACTGGCCGTCCGGTGAAAATTTCGGCCGAAACATCCAGCCAACGGAATCATTGCTCACCAGAGGCGACTCCCGCCTAGCTTCTGGATCCAGAAGATGGAAATTCCGGTTGCCCAGGAGCTGGTAAAGAATTTTTGGATGAGGGTTCCAGACCATCGCTCTCGAATTGCTCAATTTTGTTTCAGCAAATCTCCGCGGAGCACCGCCGTTCGCCGAAACCACCCACACATTCATTTTTCGGCCCCCGTTCGATGAAAACGCAATCCACTTGCCATCTGGAGACCACACTGGCAATGTGCTGTGGACGTCCAAAAATGTCAGCTGTTTTTCGGTCCCGTTCTCTATGTCGAGAACAAAGATGTTTGCCGTTTTTGCGTCCCCGCGGCTGAATGCGATTTTTTGCCGTCCGGTGAAGGGCTGAATGAGAACGCCCTCCGCGTACCTTTTGTTAAATGACGCACTTTCTGTCCATCCTGACTTTGCTCCACCAGAGCGATATTGGAATAGAACGTGATTCTCGGGTAATAAAGATTGTGTCCATCCCGTGAAATGGAGATTGGCCAGAGCGAAGGAATACCCGTTTGCACTTTCCGCGGTTTTCCCCGGGCAGCTCCGGTTGCGGGATCCACAGGCAGCTTCATCAGGTTGTTTAGAGGCCCGGCAATTCTGAGGTAGTAAACGGCATCTCCCGAATGGAACAACCTGGGAGAATAGATGTCCAAAGAGTCCTTCAGGATTTCTTTCTGGTCCTTTCCATTGTCGCGGATGGTCCATAGAGAATTCCCATTCCGGTTTTGCGTTTTGAAAAGAACGAAATTTCCAAAGGGACTCCACTCCACATCATTCAACCAGAGAAATCTACCCGTCAGCTCTATTTTTGAACGGCGCCCCGTGGTCCTGTCAACAATATGGATTTCTTTGCTGGAAAGGGTCGCGGAGAGATACTTCGAACCGTCAGGCGACCAGCCTGAAAACGATCCCGGCGAAAGTGGCCGTATTTCGCCCCCAAGACGTGGTACCAGCACAGATTCGAGGAGACCTCGCCTGCGCAAAAAGACCCCCAGCGCCGAACCATCCGGAGCCCACTCGTAATAAAGTATGGATTGGGTAGACAGAAGGGAAATCGGGTGCCCGCCGGACATATCCTGAACAATAAGTTCTTTTCCTTTCTCTGGCTTGCCCCGGATATAGGCCAGAAAATTTCCGTCCGGAGAAATGGCAGGAGACCACACGTCTCCATCAAATGTCAGCTGTTTGTGAACCGGAGCGGCGTAGTAAGGTCGCTTTCTGTCAGAAATCCGCAAGTACAGAGCCAGTGTCAATAGCACCATAAAGGGAACGATAGAATAAAATCACCGGGATGGTTTTGATGGTTGCCGCATCCTTTGGGCTGGACGATCAGTTTTCTGAAAAAGGAGCTGCTCGCGTTTCAGATCTGCCACCAGATCAACCATATGCTGGTAGCGCATTTCCGGATCCTTTTCAAGGGCTTTGTGAACAGCCGCGGCAAGACCAGGCGACACATCCGGCCGCCACCGGCTGACCGGTTCTTCTTTCTCGTTTAGAATGGCATAGACAACGGCAGAATCGTAATCACCATCAAAGGGAGTTTTTCCCGCCAGCATTTCATACAATACCACTCCAAAAGACCAGATATCGGAGCGGTGATCTACTTCTTTGCCGAGAGCTTGCTCCGGCGATATATAAGCGATGGTTCCCATAACCGCTCCATTGCGGGTTACTCTGGTCCGCCCAGTCCGCTTTGCCAGACCAAAATCGGTAATCCGAACCCTTCCCTTTTTGCTGATCAGGACATTTGCCGGCTTGACATCCCGGTGAATAACCCCCATGCTCGTGCGCAGTTTGCAATCCGGCAGCAATCTGAATGGCAATAGCCAGAACCTTCGCCTGCCCAAGTCCGCGGCGCCGTACTTTTTTCAGCAGCACTTCCAGATTTTCCCCTTCCACATAGGCCATCACGATGAAAGTCCGGTTTTCACTTTCCTCAATTCCATAGACGGAACAGATATTGGGATCATCCAGCAGCGCAGCGGTCTGCGCTTCCAACGCGAAACGAGCCGTTTCTTTTTCCCTTCCCAGAACAAATGGAGACAGGAATTTAAGGGCCACCGTTCGTCTTAGCCTCAAATCTTCCGCTTTGTACACCACTCCCATCCCCCCCTCGCCGATTTTCTCAAGAATCCTGTAATGAGAAATTATTCTGCCGATCATTGCTTTGCCGCTCCCCGATTTATTTATTCCGAACAGGACGCCGCCCACGCGGTGAAATCAAGCTGCCAAGCAGGCCGTATCGCCGTCCGCTCATCCCCGGAAGGCCGCACACTTTTCAGGCAGCCCGCCGCAGCCCAATGTTACCGCAATATCTTCCGGGCCCCCTTCCGAGTTTACCCGGCAAGTCATCCGGATAAGGAACCTCATACTGGCAAGCGCGACGGCCGGGTGCAGAGTACAGACAATTTCAAAACGCTTCATTTGCGCTTTTTGCCGGACCAAAGCGTCCCTTAAAAAGCGGCGTACGCCAACGGCAAGAACGCCCGGTTTCGCCCCTGCGTGGTTACGATTTCTGAAACGACATACAAAAAACACCGAACAATGCAAAAACGGGCAGATCCGGAAAGTTAGAAAAGAAGAGGAGATTCAGGAAAAGATTCGGCAATTTCCGAAAAAAGAACAGAAAACAAAGAGTGAAGCAAAAATCCGTTCAACAAAACTCTCCATCCCGGGTTCTATCATCGCTGGCTTTCTCCGGCGGGTCCGCCACTTTCCGTTCAGCAATTTATCCGGATAAATTCTTGGGAAAGCCTGCACGTGGGGATGCATAGTGCCCTCCTTCTTTCTGCCTGAACAAACCAGGCTACCAAAAAATTCCCTGCGGGAGCTCCAAAACCTTAAAAGATCAAACGGTCCTTGGCCGGCCTCTGCCCCCCAAAAGTGTTTCAATAACCCTGGGCGCCGCATGTTAAATTTAAAATGGCTCTGCTGGAAATCAACTTTCTTGGACCAGAATTCCCTTTTGCCTGGGGCGACTCTTGCTTTTCCAAAACCCGAAGTCCGTTTTTTGTGCAATCCCCCCATTTCATTCGTATTTAAATTGAACGATAAAAAAAGCAAATCCGAACAATAGAGGGCCGGACCCATCTATCCTGTTTCTGCATCATTCCTGAGATATCGGACAAAATGTTTTCCAGCAATAAACGTTCCTTCTCCCGAGAAAACGGGAAAAAGCAAACTGAAATCTGGAGTACAAACTCATGATCAGAAGAATGTTCCTGTTTTTGTTTTTTGCCTCTGGTGCACTTCGGGCCCAATCCCCCGATGTGATTTACGTTTCTGGCAGCACGGAAAAAATCTGCCAGCTCGTCGGAGATTATGACCGGGAACGGCAGATGCCCACCCAGAACCTGACCGACACCCGATATCACCTCTGGGGAACAGATCTGGGGGTACCTTTCCGTCATGCAGGGCGCATTTACCTTTTGTTCGGCGACACCATTGGAGCCCGTGACGGGGACGCCATCGCTTACACCACTGATACCAACCCGGAAGATGGAATCGATCTGATCTTTCTTCACAATTCTTCAGGAACATACCTGCCTGTCAACATCCCGGGGATTTCGCAGGGGGCATTTGAAGTGCCGATGGAAGGAACCAGCGTGAATGGGCGGATGTACGTTTACCACACCACCAACCACAGCAATACGGTAGCCATGGGGGCCTCCATAGTGGCCGTTTCTGAGGATAGCGGCCATACGTTCCGGTACCTCTACGACTTCTCCAGCCAGCATTTCATCAACGTTTCGGTGGTGGAAATAGAGGCCAGCGAATGGTCTGGGTTCCCGCTGCAATCGGGCGCGGGCCTGGCAATCTTTGGATCGGGTCCTTTCCGGCAGAGCGATGTTCGGCTTGCTTTTCAGCCCGCAGCCCAGATTGAGCAGCGGGAAAGTCTTCGCTACTTTGCGGGGCTCGACCCGGCCGGCCAGCCCCGATGGAGCAACCGAGAAAGAGACGCCGTGCCTCTGTTTTCTCATCCTTATGTGGGTGAACTTTCGGTCACATACAACCGGTATCTGGGAAAATGGCTAATGCTTTACAATGCCGAAAAACCGCGCGGAATCAACTTCCGGACAGCGGACCATCCCTGGGGCCCCTGGTCTCCTCCACAGGTTCTCTTTGACCCATGGGAGGACGGAGGCTATGGCCATTTCATCCACGTGAGCTGGCAGTATCAGAAACTGGATTCCGTACACGACCCCGGGCGTGAAAATGAATGGGGTGGGGAATACGGCCCTTACCAGTTTGAGGACCTGGCTACTGGAAACGACTCCACCACCACCATTTATTTTACGTTATCAACCTGGAACCCTTATACCGTGGTTTTGATGAAATCCACCCTGAAACGGACGGGAATCAGCACAGCCGCGGACCCGGTGAATGCCACTCCAGGCTCCTTCTGGGTATGGCCAAACTATCCCAATCCGTTTAATCCGGGGACGGAAATTGTCTACCAGCTGCCACAACCCCAGCGTGTGGAGATCCGTGTTTACGATACCCGCGGACGGCAGATCATCATCCTTTTTGACGGCAACAAGGAGAAAGGCCGGCACCGCATCCGCTGGAATGGTCGGAATCATGCTGGACAGCTTGTTGGCGGGGGCGTCTATTTTTTGCAAATCCGGGCTGGAAAGTTTACGGCTATACGGAAAATGGTCCTCATACGCTGAGGGGGCCGGCGATTCCCGGCATGCCCGCATTCCAAACGGGGCATGAAAGACCTCTCGCCCTTTCAGGCACAGAGAGGGATATGGTCACTGTGGACACGGGTTTGCAAAGGTCTGCCGGCAGAAAGCCCAGAAATGACGGAGTATTTTTCCGTGCCCGGAACAAAATACCAGATCGCACGTGAATAAATG
>Ga0209426_1001555_pt1 | contig 13397 bp, 6 predicted proteins | sample Deesub1362B_J571_FD_187697 | JGI IMG/M metagenome (GOLD analysis project Ga0209426, IMG submission 187697) | Deep oceanic, basalt-hosted subsurface ecosystem from Juan de Fuca Ridge flank, Pacific Ocean, CORK Borehole 1362B_J2.571 (SPAdes)... ...
CTGGCGGCGGCGGGGGTGCGGGAGGAGGACATCACCCTCCTTTGCGGTATCGGGATGCACCGGCCGTCGACACCCGAGGAGAAAATCGCCAAACTGGGCGCGGACGTGGTCGCCCGCTACCGGGTGATCGACAACGAGCCGCGCAACCCGAAGGCGCTGGTCGACCTGGGGGTGACCCCCGGCGGGGTGCCGGTCTGGGTGCATCGGGCGGCGGTGGAGGCGGACCTGTTGATCGCCACCGGGCTGGTGGAGCCGCACCAGTACGCTGGCTACTCCGGCGGCCGGAAGACGGTGGCGGTGGGGGCTGCGGGCGAGCCGCTCATCGCCCACACCCATGGCCCCGCTTTCGTTGACCATCCCGGCACGCGGCTGGGCCGCATTGAGGGGAACCCCTTCCACGAGGCGATCACCGAGGCAGCCCGTCGCGCGGGGCTGCGCTTCATCCTCAACGTGGTGCTGGACGACGAGAAGCGGATCCTCAAAGTGGCGGCTGGTGAGCCGGAGGCGGCCTTTCAGGAGTTGGTAGCCTTTGCTCGCACCGTCTACGAGGTGGAGATCCCCCACCAGTACGACGTGGTCGTCGGTGGGGTGGGGTATCCGAAGGATACCAATCTCTACCAGGCAAGCCGTGCGGCCTCTTATCTTTTCTTCGCACCGACCCCCGTGGTTCGTCCCGGGGGTTTTCTTATTGTGCCGGCCCGGTGTGAGGAGGGAGCGGGCGAAGGGGTGGGGGAGCAGCGGTTCTTCGCCGCGATGCGGGATGCGCCCAGCGTGCAAGCCATCCTGGACGACGCCCGTGCCCACGGCTACCCGCCGGGCCAGCAGCGGGCCTTCGTGATGGCGAAGGTGCTGGAGCAGGCGCGGGTGGTCATCGTCGGCAGCGAGTGCCCGGAGGTGGTGGAGGCCTGCAAGATGATCCCCGCCGCGACGATGGAGGAAGCCCTGGCGCTGGCGGCGCGGGAACTAGGGCCGGAACTGGACGTGCTGATCGTCCCCCACGCGCTGCTGACGTTGCCGGTGGTGAAAGCACCTGACGAGCGATGATCTTGTGCTCCTGCTCTCTGACGGCCCTGCGACTCTGTAACCCTGAGGGAGATCTATGACGCAATCTTCCACGACCCACATTTCCGAAGAGGAATATCTCTACTGCATACGTTGTGGTCTCTGCCTCTCGGTCTGTCCGACCTATCGGGAGTACCTTACCGAGACGGCCTCCCCGCGCGGACGGGTGGCCCTGACCCGCAAAGGATTGGAAGGCGAACTCCAGCTGAGCCCCAATCTGTTCGAGCAGATGTACGCCTGCTTCGGCTGCCTGGCGTGCAACGAGATCTGCCCAGTGGGAATCCGGCCGGCGGATCTGGCGCTGGAGATGCGGGTGGTGCAGGAGGAGGTACGGCCTGCAGGATGGAAGCGGCCGCTCTTCCGCGGCCTGATCCCCCATCCCTCGCGGATGGAGTGGGTCACGCTTCCCCTCCGCCTTTACGAGCGGCTCGGCCTGCGTCGGCTGATCTACGCCCTGGGGCTGCGCCGCCTCATGCCAGCGCGCCTGCGCGACCTGGAGGCGATGCTCCCTCATCTTCCGCAGCGCCCGCTCCGGCGCGTGCTCCCGGAGGTCTCCCCCGCCCGCGGCGAGGAGCGGTACCGCGTGGGGTTCTTCCTCGGCTGTGCTCAGAGCCTGATGTTCGCCGAGGAGAGCGCGGCCACGGTCAGGGTGCTGAACCGCAACGGGTGCACGGTGATCACCCCCAGGGAGACGAAATGCTGCGGCATGCCCGCCGTCGGCTACGGTCGGCGGGACGTGACGCTCGACCTGGCCCGTCACAACATCGCCCTTTTCGAGCGGGCCAACGTCGAGTTCATCGTCACCGACTGCGCTACCTGCGGTTCGACGCTCAAGGAGTACGCCGAGATGCTGGGGGATGACCCCGAGTGGGCGGAGCGGGCAGCGGCGTTCAGCCACAAGGTGCGGGACATCAGCGAGTTCCTGATGGAGATCCCGCTGGAGAAACCCAGAGCCCGGCTCGACGTGCGGGTCACTTACCACGACCCGTGCCACCTGCGTCGGGGACAGGGGGTATGGGAGCAGCCGCGGGCCTTGATGGAGATGATCGACGGCGTGGAGTTCGTCGAGATGGAGGAGGCGAACTGGTGCTGTGGCTCGGCGGGTAGCCAGTTGATCACCCATCCGGAGACCTCGCTCAGGGTCCTGAAGCGCAAGATGGACCACATCGAAGCCACCCAGGCCCAGGTCGTTGCCTCCGGGTGTCCGGGTTGTCAGATGCAGCTGCACGTCGGTGTGCGGCGGCGGGGGCTTTCGATCGAAGTGGTCCATCCGGTCGTCCTGTTGGATCGGGCCTATCGTCTGGAGGAGGATTAGATCGCTATGATTTCCTCGAACGTGATCGGAGAACTGCGCGAGATACTGGGGCGGGACGGCGTGCTCGATTCGCCAGAGGACCTGGCGGTGTATGCCTATGACGGCACTTTTGCCGAGCATCGACCGGACGTTGTGGTGCTGCCGACGACGACGGAGCAGGTCGCCCGCGTCTTGGAGATCGCCAGTCGTGAGCGGATCCCGGTGGTCCCCCGCGGAATGGCCACCGGTCTGGCTGCGGCGTCGGTCCCTTTCGACGGCGGTATCGCTCTCACCCTTACACGGATGAACCGTGTTCTGGAGATCGATGAAGAGAACCGGACCGCGTGGGTCGAGGCGGGCGTCGTCACGGCTCACCTCCAGGCCGAGGTGGAGAAGAGGGGGCTTTTCTACCCGCCCGACCCCTCCAGCAACAGGCAGTCCACCATCGGCGGCAACATCGCCTGCAACGCCGGTGGTCCTCGCTGCCTTAAGTACGGGGTCACCGGCGACTACGTGCTGGGCCTCACCGTCGTTTTGGCGGATGGACGGGTGTTGAAAACGGGCGGCAAGGCGATCAAGAACGTGGTCGGATACGACCTGACCTCTCTTTTCATCGGGTCGGAGGGGACGCTGGGCGTCATCACCGAGGCGCTGTTGAAACTGGTCGCCAAGCCCCAGTTCGTGCGCACTGCCCGGGCCGAGTTCCCCTCGCTGGACGACGCCTCCCGCACCGTCAACGCCATCCTCTCCGCTGGCATTGTCCCGGCCACGCTGGAACTGATGGACGAGACGGCCATCGCCTGCATTGAGGATGCGATGGGGCTGGGTCTGCCGTTGGATGTGGAAGCGATCCTGATCATCGAGACCGACGGCTCGGACGAGGATGCGGTGGTGCGGGAGATCGAATCGGTGGCCCGGATCTGTCGGGAGAACGGCGCCCGCGCGGTGGAGGTGGCGCGAAGTGAGGAGGAGCGGGCCGAACTGTGGCGGGCTCGTCGGTCGGTCTCCCCTTCCCTGGCCCGAAAAGCCCCTAACAAACTGGGGGAGGACATCACCGTGCCCTTAAGTGCCATTCCCGAAGCGGTCCGCCGCATCAAAGCGATCAGCGCCCAATACGGCCTCCCCATCGTCGTCTTCGGTCACGCTGGCGACGGCAACCTCCACCCCAACATCCTCTTTGACAGGCGGGATCCCGACCAGTGGTCCAAAGTCGAGTCGATGGTGGGGGAGATCTTCGACGTGGCGCTGGAGTTAGGAGGCACCCTCTCCGGTGAGCACGGCGTCGGCACCCTCAAGCGGCCCTATATGGAGAAAGCGTTAGGTTCTCTCTCCCTGGAGGTGCAACGGCGGATCAAGCAGGCGCTGGACCCGCTGAACATTATGAATCCAGGAAAAGTGTTGCCGTGACACGCGTTACGATCACGTATCACGTTCAGGAGGTCACTCGTGACAGAGTTGGAGCACAAGCGCAATCTTGCTCAGATCCTGATGCGACATCCTCACGTCTTCTACAATCCCGACCGGAGGACGATGATCCAGACGGCGGTGGATCACAGGGAGGCGTTGGTCGCGGCCAACGGTGCATTGGCGACATGGACGCCTCCTGAGTCCACTGGACGTAGCCCTAAGGACACCTACATCGTGCGTCATCCCGAGAGCGAGGGTACCATCGACTGGGACTCCCCCAACAACATCCCGATGGAGCCTGAGACGTTCGACATGCTCTTCGAGGATGCCGTCAAGGCTCTTTTCCGCAAGCCTCGGCTGTTTGTGACCGACCGGGTGGTGGGAGCGGACACGTCTTACGCCCTTCCCGTTCGGGTGGTGACCGACCGCGCTCTCACTGCGCTCTTTACCGACAACATGTTCCGGCCCGTCCCGGACGACATCGACCGGAGCATCTTCGCCGGCCGGGGCTTCACCCTTTTGGTCTGTCCCTACGACAAACTGGACCGCACCCGGTACGAGGGACGGCTGCGGAAACTCCCTGATGGTCGCACCTCCAATATGGCGGTGGCGATGGACTTCGACCGGATGCTCGGCGTGGTCTACGGCTCCGCCTACATGGGCAGCGTCAAGAAGCTGATCTTCACCGTGATGAACTACATCCTCCCCGGCGAGGGGATCCTGCCACTGCATTGTTCGGCCAACGAGGGGCCGGAGGGCGATTGCGCCCTGCTGCTGGGCCTCTCCGGCACCGGCAAGACGACGCTCTCCGCCGATCCCCGTCGCGCTCTCCTGGGCGACGACGAACACGGCTGGAGCGACAATGGCATCGCCAACTTCGAGAACGGCTGCTACGCCAAACTGATCAACCTGCGAGCGGACAAGGAGCCGGAGATCTGGTACGCGGTCCTCCACGAGGCCCACTACCTGGACCACGGGGCGATCGTCGAGAACGCGATGATGTATCCGGACGGCACCTTCGATCTGGACGACGATCGGTTCACGCCCAACTCCCGTGCCTCCTATCCCCTCTCCTTCCTGACCAACATCAAGATCTCCTCGATGAGCGGTCATCCCCGCACCATTCTCTTCCTGGCTGCCGACGCCAACGGGGTGTTGCCGCCGGTGGCCAAACTGACCCCCGAGCAGGCGATGCTCTGGTTTCTGATGGGGTACACCAGCAAACTGGCCGGTACGGAGACGGGGATCGTCGATCCGGTCTCTACTTTCTCCCGCTTCTTTGGCGAGCCCTTCATGCCCCGCAACCCGGACGTCTACGCCCGGATGCTGGGGGAGCGGCTGGAGCGGCACGGCACCCGCGTCTATCTGGTCAACACCGGCTGGTCCGGCGGTCCCTTCGGCGTGGGAGAGCGGATGGACATCAACCTGACCCGCGAGATCGTCCACGCTGCTCTGACTGGCGCGCTGGAGGAGGTGGAGTACGTGGAGGATCCGCTCTTCCACATCTGGATCCCCAAGCGTTGCCCTGGCGTTCCCTCGGAGGTCCTCTTCCCTCGCAATACCTGGGCGGACAAGGAGGCCTACGACGCTCGGGCACGGAAACTGGCGCAGGACTTCAGCGACCACTTCGACCGGGCCTACGGTGACAAGAACATCGATCCGGCCGTCGTCGCTCAGTGTCCGGGAAAGTGAGGTGGTTTGAGGGATCGCGTATACAGGACGCAGGTTCCGGTCCTTGCAGTGAGCGGCGGTCCGTAAAGGGCCGCCGTTCACTAGTGTGGGGCGGGAGTCTCGGGGATATTGCCGAGGGATCAGGAAGTTTGACGAATAGGCTGCATAAGGTATACTCAACGCCGTGGGAGAGGACCTGCTTTGGCTTCACCTGCGGGAACTTCCAGCCTTCCGTGCGTTGCTGCGGGCGACCGAGGCTCGCTTCTACGCCGACCTGCCGCTGGCGAAACCGGTTCTGGACCTGGGCTGTGGGGACGGGCATTTCGGTGCAGTCGCACTGCCCTCTCCTCCGGAAGTGGGGCTGGATCCGTGGGCTGCGCCGCTGGCGGAGGCCCGTCGCAGAGAAGCGTATCGGTTGCTGATCCAGGCTGGGGGGGAGCGGATCCCTTTCCCGGACGGTTTCTTCGCCACGGTGATCAGCAACTCCGTCCTGGAGCACATTCCGAACGTCGAGCCGGTGTTGGCGGAGGTGGCGCGGGTCCTTCGGCGCGGGGGGGCCTTCTATTTCTGCGTTCCCGGTCCCAATTTCCTGCCTTTCCTCTCCATCGGTCGAGCATTGGACCGGATAGGGCTGCGGAGCGTAGGGAGCCTGTACCGGTCGTTCTTCAACCGGATCTCCCGGCATCACCATTGTGACGGCCCGGAGGTCTGGCGGCGTCGGCTGGGAAACGCAGGACTCCGGCTGGTTCGGTGGTGGCCGTACTTCTCCCGGCGCGCACTGACCGCTCTGGAGTGGGGTCACTATCTGGGATTGCCTTCTCTCATTGTCAAGCGGCTGTGCGGGCGGTGGGTGCTCTGCCCGTCGCGTGCCAGCCTTTGGTTGACGGAAAGGCTGTTGCGACCTTTGTATGAGGAGCCGTTGCCCCGGGAGGGGGCTTACCTGTTCTTCGTGGCTGAGCGAAGCGGTGATGGCGAACGGGAAGCGTGATCGGAGAGGGGCGATCTATCTACTGTTAGGGCTGGCCTTTGCCTGCCTGGGGCAGTACTATTTTACTTTCAGGCGGCCGTTCTATCGGGACGGCATCGTCTTTTACGGGGTGGCGTTGGTGATGTTTACGTTGCTCTGGCAGCGGGTGGGCAGGGCAAGGCGTCGGCTGCCGCGGGCAGGGGGATGGCGGTGGGTGCGGGCCCACCCTCGCCGGACGCTGGCCCTCGTCGGCGGAGCGGTGCTGTCCCTCTGGGCCGGCTGGTCGGCGGCTCGCCGTCCCTCGGACGCGGCCTTCGACGATCCTCTATGGCTGTGGTTCATCGGTGTGCTCTGGTTCCTTCTCGCCTTTGCCCCTTCCTTGCCTGGGGGTTGGCGCCAGCGTTTCTTAGTATGGTTGCGGGACCGGCGGAGCGACTGGGTGCGGATGGTTGCCCTGCTGGCCGCGGCCCTGCTCGTGCGGGCGGTAGCGTTGGGGGAGGTCCCTCGTAACTTCGGTGGCGATGAGGGGACCCAGGCCCTCGCCGCGCTGAAGTTGGTGGAACCCCCATTGGGGAACCCCTTCTCCACCGGCTGGTACAGCGTGCCCACGATGTCCTTCCTGGCCTATGGGGTGGCGATGCGCGTCTTCGGCGCGACGGTGGCTGGCGCGCGGATGCTCTCGGCCCTCGTCGGCACGGCGACGGTGTTGACCACCTTTCTCCTGGCCCGCGAGTTGGGGGGAAGACGGGTGGGATGGCTGGCGGCTCTCTTCCTGGCCTTCGGACACTACCACCTCCACTTCAGTCGGCTGGCTTCCAATCAGATCGGCGACGCCCTCTTCGCCTCGCTCGGCCTGTGGCTCCTGGTGCGTGGGTTGCGTTCTGGCGGGAGGGGCACCCTGGCGCTATCTGGGGCGGTGATGGGGGCGGGTTGGTACGGGTATTTCGGGGCCCGCATTGTCCCTGTGTTCGCCGGTCTGTACCTGCTGTGGCGGGTCCTCGTCGAGCCCCGGTTCCTGCGACGGCAGGGACGAAACCTCGCGGCGATGGTCGCTGCCGGGCTGGTGGTTCTCGCCCCGCTCCTCTTCCACTACCTGACCCATCCCGAGACCCTCACCGCTCGGTACGACCAGGTGAGCATCTTCGCCTCGGGATGGCTGGCGCGGGAACAGGAGATAACCGGTCGCACCGCGCTAAGCCTCCTGCTGGAGCAGTTCTGGAAGTCGATCTCTGCCTTCCATTACACCCTTGATCCGACCTTCTGGTATCACCCTACCATCCCTCTGCTGGATTTTGTCAGCGGGGTGTTGATGATCATCGGCCTGGTATGGGCCACGGTCCGGTGGCGGTGGCCGGCCAACGGATTGCTCCTCCTCTGGTTCTGGCTGGCCGTGGTGATGGGTTGGACGCTGACGGAGAACCCGCCCAGCAGTATGCGGCTGCTCGTCGTCACACCTGCGGTGGCCTCCCTGGTCGCTCTGGGACTCGATCGGCTGCTCCGGCTGACCCGGAGTCTGGTCGGTGGCAGGGCTGTCGTCTGGGCCTGCGTCGGGGCTGGGATCGTGGCGGTCGCGGTTTCCCTCAACCTGGGCTACTATTTCCTGCACTACGCGCCCACCCGTGTCTACGGCAACCCGACGGCGGAGGTGGCGGACGTGCTGTGCGACGTGCTGGAACGGCGGGAGGAGGTTCCGCCTATCTTCTTCGACGGCGCGCCGTATATGTACTGGGACTTCGGAGCCATCGCTTTTCGCCTGCGCCGTTTGGAGGGGACGGACTTTTCGCCGGAGGAGTGGTTCTGGGGCGTGGAGCCGGAGCGGGGGGCGCTGTTTGTCATCTTGGGGGAGAAAGCCGACGATCTGGAGCAGGTGCGCTCAGTGTTCCCCGGAGGAAGATTGGAGCAGTATTACTCTGACGCAGATGGTCGTCTGCTGTTCATCCTCTACGAGGTTCCACCTTCTTCCGACACCTCACTCCTGGATCTCTGGAGGCGACTGTGAGAGGGTTCCGACGTCTGGACACGACATTGTTGCTGGTTGGCATCCTTCTGGTCGGGGCGGCGTTCCGCTTCTCGGGGCTGGGCTGGGGAGAGGGCCAGCCGATCCACCCCGATGAGGAATTCCTGCGGCAGGTGACGACGGCGGTCCGCCTGCCGGATCGACTGTCTCTTTATCTGGACACGGCCAACTCGCCGTTGAATCCTTATAATCGAGGGTACGGGTTCTTCGTGTATGGGACGTTCCCCCTCTTCCTCACGCGGGCGGTGTTGGAGGGGCTGGCGAAAGTGTCGACGGTGACGTTCCTCGCCCCGGGAGGTGGGGGGCTGGACGCTCGGATGGTGGGCCGGGCGTTGGCAGATCTCTTCGATTTGGGGAGCGTGTTCTTCGTTTTCCTCGCTGGGCGGCGGTTGGGTTCCCGCTGGATCGGCCCGCTCGCTGCGTTGCTTTACGCGCTGGCTGTGCTCCCGATTCAGCAGGCCCATTTCTACACGGTGGACGCCTTCGCCAACTTCTTCGTCGCCGCGACGCTGTATCTGGTGGTCCGCGCTGTGCAGACCGGCGGGTGGGCCTTTTTCCTCCTGGCTGGTGTGACGACAGGGTTGGGGGTCGCCTGCAAGATCAGCGTCTGGCCGTTGGATCTGCTGATAGGGTTGGCCGGGTTGGCGTGGGGGTGGTGGTACGCCCCGCGCTCCGCCGATGGGTCTGTATCCTGGGGGCAGGTCGCGGCCCGTGTGATCGTCGCTGGCCTGCTCTCTCTTATGGTCTTCCGGGTCGCCCAGCCGTACGCTTTCACCGGCCCTGGCTTCTTTGGCCTGCGCCCCAACGAGCAGTGGGTGAAGAACATGGCGGAGATCCGCCGCCTGATGTCCGGCGAAGTGGATACCTACCCGGGCCATCAGTGGACGGACCGGACACCGCTGGCCTTCCCCTGGGTTAACATGGTCTTCTGGGGGCTGGGGCTTCCCCTGGGGCTGGTGGCCTGGGCGGCGTGGGCAGCCGCTGGCGTCGTGGGGCTCCGCTGGTTCGTCACCGCCGGACGTGTACAGGATTTCACCACAGAGGCACAGAGGGCACAGAGAAATCTTCATCTTGAACAGAGAGCCTCTGTCTCCTCTGCGTCTCTGTGGTTTTCTTCAAGACCTCCCGACAAAGAGGCGGCTGCGGTAGGGCTGGTGTGGGTCTGGGCGACGGGGTATTTCCTCTACCAGGGCACCCAATGGGTCAAGTCGATGCGCTACCTGCTGCCGGTGTACCCCGCCTTCCTGCTGCTGGCGGCCTGGTTGGTGGTCTGTCTGTGGAGGAAAGGGCAGAGGAAGCGACGTTTGGGCTTGGCTGCGGGAGGCGTAGCGGTCGTCGGCGCGTTTCTCTGGGCGTTGGCTTTCTCCTCGGTATACGCCCGGCCTCACACCCGGATCGCCGCCTCCCGCTGGATCTTCGAGAACGTGCCCACGGCTGCCACCCTTCGGCTGGAGACGCCGGACGGCGAGCGCCGCGTGCAGGTGACGATCCCGTCGGGCACGTTCTGCTATGAAGGTCCCCCCCTGGTCGTGCCTTTCCAGGTCGGCGGGAATAGCGGTACGTCTCCCACGGTTACGGCGGTGATGCTTAACCATGTAGTCGATCCGGAGGCCGACCCAGAGCCGGAGGTGGTGCGGGTCGCCATAGCCACAGACCCCGCGGGTGGGGAGCGGTTGGCACAGTCGACCCAGCGGATCGAACCGCCTGGCGGTCGTAAAGGAGAGGCGTATACCTTTTCCCTGACTCCGGTGCCGCTCCAAGCGGATGCGACCTATTACCTGGTGGTGGAGGTCGTGGAGGGTGGGTCGATCCAGTTGTTCACCTCGGTCCTCGCCACGGAGCATTGGGACTGGGCACCGCCGCTGCGGGTGGACGGGAAGGACCCCTTTGGGGGAATGTACCAGGGCCTCTCCTCCAGTTCCGACGGGACGTTGCAGTTGTACCACGACGACACGCTGGAGAAGCGGGAGAGCCTGCTGAATTGGCTGGATGAAGCGGACTACATCATCATCGGCAGCAACCGGCTCTATGCCTCCATCCCACGGTTGCCGACCCGGTATCCGTTGACCATTGCCTATTACCAGGCGCTCTTCAGCGGCGACCTGGGGTTCGAGTTGGTGGCCGACTTCACCTCCTACCCGGCTCTGGGCCCCTTCCAGTTCCCGGACACGGAGGAGCCGTTCCCCGTTCCTGAGGCCGCCTACCAATACCGGGCGGCTCCGATCTCTGTGCCGATGCCTCCGGCGGAGGAGGCGTTCAGCGTGTACGACCATCCGCGGGTGCTCGTCTTCCGGAAGACGACGGCCTACTCGCGGGCACGGGCGGAGGCTCTGTTGCCGCCGTCCCTCGTCGAGCAGGTGGTCTGGGTGACGCCCCGGCAGGCGACCCGCGGGGTGCACGAGCCCGTGTTCGACCCGCAGACCTGGGCACAGCAGCGTGCGGGCGGTACGTGGTCGGAGATGTTCGACCGGGAGAGTCCTCTCAACCGATCCTGGTTCCTTGCCGCGTTGGTCTGGTACGGAGCGGCGGCGGCGTTGGGGTGGCTGGCTTTCCCCTTGCTGTTTGCCCTCTTCCCGAGGCTGGTCGATCGAGGGTATGGCTTCAGCCGAACCTTGGGACTGTTGTTCGTCTCCTATCTCACCTGGTTGCTGGCCAGCCTGCGGATCCTGCCGAACACGCGGGGCACGATCCTCGTCTCGGTGACGGGGCTGGCATTGGCAGGAGGACTCGTAGCCTGGCGACGGTGGGAGGACCTGACTCGCTTCCTCCGTCAGCGCTGGCGGACCATAGCGGTGTACGAGGGGCTGTTCCTGGTCCTGTTCGGCTTCTGGACCTGGATCCGGCTTCTCAATCCCGACCTGTGGCATCCGGTCGTGGGGGGGGAGAAGCCGATGGATTTTGCCTACCTCAACGCGGTCATCAAGTCCACCTGGTTCCCCCCGTACGATCCCTGGTTCGCAGGCGGGTACATCAATTATTACTACTTCGGCTTTGTGCTGGTGAGTACCCTCTCCAAGTTGCTGGGCGTGATGCCGTCCGTCGCTTACAACCTGGCCCTTTCCCTGTTCTACGCCCTGACGGGCGGGGCGGCGTTCTGCGTGGCTTTCAATCTGGTCGGCCGTGATGAACCCTCCGACCGAGCCTACGTCGCTGGTTTTCTGGCCGTTCTGCTCCTCCTCGTGCTGGGCAACCTGGGGGAGGTGCGGCTGCTGATCAACGGTTTCCGGCTCGTGGCGGGTGAGCCGCCGTTCGAGAGCACCATTCCCGGCTTTGCCGAACTGGTCCAGGCGTTGCGGGGCTTTTGGCTCGTGGTGAAAGGGGCTCCCCTGCCGTTCCGGCCCGAGACCCCCTACTGGGACCCCACCCGGATGTACCCGGCCGATCCGCTGGGAGTGGGGCCGATCACCGAGTTCCCCTCCTTTACGTTTCTGTATGGCGACCTCCATGCTCATATGCTGGCGTTGCCGTATACCCTGGTGATGCTGGGGCTGACTCTCCAGTGGGCGCGGCGTCGCCGTCCGTCGGCGGGCTCTTTGCTGCTGGGTGGGTTGCTCATTGGTTGTCTGCGGGCGGCCAATACCTGGGATTATCCGACGTACTTGCTCGTGGGATGGACGGGGGTGGCCCTGGGCACGCTGGGGGGGGAGCGACCATCCTGGAGGGATGCAGGGGCCTTTCTGTGGCGAGCAGCGGCCCTGTTCGTGGGGAGTCTGTTGCTGTTTGCGCCCTATATTCGCTACTATGTGATCGCTTATACCCGGTTCCACTTGTGGGATGGGCTGCGGACCCCCTTGCATCTCTATCTTTACCACCTCGGTCATTTTCTCTTCGTCCTGCTGACCCCGTTGCTTCCCGAGGTGCGCAGGATGGCTCGGGCGGCGATGGAGATCCGGGACCGAGGGAGACGGACCGGGGTGGCGGTATTAGTTGGAGGGTTGCTGTTTCTCACCGTAGTTCTGGCCTTCCTCGGTGTCCCGGTTGCTCTCATAGCCGTGCCGGTCGGCGGATTGGCGGTCGCGGTTGCGCTTCAACGCGAGCAGCCGGTGGAGCGGCGGGTGGTCTGGCTGTGGCTGGCGCTGGCGATGGGACTGACGCTGGGGGTGGAGTTGGTGGTACTGGAGGGGGACATCGGGCGGATGAACACCGTCTTCAAGTTTTACTACCAGGTGTGGACCCTGCTGGCGGTGGGGGCGGCAGCGGCGGCGGTGTGGGCGGCGGAGCGAGGCGCGATGTGGAGGGTCGAGTGGCAGCAGGTGTGGGCTGCCGTCGCTGCGTTCCTCATTTTCTCCGCTGTGCTCTTCCCGCTGATGTCCATCCCGGCCCGGGTGAAGGATCGGATCACCAAAGCCACTGGACCCACGCTGGATGGGATGGCCTATATGCGGTACGGTCGGGTGTGGGATGTGCTGGGGGAGGTGGACCTGCGACCGGATTACGAGGCGATCGTCTGGCTCCAGGAGAACGTGGAGGGCTCCCCGGTGATCCTGGAGGGATTGGGGGCGCGGGAGTACCTCTGGGGGAACCGGGTTTCCATTTACACGGGCTTACCCGCTGTCGTCGGGTGGCGGTGGCATCAGGTGCAGCAGCGGATGGCGGCGGGTGCTGCGAAGGTAGAGCAGCGCCACTTGGACGTCAACGAGTGTTACGAGACGCTGGACCTACTCCGAGCGGAGGAGATCCTCCGACGGTACGACGTCCGTTACATCTACGTGGGCCCCTACGAGCGGCTTTACTACAGCCCCGAAGGGCTCGCTAAGTTCGACGAGATGGTCGATCTGGGAATGTTGCGGGTGGTGTACGACAGGGCGGGGGTGCGGATCTACGAGGTGATTGGGTGATTGGGGAACTGGGGAATTCGCTGATTCGTTGATTCGCCGATCTTACTCTTTCTCCATCTCCTTCAGCGCCTCATACGCTGGGCGTACGATGGTCTCCGGCCAGCCGGGCTCGGTGATCGCCCACCAATACTGCTCGTCATC
>Ga0209426_1001556_pt1 | contig 13382 bp, 12 predicted proteins | sample Deesub1362B_J571_FD_187697 | JGI IMG/M metagenome (GOLD analysis project Ga0209426, IMG submission 187697) | Deep oceanic, basalt-hosted subsurface ecosystem from Juan de Fuca Ridge flank, Pacific Ocean, CORK Borehole 1362B_J2.571 (SPAdes)... ...
TTGATCTGAGGGCCCGTCGGCAGGCTGAGTGGAGGGATTTATCCGGGGGTGGGAGCGCAGCGACCGTTTGGCGCAGCCAAACACAGCGAGAGGAGGTGCAGCGAAGCAAACCGTAGGCGCTGCCCCCCCGGATGAATCCCGCAGCGAAGGAACCCGAGCCCAAGCGAGGGCCGAACGTCAGGGTAAAGCCTTTTTGGTTACTTTTGAGGCGTTTGTCAAAAGTGACCCGCCGTAAGGGCGGAACCCTAAGCCGCCGTTACCGCAGCAACGGATATGTACTCATAACCACCAACCACGAAGGCCCAAGTCCGATAACCGCCCACAAAAAATGCCCCGATCTCTCAACCAGGGCATTCCACTCAAACCATGTGACCAGATCTTAGTGCGAAACCGCCCCACTCGCCCCCAATCCCGTCTGCGAACGCACAAACTGCGGGAAGAACAGCGCCCGCTCGTTCTCGGCCGCCGCCGACTTGTCGGTGATCGAGAAGAACCAGATACCGATGAACGCAATGATCATCGAAAACAACGCCGGGTACTCGTAAGGGAAGATCGCCTTCTCGTGATGCAGAATCTGCACCCAGATGGTCGGGCCGAGGATCATCAGACCCACCGCACTCACCAGCCCCAACCAGCCACCGACCATCGCGCCGCGGGTCGTCAGCTTCTTCCAGTACATCGAAAGCAACAGCACCGGGAAGTTGCAGCTCGCCGCAATCGAGAACGCCAGGCCGACCATGAACGCGATGTTCTGGCTTTCGAACAGGATGCCCAGACCAATCGCCAGCACACCCAGGGCGATGGTGGTGATCTTCGACACGCGAATCTCATCCTTGTCGTTGGCCTTGCCCTTCTTGATCACACTGGCATACAGGTCGTGAGACACCGCCGAAGCACCGGCCAGGGTCAGACCGGCCACCACCGCCAGAATGGTCGCGAACGCCACCGCCGAGATGAAGCCGAGGAAAATACTGCCACCCACTGCGTCAGCCAGGTGCACCGCCGCCATGTTGTTGCCGCCGAGCAGAGCGCCCGCTGCATCTTTGAAGGCCGGATTGGTGCTGACCAGCAGGATGGCGCCGAAGCCGATGATGAAGGTCAGGATGTAGAAGTAGCCAATGAAGCCGGTGGCATACAGCACGCTCTTGCGCGCTTCTTTCGCGTCACTCACGGTGAAGAAGCGCATCAGGATGTGTGGCAGGCCAGCAGTACCGAACATCAGTGCCAGGCCCAGGGAGAACGCCGAAATCGGGTCTTTCACCAGACCGCCCGGGCTCATGATCGCCTCACCTTTGGGGTGAACCTTGATCGCCTCGGAGAACAGCATGTTGAAGTCGAAGTTGACGTGCTTCATCACCATCAGCGCCATGAACGAAGCACCGGACAGCAACAACACCGCCTTGATGATCTGCACCCAGGTGGTCGCCAGCATGCCACCGAACAGCACGTAGAGGCACATCAGGATACCGACCAGAATCACCGCCACGTAGTAGTCGAGGCCGAACAGCAGCTGGATCAGCTTGCCGGCACCGACCATTTGCGCGATCAGGTAGAACGCCACCACCACCAGCGAACCGCAGGCAGACAGCGTGCGGATCTGGGTTTGCCCGAGGCGGTAGGACGCCACGTCGGCAAAGGTGTATTTACCCAGGTTACGCAGACGCTCGGCGATCAGGAACAGAATGATCGGCCAGCCCACCAGGAAGCCGATCGAGTAGATCAGGCCATCGTAACCAGAGGTGAACACCAGCGCGGAAATCCCCAGGAAGGACGCCGCCGACATGTAGTCGCCGGCAATCGCCAGACCATTCTGAAAGCCGGTGATCTTGCCGCCCGCAGCGTAGTAGTCGGCAGCCGACTTGTTGCGCTTGGACGCCCAGTAGGTGATGCACAGGGTCGCACCGACGAACACCACGAACATGGCGATCGCGGAAACGTTGAGCGGTTGTTTGTGGACTTCGCCGGTCAAGGCGTCAGCAGCCCAGACAGCCGGAGCGAATGCTGCGATGCTCAAAAGAGCCAGTAGACGCCGGATCATTGCTGAGCCTCCTTGAGAATCGCATTGTTCAGGTCGTCAAACTCGCCATTGGCGCGTCGCACGTAGATACCGGTCAGGACGAAGGCCGAGACAATCAGCCCGACACCGATCGGAATGCCCCAGGTAATCGAAGACCCGGGGCTGAGTTTCGCGCCGAGCACTTGCGGCCCGTAAGCAATCAACAGGATGAATCCGGAATACAGCCCGAGCATGATCGCCGAGAGTATCCAGGCGAATTTTTCTCTTTTTCTCACCAGCTCCTTGAAGCGCGGGCTGTTTTGAATCGAGAGGTAAATGCTGTCGTTCATTGTTTTTATCCTCGCAGCACAGATTATTGTTGGAACGTATCCACTGTATGCGGCTGCGGAACGGCTTCCAGACGACCTTAGTATTAGAACGACATGACGTTTTCGCCAATTTTCGGACGCTAATTAGCCGAAAGAATTGGAAAGCGGCTTTGAAACAGCCGTAAACCCTGCAAGACGGGACTTGTCGCTGGAAATAAATGTGGGAGCGAGCTTGCTCGCGAAGGCGTCGTATCAGTCAACATTTCTGTCAACTGTTACACCGCTTTCGCGAGCAAGCTCGCTCCCACAGGGGTCAGGCGTTGTTGGTACTTTTATTTGGTCCAGTCAGCCACGCGGTCCGGGTGCTTGGCGACCCAATCCTTGGCCGCCGCGTCAGGCTTGGCGCCATCCTGGATGGCCAGCATGACTTCGCCGATCTCGTCTTTCGACGCCCACTGGAAGTTTTTCAGGAACTTGGCCACTTCCGGTGCCTTGGTAGCCAATTCTTTGCTACCGATGCTGTTTACGGTTTCAGCCGCGCCATACACGCCTTTCGGATCGTCGAGGAAGCGCAGTTTCCACTTGGCGAACATCCAGTGCGGCACCCAACCGGTGACGGCAATCGATTCGTTCTTCTTCTCGGCACGGGTCAGCTCGGCAATCATGCCGGCGCCGGAACTGGCCTTGAGGGTGTATTTGTCCAGACCGTAATCCTTGATCGCCTGATCGGTCTTGAGCATCACGCCCGAGCCGGCATCGATGCCGACGATGCGGTTCTTGAAGCTGTCATCGGTCTTGAGGTCTTCGATCGATTTCGCCTTGACGTACTCCGGCACGATCAGGCCGATTTTCGCATCCTTGAAGTTCGGGCCGTAATCGACGACCAGATCCTTGTTCTTCGCCCAGTATTCGCCATGGGTCACCGGCAACCAGGCCGAGAGCATCGCATCGAGTTTGCCGGTGGCCACGCCCTGCCACATGATCCCGGTGGCGACGGCTTGCAGCTTCACGTCATAGCCGAGTTTCTGCTTGATCACCTCGGCCGCCACGTGGGTGGTCGCGACGCTGTCGGACCAGCCGTCAACGTAACCGATGTTCAGGGTCTGTTTTTCAGCGCTGGCGAATGTGGAACTCATCGCAAGCACCAGAGCGGCACCTGCGCCTAAAAGTCGTCGCATCTTCATCGTTTACTTCCCCGAAATGCTGCGCCCGACGGATGCCGGGCATCGTCAACGTATTGTTATGGTGCACAGCGCCCCCATCACGCCTGACCGTAAACTCGTCCGAACATCAGTCGTCTTTTCTATAAGGGTACTGACGCTTTCGATCATCGGCCTGACGCCAAACGCGACCTGCTCTGTCAGCGACCTCAATACACCGAGAAACGACATCAGAAGGCCATTAATCACCTCTGATTAATTGGCGCCAGACAATCCGCCCGAACTTTGCATGTGCAAATCATGCAGGCCACCAACCCGCGGATAAATGCAGGTAACATGCGTCGCTTTGCAGCCACTCGGCCTGACCATGTCCGCGACCTCCCGCTTCCCGCTTGTTCCTTATCTCTTTGCCTGCCTGCTCGGCCTGCTGGCCCTCGGTGGCTTCTGGTACGGCCTCGGCAAACCGGTGATCCTGCCGGATGCCGCGACCCCGACGCACAAATTGCAATGCGCCTCCTACACGCCGTTCGACAAGGATCAGTCGCCGTTCGACGTGCCGTTCAAACTGCGTCCGGAACGCATGGACGCCGACCTCGCCCTGCTGGCGACGCGTTTCGAATGCATCCGCACCTACTCGATGACCGGCCTCGAAGCCCTGCCGGACCTGGCGCGCAAGCACGGTTTGAAGCTGATGATCGGCGCCTGGGTCAACAGCAACCCGGTGGACACCGCAAAAGAAGTCGACCTGCTGATTGCTTCGGCCAACGCCAACCCGGATGTGGTCAGCGCAGTCATCGTCGGCAACGAAGCCTTGCTGCGCAAGGAAGTCACCGGCGCGCAACTGGCGAAGCTGATCAACAAGGTCAAAAGCCAGGTCAAGCAACCGGTCACCTATGCCGATGTCTGGGAATTCTGGCTCAAGCACCCGGAAGTCGCGCCGGCGGTGGACTTCCTGACCATTCACTTGCTGCCGTACTGGGAAGACGATCCGTCGAACATCGACGTCGCCCTGCAACATGTGGCGGATGTACGTCAGGTGTTCGGCAACAAATTCGCGCCCAAAGACGTGATGATCGGCGAGACCGGCTGGCCCAGCGAAGGTCGCCAGCGCGAAACCGCCCTGCCGAGCCGGGTCAACGAGGCCAAGTTCATTCGTGGTTTTGTCGCGATGGCCGAGAAGGAAGGCTGGCATTACAACTTGATCGAAGCGTTCGACCAGCCATGGAAGCGTGGCAGCGAAGGTGCAGTCGGCGGTTACTGGGGCCTGTTCGATGCCGATCGCCAGGACAAGGGCGTGCTCGCCGGGCCGGTGAGCAATGTGCCGTACTGGAAAGCATGGCTGGGCGTCGGCGGACTGATTTTACTCGGCACCCTGCTGCTCGGCGGCCGAGTGCGCACCACCCGATCGGCATTGATCCTGCCGCTGCTCGGTGCGCTGGCCGCTTGTTCGATCGGCGCCTGGGGCGATCTGGCGCGAGTGACCACGCGGTTTGCCAGCGAATGGCTGTGGGTCGGCTTGCTGACCGTATTGAATCTGTTGGTGCTGGCACATGCCGCGCTGAGCCTGAGCGCCCGCCAGGGTTGGCGTGAACGCGCGTTCAGTCTGCTGGAACGCCGCGCCGGATGGCTGGTTGCCGTGGCCGGTTTTGCGGCAGCGGTGATGATGCTGGAGATGGTTTTTGACGCACGCTATCGCAGCTTTGCCAGCATGGCGTTCATTCTGCCGGCGCTGGTGTATGTGTGCCGCCCGGTCAGCGTGCCGCGCCGGGAAATCGCCCTGCTGACCTTTATCATCGGCGCCGGCATTGCGCCGCAGCTGTATGAAGAAGGCTTGTTGAATCAGCAGGCGTGGGGCTGGGCGCTGGTCAGCGGGTTGATGGTCGCTGCGTTGTGGCGCTGTCTGCGGGTTCGCGGTCGCTGATTAGACAGCAAGATCAAAAGATCGCAGCCTTCGGCAGCTCCTACAGGGTTCACTGCCCCTTGCAGGAGCTGCCGAAGGCTGCGATCTTTTTCTGTCAGGCGCTGCGGGATGCCCGGACCAGCCGCAATCCGGCAATCACCACCGCAAACACCGCCAGCGTCGTGTTGTACAACGCCAGCGCCGGCAACCCGAACACCAGCGCCAGCACCGCCAGCCACCACCCTGCCCGCCCCGGCAGCACAAAACCCAGCAGCGCTGCACCCAGCGCGGTCCAGCCCAACACCTTGAAGTGAATCATCAGTCCCAGGTTCGAGCGCACCGCGCATTCCCAGCGGCTCGCCTCATCGACGCAGATGCCGACCCACTGCCCATCCTCCATGAAGCCATAACGCGCGCCATAACTGGCGGCCAGCCACAGCGGCAACAGCACGAGCAATAGAATCACGGGCAAGCGGCGGGACATGAATCTCTCCAATCAACGAAATCGGCGGCCAGCTTAATCTGCCCGCACGCATTGGCAAGCACTAACAACTGTTAACTGGTCATCCGCGCCTTGCAGAGTGTATCGTCCAGCTACTATTACTCCGAATTCTGCCTGTTTGGTGCCGAGGCATGGCACTTTGGCGCAAGCCCGGTGGTCATAGCCTGCGAACTTCATTCGGCACCTTCCTTTAAGGGATCCAGTCATGCTCCGTTCCTTGCGCTTCGCCGCGCTGTTCAGCGGCCTTATTCTGAGTGCGTCCGCACTGGCGGTGGATATCGATGCCGCCAGTTATGGCTATCCCCTGACCAACCCGTTCGAGGCGACCATCGCCACGACGCCGCCGGACCTGCGTCCGGAATTGCCGTCGAACGACGAGATCAATCAGTCCGACCACAGCATCACCCTGCGCCCGGAACGGGCCTTCATCCTCCCGGACAACTTCTGGCCGGTGAAAAAACTCACCTACCGTATCGCCGAGCAGGACAAACCGGCGCCGCTGATCTTCCTGATCGCCGGCACCGGTGCGCGTTATGACAGTTCGCTCAATGAGTACCTGAAGAAGCTTTATTACAAGGCCGGCTACAACGTCGTGCAGTTGTCGTCGCCAACCAGCTTCGACTTCATCAGCGCCGCTTCACGCTTCGCCACCCCGGGCATCACCAAGGAAGACGCCGAAGACATGTACCGGGTGATGCAGGCCGTGCGCGCGCAACATCCGAAACTGCCGGTCACCGAGTACTACCTCAGCGGCTACAGCCTTGGCGCGCTGGATGCCGCGTTCGTCGCGCACCTGGACGAGACCCGACGCAGTTTCAACTTCAAGAAAGTCTTGCTGCTCAACCCGCCGGTCAACCTCTACACGTCCATCAGCAACCTCGACAAGCTGGTACAGACCGAGGTGAAGGGCATCAACAACAGCACCACTTTCTATGAACTGGTGCTGAACAAGCTGACCCGCTACTTCCAGCAGAAAGGCTACATCGACCTCAACGACGCCCTGCTCTACGACTTCCAGCAGTCCAAACAGCACCTGACCAACGAGCAGATGGCGATGCTGATCGGCACCTCGTTCCGCTTCTCGGCCGCCGACATTGCCTTCACCTCCGACCTGATCAACCGTCGGGGCCTGATCACTCCGCCGAAATTCCCGATCACCGAGGGCACCAGCCTCACGCCGTTTCTCAAGCGTGCGCTGCAATGCGACTTCGACTGCTACCTGACCGAACAGGTGATCCCGATGTGGCGCGCCCGTACCGACGGCGGCAGCCTGCTGCAACTGATCGACCAGGTCAGCCTGTACGCACTCAAGGATTACCTGCATGACAGCCCGAAAATCGCCGTCATGCACAACGCTGACGACGTGATCCTCGGCCCTGGCGACCTGGGTTTCCTGCGCAAGACCTTCGGCGATCGCCTGACTGTTTACCCACTGGGCGGCCATTGCGGCAACCTTAACTACCGCGTCAACAGCGACGCCATGCTGGAGTTCTTCCGTGGCTAAATATCTCCTGCTGATTGCAGCGCTCCTCAGTGCAGGCGTGGCCCAGGCCGACAACAGCAAAGCCAACGCGCCAGTGGTGGTCGACAGCGACGGCTTCAAGGAGCCGCTTTCCAAGCTCAAGTTCAACCCGGGGCTGGACCAACGCGAGTTCGAACGTTCGACACTCAACGCGCTCAACGTCTATGACCCGCTGGAGTCGTGGAACCGCCGCGTCTACCACTTCAATTACCGCTTCGACCAATGGGTGTTCCTGCCGGTGGTCGACGGTTATCGCTACGTGACGCCGGGCTTCCTGCGCACCGGGGTGAGCAACTTCTTCAACAACCTCGGCGATGTGCCAAACCTGGTCAACAGCCTGCTGCAGTTCAAGGGCAAGCGTTCGATGGAAACCACCGCGCGCCTTTTGCTCAACACCACCATCGGCATTGCCGGCCTGTGGGACCCGGCGACCGCCATGGGCCTGCCGCGCCAGAGCGAAGACTTCGGTCAGACCTTGGGTTTCTACGGCGTACCGGGCGGCGCCTACTTCGTCTTGCCGATTCTCGGCCCGTCGAACATCCGCGACACCGCCGGCCTGGCCGTGGACTACACCGCCGAATCGGCGATCAACTACCTGAACGTTTCTGAAGTCAGCTCCAACCACCCGGAAATCTGGGCCTTGCGCGCCGTCGACAAGCGCTACCAGACCAACTTCCGCTACGGCCAGATGAACTCGCCGTTCGAGTACGAGAAAGTGCGCTACGTCTACACCGAGTCGCGCAAGCTGCAGATTGCCGAATAACTTCAGCGGCAACAAAAAAGGGCCATTCGATGCGAGTCGAATGGCCCTTTTTCATGGATCACTGAAATCCAGTGTGGGAGCGAGCCTGCTCGCGAATGCGGTGCATCAGACCCGAAAGGGGTGACTGACTCGACGCCTTCGCGAGCAGGGGTGATGGGTTTATCCCTTGATCGCACGCCAGATTTTGCCCACGACCGACACCACCGCCAGCACTGCCGCGCCCGCGATAATCCCCGCTACGCCATTGAGCAACACAGGCACGGCAAACCCGGCACTGCCAGCCGCTGCGCCGACACTTTCAATCCAGTGATGAACCACCGGGATGCCGTGGGTCAGGATGCCGCCACCGACGAGGAACATCGCCGCTGTACCGATCACCGACAGGCCTTTCATCATGTAAGGCGCGGCGCGCAGGATCGCGTTGCCAATGCTTTTTGCTGCTGCACCCGATTTCCGGGTCAGCCACAGGCCCAGGTCGTCGAGTTTGACGATGCCGGCCACCAGACCATAAACGCCCACGGTCATGACGATGGCGATGCCCGACATCACGATCACTTGCTGGGTCAGCGAAGCGTCGGCCACGGTGCCGAGGGTAATGGCGATGATTTCCGCGGAGAGGATAAAGTCGGTGCGGATTGCGCCTTTGATCTTGTCCTTCTCGTAGGCCACCAGATCGGTGCTCGGCTCGGCCACCGCCGCGCTCAGTTGCGCGTGGTCGGCATCATCTTCGGCCTTGCTGTGCAGGAACTTGTGCGCGAGTTTCTCGAAGCCTTCGAAACACAGGTACGCGCCGCCGACCATCAGCAGCGGCGTCACCAGCCACGGGACAAATGCGCTGATCGCCAGCGCCGACGGCACCAGAATCAGTTTGTTGACGAACGAGCCCTTGGCCACCGCCCAGACCACGGGAATTTCCCGCTCGGCGCGAACCCCGGAGACTTGCTGGGCATTGAGCGCCAGATCATCGCCGAGTACCCCGGCGGTCTTCTTCGCGGCCATTTTGCTCATCAACGCCACGTCATCCAGAACGGTGGCAATATCGTCGATCAGCACCAGCAAACTGCTTCCTGCCATGAATCGTGTTTCCTTATGTGAATAATGCCGCGCAGCATACCGCGACTGCGGGCCACACGGGGCATTCTTGAGCCATGCGCGAGGCCGGTGCTACCATGCGCAACCGCCAGAACAGGCAAGGAACCACCGGGTTTATGAGCACAATCCGCGAGCGCAACAAAGAACTGATCCTGCGTGCCGCCAGTGAGGAATTCGCCGACAAGGGCTTCGCTGCGACCAAAACCAGCGACATCGCCGCCAAGGCAGGATTGCCCAAGCCCAACGTCTACTACTACTTCAAGTCCAAGGAAAACCTCTACCGCGAGGTGCTGGAAAGCATCATCGTGCCGATCCTGCAGGCCTCGACCCCGTTCAACCCGGACGGCGTGCCGAGCGAAGTGCTCAGCGGCTACATCCGCTCGAAGATCCGCATCTCCCGCGACCTGCCCTTCGCCTCAAAAGTGTTTGCCAGCGAAATCATGCACGGCGCCCCGCACCTGAGCGCCGACCTGGTCGAGCAGCTCAACAGCCAGGCCAAGCACAACATCGACTGCATCCAGAGCTGGATCGACCGCGGCCAGATCGCCCCGCTCGACCCCAACCACCTGATGTTCAGCATCTGGGCCGCGACCCAGACCTACGCCGACTTCGACTGGCAGATTTCTGCAGTTACCGGCAAGGACAAGCTGGACGAGGCGGATTACGAGGCGGCGGCGCAGACGATTATCCGGTTGGTGCTCAAGGGCTGCGAGCCGGATAAGTAAGACCGCGGTGCCCTTATCGCTGGCAAGCCAGCTCCCACAGGTGTTTGTGTTGAACACAATTTTTGCGAACGACGCAAATCCCTGTGGGAGCTGGCTTGCCAGCGATAAGGGCAACTCGATTCAGAAGTGCTAAAGCCAAACGGCATCCCACAGCGGATAGTCGCCAAGCTTATGCACCAGTCCAGCCCGTAACGGGTTGGCCACCACATACCGGGCCATTTTTACCAAATCATCTTCCATTCGAAGCGCCCGGTCGTGATAGCCCTGTTGCCATAGCGGGCCGCTCCTGCCGGTGCAATGGTTCACCTCTCGAGTAGCCAGGGACTTGGTCTCGCGCATCAGTCTGCGCAAAGAACAGCTTTCCAGCTCAATCAACCAGTGAAAATGATCCGGCATCACCACCCACGCCAGTGAATTCGCCAATCCAAGCTCTTGTGCCCGTCGAAATTGACGAACAACCAATCTGCCCAAAGCGAAGTCGGCAAAGATCGGCTCGCGATCAAGTGTGTTGGTTGTCAGTAGATAAATTCGATTGGGCTCGGCATAACGGCCGGTTCGCAGACGATGTGAAGCGGGAAGATCAGGCAATCCATTGCCCCTTCATGATGAGTTCATCAGAAGGCTAGACCTCAATGATCTGTTTGATTGGTTTGGTCTTTTTTCTTGATGTGTCAGACAGAGCGCCATCGCTGGCAAGCCAGCTCCCACAGAGCTTTGTGTCGTTCACAAATCGTTGCCCAATGCAAAACCTTGTGGGAGCTGGCTTGCCAGCGATGACTTTCGATCAGCCGCTAAAGATCAAGCCGCCACCCCCGCATCCGCCCGCAAGTCCAGCGCCTCCACCGCTTTGATCGCGACCTGCTCATCAATATCCGACAGATCACCGCTGATCCCGATCGCGCCCAGCACATTTCCCGCCTGATCACGAATCAACACTCCGCCCGGCGCAGGCACGACGCTGCCCTGGCCCATGCTGTTGAGTGCGGCGATGAACGCCGGGCGTTGTTGCGCATCCAGTGCCAGCAGGCGTGAGCCCTTGCCCAGGGCGATGGCGCCCCAGGCTTTGCCGATGGCGATGTTCGGGCGCAGCAGGCTGGCACCGTCTTCGCGTTGCAGGGTGATCAGGTGGCCGCCGGTGTCGAGTACCGCGATGGTCAGCGGCGCGGCGTTGATCCCGCGCCCGGTAGTGATGGCCTGTTCGACCAGGTTGACTGCGACTTTCAAGGTTAAAGCGCTCATGGTGCCGTCCTCATTTTGTTATTGGGAAAGTCGTGGAACTGCGCGTTTGTGCCGCAGCCCGATGCCACAAATAGAACACAATGAATTATTTTTTTGTATACAATAATTCTCGAAAAGCGCCACATGCGACGAAAAGCCACAGTAAAAATGGCTTCCGACGAATGAAACAGACGCTTGAGAAAATGGATTGACCTGCGCCGTCCGCCGTGAATACACTCTGCGCAAAGCCACTTGTATACAATTACAAAACGTAAAGAGGCACAAAACCATGAGCAAAATGAGAGCAATCGAAGCCGCCGTTCTGGTGATGCGCCGTGAAGGGGTTGATACCGCTTTTGGCATTCCGGGTGCAGCGATCAACCCGCTGTACTCCGCACTGAAAAAAGTCGGTGGCATCGATCACGTCCTCGCTCGCCACGTCGAAGGCGCGTCGCACATGGCCGAGGGGTACACCCGCACCAAGGCCGGCAACATCGGCGTGTGCATCGGTACATCCGGCCCGGCCGGTACCGACATGGTCACCGGGCTCTACAGCGCCTCGGCCGACTCGATTCCGATCCTCTGCATTACCGGCCAGGCACCCCGCGCCCGTATGCACAAGGAAGACTTCCAGGCGGTCGACATCACCAGCATCGTCAAGCCCGTCACCAAGTGGGCGACCACCGTTCTGGAGCCAGGCCAGGTGCCTTACGCGTTCCAGAAAGCCTTCTACGAAATGCGCTCCGGCCGTCCAGGCCCGGTGCTGATCGACCTGCCGTTCGACGTGCAGATGGCTGAAATCGAATTCGACATTGACGCTTACCAGCCGCTGCCGCTGGCCAAACCGACCGCGAGCCGCGTTCAGGTCGAAAAGGCGCTGGCGCTGCTGGATCAGGCCGAGCGTCCATTGCTGGTAGCCGGTGGCGGCATCATCAACGCCGATGCCAGCGATTTGCTGGTGGAGTTCGCCGAGCTGACCGGTATTCCGGTGATCCCGACCCTGATGGGCTGGGGCACCATTCCTGACGATCACCCGCTGATGGTCGGCATGGTCGGTCTGCAGACGTCGCACCGTTACGGCAATGCGACGATGCTCAAATCCGATGTGGTGCTGGGCATCGGTAACCGTTGGGCCAACCGTCACACCGGTTCGGTCGACGTCTACACCGAAGGTCGCAAGTTCATTCACGTCGACATCGAAGGCACGCAGATCGGCCGTGTGTTCACCCCGGACCTGGGTATCGTCTCCGACGCTGCTGCCGCGCTGACCGTGTTCATCGAAGTCGCCCGCGAATGGCAAGCCGCCGGCAAGCTGAAAAACCGCAGTGCCTGGCTGCAGGATTGCCAGCAGCGCAAGGCCAGCCTGCAGCGCAAGACCCACTTCGACAACGTGCCGGTCAAGCCGCAACGCGTTTACGAAGAAATGAACCAGGTGTTCGGCAAAGACACCTGCTACGTCAGCACCATTGGTCTGTCGCAGATTGCCGGCGCGCAGTTCCTGCACGTCTACAAGCCGCGTCACTGGATCAACTGCGGTCAGGCCGGCCCCTTGGGCTGGACCATTCCGGCAGCGCTGGGCGTGGTCAAGGCCGATCCGAACCGTAAAGTCGTGGCCCTGTCGGGGGACTATGACTTCCAGTTCATGATCGAGGAGCTGGCGGTCGGCGCTCAGTTCAAACTGCCTTACATCCACGTCGTGGTGAACAACTCGTACCTGGGTCTGATCCGTCAGGCGCAGCGCGGGTTCGAAATGGACTACTGCGTGCAGCTGTCCTTCGATAACCTGAACGCGCCGGAACTCAACGGTTACGGTGTCGACCACGTCGCCGTCGCCGAAGGCCTGGGCTGTAAAGCGCTGCGTGTGTTCGAACCGGCGGACATCGCCCCTGCCCTGCGCAAGGCCGAAGAGCTGATCGAAGAGTTCAAGGTGCCGGTGATCGTCGAAATCATCCTGGAGCGTGTGACCAACATCTCCATGGGGACCGAGATCAACGCCGTCAACGAATTCGAAGACCTGGCGCTGGTCGGCAACGACGCGCCAACGGCGATTTCGCTGCTCGACTGATCTGCCGGGATTTGATGGCCGCGGTTACTCCCCTGTAGGAGCTGCCGCAGGCTGCGATCTTTTGATCTTGTTTTTCAGGATCAAGATCAAAAGATCGCAGCCTGCGGCAG
>Ga0209426_1001557_pt1 | contig 13379 bp, 16 predicted proteins | sample Deesub1362B_J571_FD_187697 | JGI IMG/M metagenome (GOLD analysis project Ga0209426, IMG submission 187697) | Deep oceanic, basalt-hosted subsurface ecosystem from Juan de Fuca Ridge flank, Pacific Ocean, CORK Borehole 1362B_J2.571 (SPAdes)... ...
TCGCCATGGGAGGCTTTATGCCTCTTTCTAAATAAATTTTACGGTTTTATTCAGGTTTGTTCCCTGTAGAAACGTATTTGGCTATGTATCTTTTTGTAGGGAGTTATATGGGTTTGTTATTTAGAGAGTTGAGATGTTAGAATTGGTATTTTGTTGGTAATTTTGTAAGCACCCTATAATACTCGTTAAAGTATACCTTGATTGTGTAATCATCAACAACCTTAACTCTGTCAACGTACTTTGCGTATGATGCTCCCCTGTCCATACACCACTCAAGTGCAAATTTAGCAGCTTTTGCGTCAAATAGCATACCGTCATGAAACTTAACATCTCTTCTTAAATGAAAGGTGTAAACTAAGCCATCGTCACTCATCTCCCAGCTTTCTGCAAGTAATGGCACAAGATTGCCGTATTTATCCACATCCACAAGTGTCTCAAAAACCAAACTTCTGCCTTCAGTAGCTTTCTTAAAGTCCTTCACCGCCCCAATATTGAGTATTTGTTCAACTTCTTCTGCAGTCTGAGTTGGCTTTGTTACTACCTCTTCCTTGCCTGTACATCCTGCTAAGAACAAAGCAATCAAAACTAAGATAGCCAAGACTTTTCTCATATGACCACCAAAATGAATTTTAACAATTGTTATAAAAACATTTTCAATTCTTAACACTATTTCAGAAGAAAAATTATTAAGTGTTAATAAGTGTTAAGTTTAAAACCCTCAATCATGAAATATGCTTTATTTCTCCATGCAATGCGATAAAGGAAGGGTTGACTCCTCAACATCATTTTCCCAATCCAGCTCAAATCTTTTACCGAGATATTAGACAAATTAGCTCTTCCAAACATCTCAACAACTTTTTCTGGATCAGAGCCGCCATAAAATGGCAGCATTTTGTTTATCTCCTTTTGGTAATGATAGCCCTTCCATGGATTTCTTTTCTCATATACAGCAATTGCCAATCTTCCAATGAACCTCCTGAGTCTTACTACTGGGGATTTATCAAGCCACACTCCATCAATTGCAACAACCTTTCCCCCCTCCCTTACAACCCTGCTCCACTCTTTCAAGGCTTTCTGCGGATTTGGAAGTGTCCAGAGTAAATGTCTGCAAATCACAGCATCAAAAGAGCCGTTTTCAAAGGGAAGATTTTCAGCATCTCCAAGCTTGAATTCAATGCTAAGCTTGCTTTTCCTTGCTTTCTCTCTTGCAACCTCAAGCATCCCCTTCGACAAATCAATTCCAAAAACCTCATGACCAAGTTCGGCCAATATTAAAGCAAGAAAGCCAGTACCAGCTCCAACATCGAGTATTCGCATTTTTCTCTCGAACAAGTTAGATAAAACCTCCTTCCAGACTTCCGGCAGGTTTGCATGTCCTGGAGACTTGTCGTAGTCCTCTCCTCTCGAATCCCAGTACTCCATTATCTTTTCCTTTACAGTTGACATTTAAGACACCATAATCTATAATTCTTAACACTAATTCAAATAAACTGAAAGAAAAGTATTAAAAAAGATTACTGTTCAGAAATTTATTAATTACGAAATTATGAAAAAAGGAGGATAGATGTTGTACGTGGAAAAGGCAGTTATAGAGACTGTAACGCTTCTCAAGCTTATCGTACCAACAATGCTAGCTGGAATGCTCATAGCCAGTCTTCTCTACTCCCTCCCCCAATTCAAAAAGGTGAGTGATAAGATAACAGTCCTTACGTTTTTTGCAAATTTAAGGAGCGGTGTTGCTGTTGCAGCTTTTTTGTACACAAGGCAACAGCACTATCAATACTTGCAGACATGTACAAGAAGAAATTAATAGAGAGTAAGGAAGTGATAATTGCATCAGTAATTGGGATGCTCCCAATGAGTTTCAGAGTTGTGGTACTGCTGTTGGCTCCTCTTTCAATCTCTGCCTTAGGCTTGAAATTAGGCACCATCTATATATCGCTTGAATTATTATCAAGATCTTTTGTAGCATTGATTGGCGTATGTTTGGGGAGAAAGTATCTGGTTGGAGGAAGTATAAGCTATACAACTAGAATTTCTTTAAAAAGTAGCATAGTTGAGACCTTTAAACAGTTTTGTAAGGTCTTGTTGATTTTAGCGCCAACCATCTTTATAGTAACGCTACTTCTAAATTTTGGCATAACTACATTAATTTCCACTCTGAACTTGCATACCCCACAGTTAATCGTAATAGTCACTGGAACGGGTAGCACGATAGCAGGGCTGGGTGTTACAGGCTCTTTACTTGCTAAGGATGAAATTGATGGAAGAGTTGCCTTAGTTTCGCTAATGATAGCATCGGCTTTTCACAGAATCATTGAGAGTTTAAGAAATTCAATGCCAATAAGTATTTCATTGTTTGGTTCTTCTTTTGGAATCAAACTTACGGTAGTTTTACTTTTAATGAGTGAACTAGCTTGCTTTTTCGCTATTGTAGGTTTGTTAATCATTTTTGCTTTGGGCGTTATATAAGGTGATAAAGTCTTTCTCAATTCGGTTTTTATTGCTCAAGAAGCCCCCTACACAACTATTTCTTCTAATAATGCACGCTGAAACCCACACTCCAGTGATATCTATGTGTTTTTTATCCAAAATAGTACCTCAAAATATTTATAATGCTTAATCTAAATCATTATACCAAAAAAAGGAGCACAGTGATGTACCATGAATGAGATTGATAATGGAGGCGTGGCTATGAAGTCACCAACCGACACAACGAAGTACTTGATTTACTCAGAAATACTCGCAGAGGGTATTGTTGAGAGACCTGACGTTGTTGGTGCTATATTCGGACAGACCGAGGGATTGCTGGGAGAAGACCTTGACCTCAGAGAACTTCAGAAAACCGGTAGAATAGGAAGAATTGAAGTAAAAGTAGAGAGTAAAGGCGGTAGGAGTTTTGGAGCGATTAAAGTTCCTTCCAGTCTCGATAAAGTTGAGACTGCGATACTGGCAGCCGCCCTCGAAACCATAGAGAGGGTGGGTCCCTGTTCAGCAAAGATTAGAGTCACCAAGATAGAAGATGTTAGGGCAAGTAAAAGAAAGAAAATTGTGGATAGGGCGAAGGATATTATTAAAGATTCATTTGAGGAGCCTGAAATAGAATCAGAGAAAATTTCAGACCTTGTGAGACAATCCGTAAGAGCTGAGGAAATCATTGAATACGGTCCTGAAAATATCCCGGCAGGTCCCGCGGTGGACGAGTCTGATGCAATAATACTGGTAGAGGGTAGAGCTGATGTGCTGAATTTACTCAAACACGGAATTAAAAACGTAATTGCAGTCGAAGGCACGAATATTCCAAAAACGATTATAGAGCTGAGTAAAAAGAAAACTGTAACAACTTTTCTTGACGGAGACAGAGGAGGAGATTTAATTCTAAAAGAGCTTCTTCAGATAGCGGATGTTGATTATGTAGCAAGAGCACCCGACAATAAAGGTGTTGAAGACCTTACACAGAAAGAAATTGTCAAATCATTGAGGAACAAAGTTCCCGTTGAGCAGATATATATTCTGAAGTCCCGAGAAGAGACTAAGGAAAATAAAAAGCTTATAGAACCTGATATGGTCGAGGAAAGTGAAAAAGAAAAGACAACAGATATGTTGAAGAAACACAAGGATGATGTTGAGGGAAAGCTCATCGCAAGAATGCTTGATAAAAATTTCAATATCGCTAAAGAAGTCCCTGTAAGAGACCTTGTAAAAGTATTGAAAACAAACAACACCAGAGCATCGAGTATTGTTTTTGATGGGGTTATCACCCAGAGAGTTATTGATTTAGCTGCAAAAAGAGATTTAAACTATATAATCGGCGTCAGACTCGGTAGCGTTGTGAAGATTCCCACAAACGTTAGGGTAATAACTTTCGATGAACTTTAATTTCTCTTTTTATTTTTTTAAAAATTATATTTTATTTTTTAAGCAGTTTGTGGAAATAAAGTATTTTACATGAATGCTCGACATAATCTGCCCTGTTAAAAGCTTCATCGAGATTCTTACCGGCTGAATAGATTCCATGACCCTTTGACAGAACAACTCCACTTCTTTTGATTTCAGCGGCAATGATGTCTGCATACTCACGACTTCCAAACTCTCCATGGATAATCTCTACCTCTCCAAGAATTATCCTTCCTTCGAAGTCTAAGGGTGTAATTCTGTCTTCTGTCAATGAAAGAATAACATTGAAGACACCATGACAGTGAATTACTGCATTAAAGTCAGTTTTTCTGTAAATGGTTTCATGTACAGGATAATCCGAGGATGCTTCATCAGTTTTCTCTCCTAAATTTACTGTTATAATAGACTGTTCGTCAAGTCCTCCAAGAAACGACCCGCTCTTTGTTATCAGTATTTTATTACCCTCTTTTACACTGATATTTCCACTTGCTCCATCAACAAGTCCGTGGACGAATATCCTTTTTCCCATGTTGATGATTGCCTGCTTGCTCATATGAAAAGTACGCTGATGAATAATTAAATTATTCTCATAGGTCAACTGTAGATCTCATCGTAACCTACCCGAAAACTTATAATATATATAAATGAATACGTATGTCATGGAGGTAAGGAAACTCCAGTTAATTGGCGGTTCCAGTTTTATGATTAGCCTTCCAAAAAACTGGATAAAAGAAAACACGTTAAGTCAGGGTGATGAACTTATTATAACAATTGATGGACGTTATATCAAATTAGCCCCCAAAAAAGAAGATAACAGGCTGAAAAAGGTTCAGATTGGAAAAATTATGAAATATGATGACGAATTCCTTTTCAGGTTTATGCAGAGTTTGTATATTCAGGGTTTTGATGAAATTGAGATAAATGACCTTGCTGTCACTTCCCACATTGCTATAAAACTAAGTGAAATTGCGAAGAGATTTATAGGAATGGAAATCATTCACGTTGGAGATGAGAAAATAGTGTTGAGATGTCTGACTGTCCCGGAAATGGACTCAAGAAGTTTACTATCCAGGATGGCGGAGCTCATATCTGATATTATGGATTCAATAGACAATGCCATCATGTTCAAAGACCTCAATGAATTGAACACTGCTATGAAGCTTGAGGATGATACAGATAGACTTTATTTCCTGATAACAAGGTATGAAAACAGGATGGCTAAGCATCCCTCGGAATCGGACGATAAAATTGTTGCAAAAGCGCTTGAAGAGATAGCAGATTCGTTGATGGATCTCTGTTTTTTAATCAGAAATTTACGTGAAGAACCGGGCGAAATCCTGATACTTCTCAGGGAGATAAGAAATATTTTCAACTTCATCTTTCATGCATATGCTGAAAAAGACCTTGTGAATGCAGAGAATGCTATGAATCAGCTAAAAAAACTGCAGATAAAGATAAATGAATCACCTTATCCGTTTATTGAATTGTATCGGTGTATAAAGTTGATAGGTGAAGTTGGATTTAATAATGCTATCAGAAAGTCGGTGGTTGAGTATTTATAGAACTTTTACCACTGATTGATTGGTGTAAAGATGAGAGAATTGCTGAAAATACCCGCAATTATTCTGCTTTTTATTTCTCTCTCACTTCTTCTCAGCTTTACATCTTCTGTAGATTTAAGCAAGACCGGGTTGAGTGGTTTCATCGGTATCGGAATTCCTAAAAGTCAGAAACAGGACATCCCTCAGAAAACAATACCATTCAATTATGTTGAGGCGAACATGGATAACCTACATGAAGAGAGCGACCCTCCAATGATACCGCTTTTTTTCGTTGAGGGTCTGGATAAGTACACGTACCACCTCAGGCTTTACACAGCAACAAGATACAGCAAGGGTGTGTGGTATGAGGATGAGGGAGACTATAACGACAGAATGAGTATCTCAGGAGGTAGAATTACCAGATACAGTGTTACACCGCTCGTTCCGTTCTCAGGATATCTTGCTGTTGCAAAGGATACGTTCTTCGTCACCGCCAGTGCAAAATTTGACGCAGACACCGGAACGTACCTCGTAAAGAATGTATCAAAAAGATATGATGCTTTCTCATCCGCTCATGAGGTCTCCGCAGAGAACGCTCTCAGGGATGATATTGAGATGGATGTCAGTAAAATGGGCAGGATAAGGAGACTGACACAGGATATCACAAAAAATGCGAAAAATGATTATGAAAAAGCAGTGCTGATCGAGAAGTACCTGATGGAAAACTACAGGTATGACACTGTCCCGTGGACATCAGATGAGCCTGTTTACACGTTTCTTTTTGAAGAGAAAAAAGGAATCTGCAAGCATTTTGCAACTGCTTTTGTTGTAATGTGCAGGTCAATAGACTTACCTGCTCGCGGGGTCTTTGGATATCTTGCGAAGCCAACAGCCCGAAATCAGACTATTTTCGCATCTCAGGCGCATATGTGGGCGGAGGTGAGATTTGAAGAGGGCTGGATTGAGTTTGACCCGACACCGCCACCATCAGACAGAATTCCAACAACCACAGAAATCACGTATATTGATGAAGCTGTGAAAAAGGGTGATAACTTCACAGTTGAGGGTTTTGTAAGGGCTGAAGACAGGGTAAACAGAGGCTATGTCGAGATTTATCTGAAGGAGAACAAGGATGAGGAGGGAGAACTTGTTGATATTCTCCCGGTCAGAAATGGATTTTTCAGCTCAAATGTGTCAGTTCCTGACATTTCCGGAGAATATCATGTCATTGCTCATTTTGTCGGTAGCCTGAGATACGAGAGTTCATGGAGCGACCCAATTATAAAGATTTACAACTCACCCGGGATGGAAGTCAATATTCCTGAGATGGCTGCAAAGAAAGTTAAAATTGATGGTGGAATATATGATTTTAACGGAAGTCCAATAAAAAATGCTGATGTATTTTTAACAGCAGGTGATAAGACTTACAGAGTGAATACAGGAGATAGTGGAATCTTTGAATTTAACGTAGAATTCGAAGAGGAAGGTATCTATGATGTTGTGGTATCATATCCCGGGGATAATTACACTCTCCCTGTAAAAGTTGAAAAACAGATAGAGGTTGGAGAGATAACCCTCAACATGCATAACACAACTTTAATTCGGGAAGAGGTGTGGAATACAACGGGAGAAATTTATTTCAATGACAGACCGCTTAATTCTCTTATCATATTCGAAGACCTTGCAGCCGTTATGTCTATAGACGGTAAATTTAACATCAATTCGAAAATACCCGAGAATTTTCCCCTTGGAAACGTTACAATCGCATACACTGTATCGGAATTAAAATATTCTTCATCAGTCAAAGTCAGTGTCAGAGCAAAAACCAGCATTGACGTGACCCTTAAAAAAGATAAAAACTGGATAGTTCTCGTCTCTCTGACTGATGGCAAAGGTAATCCTGTTTCCGGAGAAGTTATTGTTGCGAACCATACTCTCTTTGCGGAGAATGGAGTTGCAAAAATGGAAGTGAGTGAGCTTCCTGAGAAGTTTACCGCAGAATTCAGAGGAAATGAGAAGTATCTCCCCTCTACGACTCTGATTGACAGGAGCGGTTTTCCATTCTGGATTCTGGCTTTATTGATTCCTGCCGGTGCATACGTGGCTTACAGAATGAAGAAGGAAAAATACATCACTTTCGAATGGGGTGATTTACCACCCATCTGGGATGTCGGAGAGGAAGTTCACATAACCGTGAAGAACAGAGGAAAAGGTATTTTGAGAGCTTACCTCGACGGAGGGGGTGTTGGAGTGGGAGATATACTCGATTTGAAATTTATTTTCAATGAACCGGGAAAGCATATCCTCAAGGTTGATAGACTGATAAAGGAAAAGATTAAGGAGAGCTATGACATGGAGATAAAAATTATGAATTACAGTGATGCTGTCATAGAAACATTTGGAGAGCTTGTGAAGATAGCAGAGAAGAAGAAAGGAGTTATTCTCAAAGATGCTACTGCAAGAGAGGTTATCAGGAAGATTGAGGCTACGAATTCGAGTGAACTTCTTCATCTTTTTGAGGCTGCCAAGTACGGTAATGCTGTTCTCACAAGAAATGATTTCTCGAAAGCTTATCAGGCATTTACAGGTATTGTGGAGGAGATAGCATGAGGATATATCTTTTTTTCAAGGCAATAACTCTCACAGTTTTTTTCGGAGTTCTTTATGCAGCCTCACTGTTTCAGGAAACATTCTTTGGGAGAACTGTTGTGGCAGTGGGCAGTGACACAATTGTTGTGATTTATGCCCTTCTTCTCGCATATATATTGCTTGGATATAACAGGTACACTCTACCCTTCAAACCTTTTCCGTTCTCTTTAGCCCTCTACCTCATTTTTGAGCTGATATTCTTCAATATCTCAGAGCAGAACGCCCTCCTCTATCCATTCTTCCAGTCACACAGCCTGACAATTCTGCTTTTCCTGATGTTTTTCGGTCTCGCAAGGGTCGAAATTCCATTCTATTTAAAAATTCAGCCCATTATAACTTCAGCTGGGCTTGTACTTACAGGTTACTTCGGTTATCTCCTTATATCAGACATGCCACTCGAGATTTCAGGCGAGCTTGGAATTATATTTCTCCTATACCTTGCTGTCCTTGCTGCAACTGTTGTAGCTGGAATCTCAGAAAATGAGTTCGCTCTCTGGCTCAAAAACTCAAGGAGGTTTATGCTACTCTCAATAATAGGTTTCTCTGCATATTATGTATTTTTACGTCCCGCATTAATGGAGTGCCCGGGAATCATCAATCTGGTGGAGTGGCTTGCTGTCGTTGGAATCTTCTACAAACTCTCGAGAGACTTCAGACAGGTTATGAAGGTGGATGAAACTGACCTGATTGAGATTCATAAGCAGAGAGTATCTCTGAAAAAAGATGAATGGATGGAAGAGTTCAGAAAAGCTGAGAAAAATTTTATTGAGAATGGAATCAAGTCACACTTTGTGGCTGCGTTGTGCAAACCACTTTTTGACATGGGATGGAGTGAAGAGAGAGTAGCAAAGGCAATTTCTCCTGTTATTTCCTACAAAGACAGGAAAATTCCTGCATTCTCGTTGAAATGGGAAAAACAGATTATAGAGAACAGGAATAGGAAAAATAGAGAAAAAGTTGTTGTAAAATTGTTAGAAAGAATGAAGGAGGAAGGTGTTAAAATTGAGCGCTGAAAACTTCAAAAAAATGAGTTCAGCAATTATTGATGCAGTATGCAGTGTATATGTTGGTAGTGAAAGCTTAATTGAGAAATTACTTGCTGCATGTCTCAGCAATGGAAATGTACTGTTTGAAGACTTTCCGGGTCTTGGAAAGACGCTTCTTGCTAAGGTTTTTGCGAGGGTAATTGGCTCAGATTACGGTAGAGTTCAGTTCACCCCTGATTTGCTACCTACAGACATAACGGGCACGAAAATCTGGAGGGCTAATGAAGGAAGATTCTTACTTGTCAGGGGACCTATTTTCACGAATGTCTTGCTGGCTGACGAAATTAACAGAAGCCCTCCAAAGACGCAGGCTGCCCTGCTTGAGGCAATGGAGGAGAGACAGGTGACAATAGAGGGAGAGACACACAGACTGCTGGAGCCGTTTTTTGTCATAGCAACCCAAAATCCAATAGAACAGGAAGGGACATATCCCCTACCAGAGGCACAGATGGACAGATTCATGCTCAAGATGAGTCCGGGTTATCCTGCAGACATAGATTCGGAGATGAGTATTCTGAAGAGAAGGATTAACTGGATGAAGGATGACCCCACAGGAGATATCAGACCTATTGTTTCGTTAAACGAGTTCAGACAGATGCAGGAATATGTGGAGCATATAGGTGTTGATGAGAGCATTCTGAAATATATAGCCGAAATTGTAAGAAAGACGAGAGAACACGAGCTTGTGGAAATTGGTTCGAGTCCGAGAGGGGGTCTTGCGTTGCTTAAAGCTTCAAGAGCTATTGCAGCCATAAACGGGAGAACTTTTGTCATTCCTGATGATGTCAAGGCAGTTGCAAAGGATGCACTGTCTCACAGAATACTGCTTGATGTTGAGTATGTAATTGAGGGTGAGAAGCCAGAAAATGTTGTTGAAGATGTTTTGAAGAATGTAGAGGTGCCAAAAGACCTGAACAGGTGAAAGTGGCGAATGAGATTGAGAAAAATCAGTTCAATACTCATCAAGACTTCTCTGTTTCTGGCTTTAACCGGTGTTTTCCTCGTAGCGTATGAGCTTGTGGCTCTATCTCTGTTTCCAATGCTTTTTCTGCTCATTCCATATATTCCATGTAAATTAAAGGTGATAAATGCGACAATAGACGATAGAAAATACGTCAATGAGCCTTTTCAGGCGAGTATAACCCTTGTTGCAACCGGTCTTGGATTGATAAGGGTTCAGCATCCCCTTCCCGAGTTCTTTGAAATTGTGGAGGGTTCAAATACAATTCAGGACTTTGTGATTGGCAGGAAGCTTATAACTATTTCTTACAGGGCAAACCCATCAAAGAGAGGATTGTATGACCTGAACAGGGTTACTTACCAGACTGAAAACCCGCTTATGACAGGAAAGAAGGTTTATAGTGAAATTGAGATTGATGCTGTTCTTGAGGTCAAACAGAGAATTCAGAAAATCCTGAAAGTTGGCAATGTGAGGGGAATTGCGAAGTCGCCAGTTCCTGATATTGATATATCGAGAATAGGCGTTCCCGGAACGGATTTCAGGGAAATCAAAGAATATGCGCCGGGAGATGCGATGAAATCGGTAAACTGGAAAGCAACAGCAAGAAAGAACAGCCTGATGGTCAATAAGTTCGAGGTTGAAGGAAAGAAGTCTGTCTGGATTTTTCTCGACGCAAACAGATATATGAGCTACGGGACGGAGATAAAGAACTATCTTGAGGCAGGAATTGAAGCGGCAAACTCTTTAACGTACTATTTCACATCCAAGGGCTATCGTGTGGGGTTATACGTGATTGGACACAATCTTTCGGTCTACCCGGATACAGGGAAAAGGCAGTTTCAGAGAATCAGCGACACTCTGCTCAAGGTTGAGGTCTCCGATAAAATTGAGCCTATAGACCGGGCGCTTGAATCAAGCAAAGGCTTTCTCATCACTTACAAGCCGCTGGTTATATTTATCACACGTGTGGAATACTCCAGACCCCTGAAAGCAATTCTCAAAATCTCAAAAATCTCAAAGAGAAGGAAGTTGCCCGTTGAGGTGATAGCTCTCAGGCAGGAAGAGGAGGTTGAGCTTGCAACCGTTGTTATGAATGCACTGCATAATTCGATGATCGCAAGGATAAGAACAAGGGCGAGAGTGCTTGACTGGAATATCAACCAGCCAATCTCAAGTGTTCTTCTGAAAGAGATATCAGGACGGTAATATTTCAGGGAAAAATTTTATTGCAAAAAAGTTTTAAACTAAAGAAGACAGAATATATTTGTTAAAATGGGTTGGTGTTCGAAATGGGGGAAGAAAAGAAGAAGAAATACTATTATGAAGGAGAAGAGGTAAAAGCCAAAAAGAAGAAATACTACTATGGAGAGGGTGAGGTAAAAGCCGAGAAAGAAGGGAAAAGTAAATGTAAAAGATAATCAAATAATTTTTTAATGAGAGAAGGGCAGATCGCTTCTGTAATCAATCTTACTCTTGCTGAAGTCTCCGCTCTTATTGCCGTTCAGGTCTATTCTGGCTCACCTTACTCCAATTTTTATCCTTCTGATATTTTTTTCATTCCTCTGTTAATTATTCCGCTGATTTTCATGGTCAGAAAGTCCAATCCCTTCAGTTTTCTCCACTACACACTGCTGATTTTTCTCTGCACAGGTATGCTTCTTGCGAGAAGTGAATTATTTTATGCACTGCTTGATTCCATTTATGCATTTGGTTACCGGGACTTATCCCAGTACATTTATTCTGTTTTCAATCCTTTCAAAGATGTGAGTGTATTCCAGCAAATTCTACTGATAACATGGTTTTTTGTACTCTCGCAGTTTATATGGAATACAGTTGAGCAGGGAGAGGGAAAAGAAGTTCTTGTTCGATGGGGTTATATTTTCTCCGTTTCTCTGGCTATCTTCCTGATTTACCCTTATTTTACCGGTATTGCTGCTTATTATGACTATCCTCTTCTTTTCATGGGTGTCGGTGGTGTTCTTTTCCTGCTTGCTTCCGCGTATTTACTTTCGAGGTAGCATTGTTGTCCGGTAAGATTCAAGGTTTTTTTGAAATCGGAATAACTTGATAGTTCATTATAGGATTTTACATAGATATACAAAATCGAAAAAAGTTTATAGTTTGGATTTAACTCATTTAAAGCAATTTTAGCTAATTTTTTTATAGTTTTGAAATTTGTGAGAATCAATTGAAGATAATTGTTTGATTTCATTTCCCCTCCATCAACTCATCAACAAATTTCTCACCTTCAGAAATATGAAAATGATACTTTTCAAACTCTTTCTCCATTTCTTCTATATGCTGAACAATCTTTTTACCCAAAGGAGTTAATTTATAAGCTTTTGAACCTGTCGGAGTATCATTAATAATAGTAACTTGAACTAAACCATTACTAATGAGTTCTTTTAATCCTTGATAGACATATTTTTTGTTAATTAATTTTTCAAAATCACTCCATTTTTTAATTCCACTTTGGAGAGATAGGAGAATTGTCAAGTTAGATTTTTTTTTGAAATAAGTTTTAACAACTTACTTGCCATTTCCATAAACTTAGTTTGCTTTTATTGATATATTTTATTGGTTGTGCGCTAAAAAGTAAAACATCTTTGCAACAAGCTCTTTCTTTCCAAGCCAATTAAAAAATTTCTTATGAGATTGTGGACTGAAGTTCCTGAAATATGGGAAAAGAAAATTGAGAAAGCATTAGAAATAGAAGGACGGGAATGACCAGCACAATACATTAGAGAGCCAATCAAAAATGATCTCAAAGCAAAAGGACTTCTCGGCAGAAACAGACAGATTGTCGAACATGATAAAGAAGTTGAGGAAGTGACAGCATGACTTTAACGCTTGTAAACTCTGCTTCTCTTATCAATCTTCAAAATAGAATTTCACTATCAATGACGCTTCTCTTCATCGAGCTTGCTGAGGAAACTATCAGCACTTTTGCTAATGAAAACTTTGAATGTCATAAAGGTATCTTATCGCCTTTCATCATTTCAGTTTCAATTCTATCGAGTTCCTCAAGTTCCTCCTCAGTTAGCTCCTCAAAACCTATGAAATTCTCTATCTTGCTGTTTATAATCTCAAGCTGCTTCTCAATACGAGTGAGATGTTCAAGGATTGTTTGTTCCTGCATTAATGACAATTATATTTTATAGGGTCTACTAATATCACCTTTCAGAATAATACCAAACAACCACGATAACAATCCAATATTTTCATCTAACAACTCCCAAAACGTGCTTTTAGAAAATATCGTTAATAATCCTCGAAATTAGAAAA